>ENA-ORUX01002587-ORUX01002587.1-human-gut-metagenome-genome-assembly--contig:-NODE-2587-length-11270-cov-2.628712_pt1 | contig 11270 bp, 8 predicted proteins | sample MGYA00242087_ERZ509225 | MGnify/ENA primary metagenome ERZ509225 (study PRJEB26280, sample SAMEA2338864) | human gut metagenome | biome: human gut; feature: human-associated habitat; material: faeces... | reverse complement strand
CCCTTGTACTCGATTTCCTCGCGGATGATCTTACATAGTTCATCGTGGTTTTTCGGTACGGGAAGCAGAACGCGGATGTGTTCCGGCTCAACGCCAATACCGCGACAGATGGATTCCAAGTGTCCCAATGCTGAAGATTCCTGACCTCCGGTCATGGAGATGGATTCATTATCGGAAATGATAATCGTGATGTTTGCTTTCTCGTTTACAGCGTCCAGCAACCCGGTCATTCCGGAGTGTGTGAACGTGGAGTCTCCGATCACGGATACTGCCGGGTATAATCCTGCATCAGCAGCACCTTTGGCCATCGTGATGGAAGCACCCATGTCCACGCAGGAATTGATAGCCTGGAATGGAGGAAGAGCTCCTAGAGTGTAGCAACCGATGTCTGAGAATACGCGTGCGTTCGGGTATTCGGCAATAACAGCATTCAACGCGGTGTACACGTCTCTGTGGCTACATCCAACGCAAAGGGCCGGTGGACGAGGTGCCACGATTTCCGGTACGGGGGCACCTTCGATTGAAGGTAATCCGAATGCTTTCGATACGAGGTCCGGGTTCAACTCTCCGTCCCTGGGGAGCGTGCCATCCAAACGTCCGAGTACACACTCTTTTTCCAAGTAGCCTTTCAAGGCTTCCTCGATGATCGGGTAGCCTTCTTCTAATACAAACAATTTTTCAGTACTTTCAGCCAACTTGGTGATCATCTTTCTCGGAAGAGGATATTGACTTACTTTTACTACCGGGTAAGGACAATTGCCACCGAATACTTCCATCAGGTAATTGTAACCGATACCACAAGCGACGATACCCATTGATTTGTCAGCTCCGTCGATGTATTGGTTGAAAGAAGAATTATCGGATGCTTCTTCGAAAGCAGCTTGTTTCTCTAGTAATAATTTATATCTTTTTTTAGCGATAGCGGGAAGTAACACGAATTGACGTTTGTCTTCCGGTAAACGCATTTCATTTTCGGCTTTAGCCTCTCTCGTTTCAACACCAGCACGAGAGTGTGCCAAACGAGTCGTGATTCTTAACAACACGGGGGTACCCATTTGCTCTGACAAATCGAAAGCATAACGGGTCATCTCGTATGCTTCTTGTTGGTTGGAAGGTTCCATGATCGGAATCAAGGCAAATTTACCGTACATACGTGAATCTTGCTCGTTTTGAGAAGAGTGCATGGATGGGTCATCAGCAGCGACAACAACCATACCTCCGTTAGCCCCGGTAATAGTAGCGTTCATGAAACAGTCTGCGGCCACGTTCATTCCCACGTGTTTCATACATACCAAGGCTCTTTTTCCTGCATAGGACATCCCTAATGCAGCTTCCATGGCTGTTTTTTCGTTTGCAGACCACATCCGGTGAACGTTACGGGCGATAGCCTGTTTCGATTCCTGAATGTATTCCGTGATCTCTGTTGAAGGGGTTCCCGGGTACGCGAACACGCCGGATATACCTCCGTCTATAGCACCTTGTGCAATAGCTTCAACACCTAATAATAGTTGTTTTTGCATAATTAAAAGATTATTGATTTAAGTTGTTTATTTGCTTAAAAGAGTGCAACATACCTGTTGCCAAGAGATGCCTACACATTATCTCGGCGGAATTTTCATAGTCCCCCGAACAATTTAAGAACGCCCACGATGTAGGCTAAAACGAAATAATATTCTGATGGTTTATACATCTACTAAATATTTAAAACGTTTTCGTTTGTAATTCGCGACTAAATTACTATTAATATTTAACAAGAACAAATATTTCGGATGAGAAGTCTTCGTGTGTAGAAATTCTTTTCGAAGATTATATCCCCAATCAGGACTGGTTAAGCTTGTTCGCTGGAATTACTTGGGAAACACGCTTGAATAATTGCTTTTTTTGTACGTGTTTTATTGTTTTTTCGTATATTCGTAACTTGTTACAATGGGGTATAAAAAGGAACTTCTCATCAATTGTTTATTGTTATGTTTGATCGATATAAAAAATCTTTTCCTGCTAAATTGAGTTTGTATGTGATTTCGTTCATTACAATTCTATCTTTTGTTTTAGTGGGTGTATTTTATCACTACTCAACAGAAACGTTATCGCAGGAGGCTGAAGATAAGATAGAGAGCATGGCAGCTCAGGCAAATTTGCGCGTGAGTGCCTTGTTGAGCAAGGTGGAAAAGATTCCTGAAAACCTGGGATGGATGATCGTTGAATATGTCGAGGAACCGGACTCTTTGTTTGGAATTACTCGACGGATTGTGAAAGATAACCCGGAAATTTTTGGTTGTGCGATCGCTTTTGAACCCTACTATTTTCCAGAAAAAGGGCAGTACTTTGCACCTTATTCATTTATGGTTGAAGATTCCGTGAAGACCATTCAAGTGGGAAATGAAGATTACAATTATTTTGAAAAAGGCTGGTATAATGGTGCGAGGGAGCATCGGTACTGGAGTAAACCCTATTGGGATGTGGGCGATCCGGATGTGATCACAACGTCTTACGCGGTTCCGATTCACGGGGAAAAGAATGAACTAATTGGTATTTTATCAGTAGATTTAACCAATCGTTGGTTGCATGACCTGGTAGATTCGATTAAGCCTTACAAGGGGAGTTATACCGTGGTTATAGATAAGCAGGGACGTTATATATTACGTAAAGAAGGCGAGACCATGATTGGTAAAAACATGTTCGAAACAGCAAAGGAGGCACGAGATACTAATGTTATTGTATTGGTAAACGAAATGGCTGCCGGCAAAAGTGGTAGTATCATCGTGGACGACGGGGGTGTGCTGTCTTACGTGTATTACACACCCGTGGTGGCAACTGACTGGTATATGGCGGTAATTTGTCCATACGACCAAGTGTTTGGTAAGTTGAGCAGATTTAGTATGTATCTTTTGATTGGTTTTGTCCTGTTATTGCTATTTGTTTATTTTATTTGTTTCGTGTCCGTACGACGAATCACGAAACCGTTGACCATATTTGCCGCTTCAGCCCGAGATGTGGCATTGGGAAACTTTAACACGCCGTTACCGCGTATCCGATCTAAGGATGAATTGGGAGAGTTGTACGAATCCTTTCTTTTCATGCAGAAACAATTAACGGAATACGTGGACCAGTTACGTCGGACAACGACAGCCAATGAAAAGATAGAGCATGATCATGGCAACGACCATGCAATTCAGCTGGGAATGGTCCCTAAACAATTTGTTCCCACCTTGGGAGCAGAATGTATTGATATTCATGCCGTGTTGTGTCCGGCCCGTCAGGTAGGAGGTGACTTGTATGATTATTTGATGTTGAATGAGGACGAGTTCGGTTTCGCTGTAGGAGACGTTTCTGGGAAAGGTGTCCCCGCCTCTTTGTTTATGGCAACCACAATTAGTCAGATACGATCATTGGCCCTACAGGATACCTCGTTGAATTATATTATGAACTTGATGAATCAGAGTTTGTGTCGAACCGGGAACACGAACATGTTTATCACCTTTTTTGCCGGGGTATTGAATCTAAACACGGATCGCCTGAGATTTTGTAATGCGGGGCATCCCTACCCGTTGTTGATCGCTCCGGATGGAACGGTTTCTTTCTTCAAGACGGCGGATAATTTACCTTTGGGTGTTACCTCCGATTATAATTACGAGGAACAAGAATGTTATTTTGCCCCGGGTTCTCAATTGCTTTTGTACACGGATGGCGTGTCTGAAGCTCAAAATGAACAATCCAAATTTTATAAGATAGAGCGGTTGCTTGATTTGGTGACGGCTCATTCAGGACTTGCTCCACAACAAATGGTGGAGAGCGTGATCGAGGATGTGAATCGTTTTGTCGGGAATGCGGAACAATCGGATGATTTGACCGTGATGAGTTTCCGGCTTAATGCACGTAGGAAAAAGAAGACGGAGGGACTTTTGTAGACCTCCCCATGAAGTTTCGGAAACTTCAGCACGTTTATCGTACTCTTTTTATATAATAAAAAAATGTGTATCTTTGCACCATGTTAAAAACTAAATTACAATCGGATTTGGTGTAGTAAACAATCTGTATCTCTGATACAGGTTGTCCCTTCGCTTGCTTTCGGAAGTTCTTTCCGAGAGTAATTATTCTATTATTATAATTTGAATTATGAATTGGTGTGCAGTGATAAAAATGTCATTCTATTTTCACGTGTACGCTATTATTTGAAATATCATGAGTAACGAAAATAAAACTATTCTTGAAATCGATGTTAATTTGATTTGTGAGTTTTTTCTGAATGTGGAACGACAAGGTCCGGGAAGTCCCGATGTGACTCTTAAGGCATTGAGTTTTGTAGATAATCTGACGGATAAATCTTTGATTGCCGATCTCGGTTGCGGAACGGGAGGACAGACCATGACTCTGGCTCGGCATACGACAGGACACATTACCGGACTAGATTGTTTCCCGGGATTTGTTGAGCGTTTTAATTATAATGCCAGAGAATTGAATCTTCAAGAACGGGTGAAAGGTATTGTCGGATCGATGGATGCTTTACCTTTTGAGGAAGAGGGATTAGATTTGATTTGGTCAGAAGGTGCTATTTATAATATCGGTTTTGAGCGAGGATTGAATGAGTGGCGTAGATACTTGAAGATGGGAGGATACGTTGCCGTTTCCGAGAGTTCGTGGTTCACCGAGGAACGTCCGGCTGAGATCCATGATTTCTGGATGTCCGTTTACCCGGAGATTGACACGATACCCAATAAAGTGGCCCAGATTCAGAAAGCGGGATACATTCCCGTGGCGACTTTCATTCTGCCGGAATATTGCTGGACGGAGAATTATTTTACTCCATTGATTAAAGCCAGAGAGATATTTAGTCAGAAATATCCTGGGAATAAGACTGTTGATGAACTGATGAAGTTTGGACGGCACGAGGCTGAATTGTACCGTAAGTACAAAGAGTTTTACGGTTATGTATTTTATATTGCTAAAAAGGTAAAGTAAGCTGATACTTATTTGCCTTCTTGCTGAATTCCTAATTCTGCCGCTACTTGGAACATGTATTTCCGGGCTTCAGTAGAATTATTCCCGATAATGCCATCAAGGATTGCCTCTTTGATGGCATTTTTTATATCTCCGATGGCTTTGCAGGGTGGGAGTTGGAATGTTTTCATGATTTCTTCTCCGCTGACAGGAGGTTGGAAATTCCGGATGGCATCCTTTTCTTCAACTTCTTTCAGTTTTTGGCGCACGATCTGGAAGTTTGCCAGAAAGCGGCGTACTTTCTCCTCATTTTTGGAGGTGATGTCCGCTTCTGCGAGAGTCATCAGGTCGTCGATATCGTCACCCGCATCAAAAAGCAGGCGGCGTACGGCTGAATCTGTTACGGTGTCTTCCGAGAGAACGATCGGGCGCATATGCAGGCCTACCAGTTTCTGCACGTATTTCATCTTTTCGTTTTGGGGAAGTTTCAGCCGGTTGAATAATCTCCCGACCATACGTTCACCCACGTGATTGTGTCCGTAAAAAGTCCACCCTTGCCCCGGGATGAATTTCTTGGTGACTGGTTTGGCAATATCATGCAGCAGGGCTGCCCAGCGCAACCACAGGTTATCGGAAACACGACTTACCGAGTCCACGACGGTCAGCGTGTGGTAAAAATTGTCCTTGTGACCGATGCCGTCCACGTGTTCCACGCCTTTTAAAGCGGATAGTTCTGGGAAGAAGACACTCAATAGACCGGATTGTTCCAGTAATTTTAAGCCCACGGATGGTTTGGGTGAAGCCATTATTTTGTTGAACTCATCCATGATCCGTTCTTTCGACACGATTCTCAACCGCTCCCGATTTGCGATAATACTTTCAAAGGTCACGGGTTCGATCTTGAAATTCAGTTGTGAGGCAAAACGGACGGCACGCATCATGCGCAGGGGATCATCTGAAAACGTGATGATCGGATCGAGAGGTGTTTTTAGTATTCCATTCTCCAAATCCTGAAGTCCCCCGAACGGGTCAATCAGAGTGCCATAATTCTCCCGGTTCAGGGATATGGCCAAGGCGTTGATCGTGAAATCGCGCCGTTTCTGATCGTCATCGATGGTACCTTCTTCAACAACGGGTTTGCGGGAATCGAGATGATAGGATTCCTTGCGGGCACCCACGAATTCAATCTCAACCCCTTTATAACGGAACATGGCAGTTCCGAAGTTTTTGAATACGGAAACCGTTAAATCTCCGAGTTGCTTGGCAGCCGTCTCAGCCAATTCTATTCCGCTCCCCAACACGACAATGTCAATGTCCTTGGAGGGGCGTCGTAATATCAGGTCGCGCACGTATCCCCCGATAACATAAATTTCCAACCCTTTCTCTGCCGCGATTTCGGATAATATCTTAAAAATAGGATGAGTTAACTGCATATTATTTATTTTGGTTGCAAAATTATCAAGTTATCTTGTACAGACCAAATAAATTGTTTCGGATTTGTCCGGATTACCCTTTTTTCGATATTTTTGTGATATGTATTATTGAGATGAAAGATTATGGATAGAGAGAGACGATTTGCGGCATTATTCGATATGGATGGGGTAGTGCTTGACACGGAGGGACAATACGATAATTTCTGGCAGGAACAAGGAAAACGTTTTCATCCGGATATGCCGGAATTTCATAAAGTGATTAAGGGACAGACGATAGAACGGATCTTGAAGAATTATTTCGAAGGTGATGTCGCTTTACAGCAACAGATTTCACGGGAACTTGACGAGTTCGAGTGCCGGATGGATTTTCCTTACTTTCCCGGGGTGGAACAGTTTATCCGGACGTTACAGAAGTATGGGGTGAGAACAGCCTTGGTTACGAGTTCGAACAACAAGAAAATGGCTCACGTTTTCAGGGTTCATCCGGAGTTCTCCGAGTTGTTTGAATGTATGGTCACGGCAGACAAGATTACCCGCTCTAAACCCGATCCGGAGTGTTATTTGCTGGCAGCACGGGAGTTGCAGATAAAACCGGATGACTGTTGTGTCTTCGAGGATTCTTTTTCCGGAATCGAGGCCGGACGGCGTGCAGGAATGAAGGTTATCGGTCTGGCAACCACGAATTCGAGAGAGAAGATACAGGATAAAGTCGATGGGGTGCTTTCCGATTTCACGGGATGCGTGTATGATCAGTTTATAGGTTTGATGGATAAAAAAGAAACCATCATTTAATGATGGTTTCTTTTTTATATACTATTGGCGTATTACACGATTCCCGAGAATCCCATGAATGCCATGGCCAGCAACCCGGCTGTAATCAGAGCGATGGGGGTTCCTTTCATGCCTTGGGGAATGGAGGATAGTTCCAGTTGTTCCCGGATTCCGGCAAAGATGGTTAATGCCAACCCGAAGCCTAAAGCGGTTGAAGCGGCGAAAACAACGGATTCCAGTAAGTTATAATCTTTTTGAATCACCATAATGGCCACACCGAGCACGGCACAGTTCGTCGTGATCAAGGGTAGGAAAACTCCCAATGCTTGATAAAGCGATGGACTTACCTTCTTTAGAATGATTTCCACCATCTGAACCAGGGCGGCAATGATCAAGATAAACACGATGGTTTGCATAAATCCGATGCCGAACGGGTCAAGTACGGTTTTCTGCACGATAAACGTTACCATGGTTGCCAGAATCATCACGAACGTAACGGCTCCTGTCATACCGAGTGCCGTGGGTACGCTCTTGGAAACCCCTAGGAACGGGCAGATCCCCAAGAATTGTGCCAACACGATATTGTTGACAAATACGGCGGCTATAAATATAAAAACGTATTCCATAATAATTTACGATTTATGATTGGTGATTTATGATTAAGATGAGACTTGGTAATCTGAAATCTAGAATCATAAATCAAAAATTAATTGGTTTTTCTTATTCTGTTGATAAAAGCGATCAGGTAACCTAGGGCGATAAATGCTCCCGGAGCTAGAACGAAAACGAGCATTCCGTAGTTTTCATTGTAGAGAGTCATGTTGAAGAACTTGCCACTACCCAGAATCTCACGGATAGAACCTAATATGGTTAATGCCATCGCAAAACCTAGACCGATCCCCAAACCGTCCAGCATGGAAGGAATGGCTTTGTTCTTGGATGCGAATGATTCTGCTCGTCCCAATACAATACAGTTTACCACGATCAACGGAATGAATAATCCTAAAGATTCGTGCAAGCTAGGCAGGTAGGCGGCCATACACATATCAACTACGGTAACGAATGCAGCAATGATCACGATAAAACCGGGAATCCGGATTTTGTCGGGAATCAAGTTTGCCACGAGCGAGATGGCCAGGTTGGATAGTACCAGAACGAAAGCCGTGGCTAATCCCATCCCCAGTCCATTAATGGCAGAGGTGGTAACTCCCAGCGTGGGGCACATCCCGAGCAGGAGTACGAAGGTCGGATTTTCTTTGAAGAACCCTTTGGTAAAAGTTTGCCAGTTGTTCATATCTTTATTCTTTCATTGATTTTACGTGTTATTTTGCAGATTCAGCCAATGCTTTTGCTGCCCGGTTTACTGCATCCAGGAAGGCTCTGGATGAAATCGTTGCAGCCGTGATGGCATCCACGTTCCCTCCGTCTTTGGAAACTTGAAGTCCTTGCGTACCCGGAGTTTTTCCGGTAATATCACCTTTAGCGCCTTTCACGAACCACGTGTCCATTTTGGAACCCAATCCTGGGGTTTCTTTGTGACTTAGCACGGAATAGTTGTATATACTCCCATCCGGGGTGAATCCAATCATGAGTTCAATAAGTCCGCCGAATCCGTTATTCGTGAATGTTTTGATAGCAGTCCCCACGAGTTGTCCGTTTGCCTTGGCAGGATAGAATTCTAATTCACCTCCATCTGCTTTCACGATCTGTTTTTCCGTCATCGGGTCATTATCAAAAGTGGGAACCACGGCACGGATGGCCTGTATTTGTTTTTCAATTTTTACTTTTTCGATCAACCCGGACGTGAGTGAGTTCACAACTCCCACGGCGGCTGAGGAAACCAGTGTTACCAAAAATAACACCAGTACCATATTTTTGAAACTTGATTCTAATTTCTTTCCCATCGTCAGTAATTTTTGATTTTTGATTTTTGATTTACGAAGTTTGGATGAATCTTAAATTGTAAATCTTAAATCGTAAATTATGCAAATCTTTTGGGTTTACAATATCTGTTTATCAGCGGTGTGAATCCGTTCATGATCAGGATGGCGAAAGACATTCCTTCCGGGTAAGCTCCGAACACACGGATGATCACGGTCAATAGTCCGATCCCGACACCGTAAATAAGCATTCCTTTATGTGTCATGGGAGAGGTTACGTAATCCGTTGCCATAAAGATAGCTCCTAACATCAAACCTCCTGTAAAGAGATGGAAAACCGGGCCGGCAAATTGTGCAGGATCGGCTAAGTTCAGTATGCCGGAGAACACGATAACCGTGGCAAATATAGCCACCGGAATGTGCCAGCTAATGATCTTCCGGATCAACATATAAGCGAATCCCAATAAAAGCCCGATAGCAGCTACTTCTCCCAAACTACCTCCGATGTTTCCGAGAATCAGATTACCGGTAGAGACGCCGCCTGAAGAGAGTATGTCTCCGACAGCTTGTCCGTTCTTGACGGCTTCTTTCACGAGTGCCAAGGGGGTAGCTCCGGTTATGGCATCAGCCGTGGCGAATCCGTTCGGTACGGGCCAGGAGGTCATTTGTACTGGGAACGAGATTAACAGGAAAACACGCCCAACGAGAGCCGGGTTGAAAATATTGTTTCCTAATCCTCCGAAACTCATCTTGCCGATACCGATGGCAACCAATGCCCCGATCACCACGATCCACAAGGGGAGGGAGGAAGGGAGGTTAAATGCCAGCAATACTCCCGTGATGATGGCGGAGCCGTCCCATATCGTGGGACGTTGTTTCATGAGGTATTTTTGAATAACGTATTCGAATACGAGACAGGCAGCTACCGAGGTGAGGGTTACCAGAATGGCGCCTAACCCGAAAAATACGACAGAAAAGATAAATGTAGGTACTAACGCAATAAGTACGCCGAACAGGTTTTTTTCTATCGAATCCCCGCCATGAACGTGGGGGGAGGGGGATATGGTGAAATTACTCATATAAAATATTTTAGATCTTACTAATTGATTGATGTATGATTTTAGATTTAGTGATTCTCTTCATCCGACATTCTAAATTCTACATTCATTTTTTTATTTTTTTCTCGACCGGATCATTTGACCTGTTCTGGCTTTAGCCAAACGGATCACGTCAAGCAACGGACGGTTGGCCGGACAAGTGAAACTACATGAACCGCATTCAATGCAATCCATGACCTTTTCTGATTCCAGCATCTCCAACTTGTTGCGCTCTCCGAGTAACATCAAATAATAGGGTTCCAATCCCATAGGGCACACGTTAACACATTTCGAACAACGGATACAGTTGCGGTACTCTTTACGGGTTGATTCCTCTTGACGCATCAGCAGGATACCACTCGTGCCTTTGGTGATGGGAATGTTCGTGTTCGTCAAGGCTTTTCCCATCATAGGGCCTCCTCCGATCACTTTACCCGTGTCTTCAGGTAACCCTCCGGCAGCCTCGATCAATTGTGAGATGGGCGTTCCGATGCGGCAAAGGTAATTACCCGGTTCTTTCAATGATTTTCCGGTAACCGTGACTACCCGTTCGAACAAGGGTTTGTGCTTCATGACTGCTTCGTACACGGCATATACCGTCCCCACGTTTTGCACCACGGCCCCGACAGCAATCGGTAGTCCACCTGATGGTACGAATTTCCCCGTGGTCGCTTGTATTAATTGTTTCTCACCTCCTTGCGGGTATTGTATTTTTAACGGGCAAATCTCGATGCCATCCGCTAGTTTGGCCAGTTTACCAAGTTCTTCGATGGCGTCCCGTTTGTTATTTTCGATCCCCACGATCGTGCGTTTCACGCCGAGGGCTTTCATGATGAGTTCTATACCGATGATCAACTCTTTCCCGTGTTCCAACATCAAACGATGGTCTGCCGTGAGGTAAGGCTCACATTCCACCCCGTTGATGATCAGTACTTCGGCAGTACTTCCGGGAGGGGGAGATAGTTTCACTTGTGTCGGGAAGGTGGCTCCACCCATACCGACTATTCCCGCGGCACTGATGGCTGCCAGGATTTCTTCTTTCGTGAATGTATTGGGGTGTTTGTTGATAGGATCTTTTAAGATATTTTCATCCCATTCGTCACCTTCCACTTTAATGGTAACAGCCGGACGGGGATATCCGCTGGCATCGA
>ENA-ORUX01002584-ORUX01002584.1-human-gut-metagenome-genome-assembly--contig:-NODE-2584-length-11278-cov-3.093112_pt1 | contig 11278 bp, 13 predicted proteins | sample MGYA00242087_ERZ509225 | MGnify/ENA primary metagenome ERZ509225 (study PRJEB26280, sample SAMEA2338864) | human gut metagenome | biome: human gut; feature: human-associated habitat; material: faeces... | reverse complement strand
TCGCGGAAGCCGCTTCCGGCCTCTTCTCGCCAAGATATTTCCCGGCCCGGACTGCCCCACCCGACGCAAGCATGACACCCACCCCGAAAAACAAGGAAAACATCGGCATGACAAGGTTGAGGGCCGCCAAAGACATCGCCCCGACATAGCGGCCGACGAAGAAGCCGTCCACTATGGCCGCCGAAGACTGGAGCAGCATGGCCAGCGTCCACGGGATGCAGTAACGCAAAAAGGTCCGCACCAAAGGGCCGTGGAGCATGAGATCCAATCCGTGCATAAACTTCCTTCAAAGAGAAAAAGATTGCGGCATGTCGAATTCCGGAAAGTGGAGCCCCTTCAGGAAAGGATGCCCTCCCCCTCCAAAACGTTCCGACGCCGGAGACACCGTACAGCAAGAAGCCCGTTCCGCTATGAGGCAGCTTATCCGGCTCCCCACTGCCCCCATGAAGGGAACAAAGGAGTTATCCGAGGCTGTCCTCCCTCCGCGGCGATATGTGCCTTGCAAAGGCTCAAGCTATTTTCCGAATACGCCATTTTTTACGGGACAGAAACCGTGCCATGCCCTGAGAGCGACATGGCACGCTTCATTAGTACGTACAAGGATTATCCTTACACGGACTAATTGGCAAGAAAAATTTCTCTGCGCCAAGATAAAAGATGCCAGCCCATAAAAAAGCCTCCGGTGTACACACGGAGGCCCTCTCTCAAAACATGCCCGTCCCGGCACAGCGTCAGGCTATACCGTAGCGCACCATATACCAAAGCGTCTTGACGTATTCCGAAAAAATATACCCCATCTCATAGATGCGGAACCGTGCCGTGAATGTTGCCCCCGCATAGACGGGGTGCACCCCGAACGTCACTTCGGGCCAGACGTCCCGGAACACCGCGAGCGCCCGCCTGCTGTGGAACCAGCTCGTCACCAGCATGACGGAACGGGGATGCGTGGCTTCCAGCGCCTTTTTGGTCAGAACGGCGTTTTCATACGTGCTGCGGGATTGGCTCTCACAGGCCGCATCCGGCACTCCCGCCATGCCGAGCCGCCGGACGATAAGCCCACCGTCGCCGGAGCCCGTCACAAAGACTTTCGGGGCAACGCCCTGATGATACAGCTCCGCCGCACCGATCACGCGCTGCCCGGATTCACCTCCGAGCACTACAATGACATCCGCATGTTCCAACGGCACGTCAACATGCAGCCACGCTTCCGCCCGCCAGATCAGCACAGCCCCGATCAGCAAAGCGGCGATCGCCAGCTTGCCGATCGCCCCATACCATCCCTGCCCCATCCCCCGCTCTCCGCCGAGCTCCGGATATGCCTTTCCTTTCCCAAACATGCTCCCCCACAAAAAACAGCCCCCATCCAGCCCATACCGCTCCCCTTGAACAGGGCATTGTTTACATATTAACATATCGAATTTATTATATTAAGCCTCAGCAAAATGTGTCAAAATGTGGCAAAACTACTCTAAATATGTGTCAGAATATGTGTCCAAAAAAAACCCCTCTCGGTTCGCGCCGGGAGGGGGATTTTTTTGTGTCCTTACTGGGGCTCGCCTGTGCTGTCGTTCCCCGCCTCCACGCCAGTGTGCGTATGTTCTTCAAGTACGATGCCGTTGGACGTGATGCGGCCTCCGGTATTCGTAAAGCCGCCGGTGAAGGACGATCCGCCGCTTTCCGCGCGTTCGCCTGTCTGGACGATGCGCCCGGTGACTTCGACCAGCGGGGCGTCAAGCGTGATTTTCTCGTCGGCATTGACGGTCACCGTCAGGGGGCCGGTAACGGTAACGGACTTGGTGTCGGGATCGCACTCGATAAACGTTTCCGGTGGTACGCCGAGGAAACCGCCGATGTAAAAGCCGTCACTCATGTCAAAACGGCGGAAGCTCCCGGCGACTTCGGGCTCCGTCTTCCCGGCTTGCAGCGTCGAGCAGTCTTTCTGTGCGAACACGGCAAGCCCCACATCCCCCGGCTGGGGGTCGATGACGACCGCCGCCGTCCCACACTGGAGCCGGAAAAACGGCAGCTTCGGAATGCTCACCGGAGGGAGTGCCCTACCGTCTGATCCCCGCTGACAGATCAGCGGCGTGGCCGAGACATACCCCGCCGCGCCACCCGTTCCCGGCTTCGTGCATGAGTCCACACGCACGGGAAGCGCCGTGTTCAACTGCTGGTTGAGTACGCTCTCAATCAAGAACGATAGGATGTTGAACTCAGATGATGGTGTGTCGAGCGTTGCGTTGCTATAAACTTCCCGCGAGGAATCCTGCACCATGCGTCGCCTCTATCGTTGTTTCCCAAGGGCCACCCTTGGGGTCGTAGGCCGAAAGATCGTGATCGACCTTGGTGATGCGCCAAATCCCGCTGGCCTTGGGCACGATGCTGGAGATTTTCACCTGCCCCCCGCGCTGCGCTGACGGGTTGAAAAAGCATTTCACGGTGATGCCGTTGTTCGTGAAGGTGGGATAGCCGATCATCCCCGTTTCCGGGGACAGCACGACCAGGCTCCCGCCTTTCAGCGTCTCGCCGCGCGGAAGAAGCGTCATCTTGTCGTCGTCGATAATAAGATCGGCGCCAACCTGTTTTGCGACCATCTGCGCTTTTTCGAGCGGCGAACCGGAATAGACAGAGTTGTCAACCGACACGTCCACGCCCTGATTGACGAACGAAAGTCCGCACTCCTTGGCGAACTGCCCGCACATTTCCGCCGCTTTCGCGGTTCCTGAAGATGCGGCCGGGCTTTGGGCGATCAGTGCGGCATAGCCGCCCGTCATGGCCTCGAACTTCATTTCAACGTCCGGAGCGCTGTTGAAGTCGGCCCAAGCGGACATGATATTGCCGGAAAAGACCCGCGACAGCGCCCCGCCCTGCTCTCCGGCTTCGATGAGAATGCTGTTTCCCGAGGCATAACGCAGCGGCCCGAAGGAAAGCGTGGTCATGGCCGCCATGTCGTCGAGCGACAGCCCCCAGATGGACACCGACGCCTTGTTCTTGTCGGGCAATCCGAGTTTGGACACCCTGCATTTGCACGCCAACCCTTCGATGCGCTTTCGCATCCCCGATACGGTGATGGTGATGGCGATGGTCTTTTTCGTGAAGCTTTGCGCCATACTTCACCCACGCTACGCCGCGCGACGGATGCGGTACTTGCCCAACATGTTCAGATCGTTTCGCAGAGCCAGCCGAAAGGCTTCGATCACGTCGACGTGGTACGCCTTGACGCTTCCGAAGCGGCTGTCTTCGATCTCCCGGATGTCGTATCCCATGCGCCGGGACATATCGGAGAGTTTGCGGCCAGCGACGGAATACGCGGCCGGCGTATCCGCGAAGACGTCAAGGAACCACGGGATGCCCTTCACGGCCTTATAATCCCTGCCCCGCCCAAGTTCGTTCTCAAGAGCCGCAGCCTTGCGCACGGCGGCGGAGGCGGTTGCCATCGCGGTAGCCTCGCGGCGTGAACCTATTTCAGCCTTGGTGCGGATAGCCTCGTCGCGCTCGGCTTCGATACGCCTGATGGTATCCTGCGCGACCAGCACGGCGCGGGCGAGGATGGCTTCGGGCGTATCGTCCGGCTTGGCTATCAGGTAACCGCCCACCTTACGAATGGAGGGGATGACCTCATGTGTCACCCACCGCTTGAACGCCTTGGCTTCGGGCTTGCGGGAACGCAGGATGAGGGAATACAGGCCCGGTTCGGATACGACGGAAAGATTCCTGACCTGATCCGTATACTGTACGGGGTAGGTCGAAAGCTCGTCTTCATCCAACATTTTTGAAAGGTTACTGGTATCCAGCCCGAGACACCCGCACACGTCTTTCGCCACGAACCACTGGGTCCCCTGATCGCTTCTGACGACGCGAAGGGAACCGAACTTTTCATGTTCAAAAAAAGCCAAGGGAGATTTTTCCATCGCTGCACCTCCATAGTGTTTTGGAGATGATGCAGCATGGGAGGAGGTGAGCACACCGTGAACAAAATTCGCGTTTCGATAGCGTTTCACCGGGCCGGTGGGGGAGGCTCCAATCTCCCCCGCCTCTGCCGAAAATTCTATGCCTGTCGCGCTTCCGGGGTCACGCGCCTCAACTCCGGCGGCGACTGCCTGCCCTCCCTCTCGCTCTCATAACTGCTCTTGCAGTGCTCCCTCTGCCAGAAGAACAGCCCGTCCACGAGCTTGCGGGGCCATACTCTCACCCCGTCCCGCTCCCAGCGGTAACAGCGCGAGGACAGGGTTTCGTCCGGCCAGCCGCCGAGCAAGGTATTGATGAGCTGGTCGAAGGCGATAAGCACCTTTTTGCCGTAGGTCACGCTTCAACTCCCGGCCAGCCGATGGAAGTATCCACACCTTGTACAGCCTCAACGGTTTCGGCGGCGTCCACGGCGGCCTCCAGTTCCCATTTCCGGGCGTAGAGCAAAGGCCCACGTCCTTTCGCTTCCAATCGCAGTGTGTTGAGCTGGTCAAGGGTCAGGCTGTGGTAGGCGTTGTCGTAGTCACGGAAGGTCACCGGGGTCGGAAGCGCGCCGGAAGACACAAGGTCAATCAGCCCCTCGATGTCGCCGATGCTTCGGCGGGTGGCGTCGGCCCGGAAGCCGAGGGAGGATTCGACAAAGCCGTCGGCTTCGGCGGCGGCAAAGGCGGTCTTGATCTCGAAGAGCTTCGCGGCCTTCGCCTCATCCAGCGTCGGGGGCCGGTTCGCCTCGGCGTCGAGCCGGGCCTTTTCCGCTTCCCACAACGCGACGAACGGGGCGATGTCATCCGCATAGTCCTGTTCCGTCAGCGGGTGATTGATGTCGTCCGTCCACTCCATTTCACCCGCGCCGTCATGCCACTGGAGGGCGTGCAGGTTGGCCGGGGCCGCGAAACCAAACACAAGCGGAACACCATCGACGATAACGAGGTTATCGCTGGGGATCACGGTTACATGCTGTTTCATCTCGTCTCCTTATCCGACATACATCAGAAAATGCAGGGCAACATACGGCTGGAGCGTCGAAGCGTCGGTGGAAGAGCCGGACGCGCTGTGCGACAGGTAGGGGGTCTTGAGCGTCCCGGCGCTGTGCGAATGTGCACTCTCGGGGATGCTGTGGCTGTGCGAATCGCCGCTGAAACCGTGCGTATGCGATCCGGAACTACCCGTAGCATGGGTGCTCCTTGCTGAAGTATTCGGTATCAGCACACCGTATGCTCCGAGACTGCCAGAAGGTATCGCACCGCTGCTCTCTTCCAGCTTATGATTGTGGCTGGGCATCTGAGACGTCGAAAGCGTCGTCGAGCCGACTGTGCCGCTGATACTCGCGCTGGCCGTTGACGATGAAACCCCGCTGTACGCGCTGGCGACGCTTCCCGTAATGCTTGTTGCTGCATGAGGGGCGACGGTTACGGAGACGGCATGATCGTGCGTCTTGCTCCCGCCCGTTGTGCCCTTTGCTTTCGATGCGCTTGCCCCGACAGGCACGCGGTCGCGCATGTCCGGGGTGCCGCCCGTGCCGTCGCAGATGTGCCAGCTGGTGTTGGCCACCCCGTTGATGAGCGGATATTTCCCGGTGGCGTCCAGTTCGCCGAACCACATCTTGATGTCGCCGGGGCTCCATGGCGTCGGCACGACCCCCTCGTCATTCCCCATTGCATTCCACGCGTCCCACGTGCACCCGGAAGCGTCTAACGAAGTCCAGACGAACGAAATTTCGAGCGTAGTGGATGAAGTGGTAATCGTGCCGCCCGTAAGCGCGAGAGTCGCGTTTGTGCTGGGGGAAGGGCTAAAGTCGCTCACCACCACGTTGCCGCCGGTGACAGTAGCGACAACCCGGTTGCCGATGGTGATTTCCGTCCCGTCGGGTGTGGTGGCATCCCACGCCAGCGTGCCTACAAGGCCCCGCGCCGGAGTGGAGGTCGCTGTCCACGTAAATCCATGTTGGCCCGCTGCGGTTAGCGCATTGTCGGCGCAAGAAATGGCTACGGACGTTGCCGAAGTGGACGTCCCGCTTTTGAACTGAATGTAAAACGTATCTTCTCCATCGCGCATGGTAATGCCCGATGGAGTTCCGATACGCCCGTAACTACCCGTATTGGTTTGGATAAACTGAAAGACTTTGGCGAGGTCACTCGTAGACCAGTTGTAGAACCAGAACGGCGCGGACACGCCATCGGGAAGAGCGGATGTAATCGCGCCGGTCATATATTTTTTTACGAGGGCGCTCACAAGGCTATCAAGAGACGTAGTATAGCTATCTGCTTCAAACTCATTTGCCGCGTTCTCCAGCCCGTCAATGATGGACTTGAGCATTCGTACGTCCGAAGACGCCTGATTGGCCGCAAATTCCGCCGTCCCCGCTTTGGAGATGGCTTCGTTTGCCGTTGCCGTGGCTTCCGTCGCGGCCGTAGTCGCCGTGCTCGCGGCCGTGGTGGCTTCTTCCGCCGCTGTGGTGGCCGCATCAGCTTTGGATTGAGCGCTCAGGGCGTTGGCGTTCGCCGTGTCCGCCAACTCGTAGGCGGCATTGGCCCGCTGCATGGCGGCCTCGGCGGATTCGCCCCCGCCGGTTGCCGCGTTCCACGCCTCGTCCGCCCGGTTTTGCGCCGCCTCGGCGCTTGCCTGCGCGTCCTGCGCCGTCTTTAGGGCCACATTCGCCACGGAGGTTGCTTCAGTGGCCTCCTCCAGCGCCTTATTCGCCGTGGCTTCGGCATTTTCTGCCGTCTTGTGCACTTCCTCGACGAAGGCCGCCGTGTCGTCGAATCCTTGCTCGATCTGATAAATCATGGAAGGGCCGGACAACTCGCCGGTTCCCGTGCGAATAAACTTGAACGCCATATGCAACACCCTTATTTCGCGGGAATAAAAAACATGCGGTTGTCGTCGTCGGCTCCCGTATTGGATTTCGACCAGTTGCCCGAAAAACGGATGACGTCGCCACGGGCTACGGGAATGCAGGTATCAACCCAATCGTTGATGCCGGAACACCCGGTGAACGTGTTTCCCGCAATGCTGACGAGGCAAATCTCGTCGACCCCTCGCGTTGCGACCCACACCCATACATACCCATTCGACGGCATGGTGTAGGAGCTGCCCGGAATAAGGGGACTGATGGGGGTGGTCATCCTCGCCCAGTCGGGCACCATGCGCTGCGACGCCGCCAGCGTCGTATGGATGGTGGTGCCGCGCGATCCGTCGAAAGACGCAGATCCGGACACGTCGCCGGACAGGCTGATACTCCGGGCCGTGGTGAGCTTGTCCGACTGGTGAACCACGGGTGAGAAACTGCATTCTCCGGCTTCGTCAATCGTTCCTGTCCCGGAGACATAATCGCCGGTGAGCCGAATCGTGTTTCCCGTGCGGGAGCAATACTTCTTCCCGGCGATGAACCAGAGCAGATCGACCCAATACGTCGTGTCGGTGCCGGGGGCCACCGGTGCCGCATGTTTCGTTCCCGGCCCGTTCTCGCCGATGCAATACCACAACTGATCGCCGTAGTAGCAAAAGGAAGGCGGCTCGTAGGGGAACGAGGGATCGTACTTCCACTGGCCGCCCGCCTGCTGCCAGTAGGCCAGCGCGGAGAGCATGTAGAGGATGCCGTTGAAGTCCCAGCGATCCGGTGCGATGCCGCCGTCGCGGATGGGCTTTTGCGTCTCCGGCGGGAACCCCAGCGGCAGGCTGGTGCGGCCTTCGGCGGGAGGGACGTCCGTGGGAATGGTCTTGTCCCCGGCTTCACAGAACGGCTGGGTAAAGAAATGCAGCGGATAGGTGGACATAGTTAAAATCCTTCCGTCAGGCGGTAGGGGGCGAAAATCCCCTGATTGAACGGGAGCAGTTCCTGATCGTCGAATCCGAACGTCTCGTCGGTCTTGATGCGGTACCATTTGTAGCCGACGCCCCCGCCCCGGTTGAGCAGGCCGTAGGCTAGAAACATGGTGATCTGCACGTCGGTGGGGTAGTAGTCGAAGATGACGCGGATGGTCATGTCCTGCATGTCGAGGACATAGGTAACATCCTGAAACAGCATAGACATCATGCGGTTGATCTGCCCGGCGTCGGCGGCGGTGATGTTCGCCATCGCCTTGTACATGAGCAAGAACTTGAAATACGCGTCGTCCCAGACGATCTGGTCGTCGAATCCCGGCGTTACGGACTCGTGCCCCTGCAAGACGCGGGTGATCGCGACGATGCGCCCCCAGTTGTCGAGTGCGCAGCCCTCGCAGGTGGGCAGGTTCACCCACTTCTCAAAAAAGGTGTCAATGTCCGGGGAGGCGTCAATCCGGGCCTGGAATCCCCGCGCCAGCGCGACGATGCGCCCGGACGCCGCGTACTGCGACTGGATCGAATCCGGTACCAGCGAATCGACGTTATCCACTTCCCGCATATCGGGAACATCGTCCATGTTGAGCCATGTGGGGGCGCCCATAGCGACCTCAGCTTTCCGTCACGTTGACGAGGATGTTGTCGAGCGTCAGCGTGGGCTCCACATCGGCGTCGATGTCCACCACGTCCAGCCACGTCTCAGGAGACCCGCCGAGCCGGATTTTGACGTTCTTTAGGTAGGTGATGCCTTCCACCGCCATGACCGACGTATAGAACCGGCTGGCATACACGGTCTGCGCCAGCCCCACGCGGGCGTTGCCCGATGCTTCGGACTTGCCGAGGAAGTCGTCCATGACCGCCTGTCTGACGGCCTCCAGCGTCGTCTCCGCCATGAGGGACTTGCTGACGAGATTGACCTGTATCCAGAACGTTTCGACGGACGGGCGCACGATTTTGTAGTGGTAGAGCGGCCCGCCGTAGGCGTTGGAGCGTTCCGGATCCTCGTAGGTAACCTCGGTGTTTCCGCTCGTGCCGCAGCCTGCATCCTTCTTCCGGAAAATGACTTCCGCAATGGCGGTGTCGTCCCCGCCGTAGACGCACGCGGCGACGGAATGGCCCTCCAGCGTAACGCCGTATTTGACCACTTCAACATTGGTGATGTTTTCGAGCACCCGGCAGTCGATGACGCCGTCGAGATCCGCAAGAGCACCGTAAAGCGACGGCGCGGTCCCGTGGGCGTTCTTGGCGACAGAAGCGTAACGCCGGGACTCGAACTCGGCCCGCGTCTCTACGTCGCGTCCGACGACCCCTGCGGATTCGTTGACGATGGAGGACCATCCGGGGATGAGCGTGACGATTTTCGTGACGCTGCCCGCCGCAATGGGGATGGGCCCCGGCTCGGCAAGCCGGAAATAGCCCGTCGCCGTGCCGGATTCGGGAATGGTGAAGGCCCCGGTATTGAGCAGGTAGTAACCGTCCGTGCTCTGAGCCATCGCGCCGTAGGGGATGGTCGTGCCCATAAGCCCGGTCACGGAGCATTCAACCACCGTGGGCTGCGCGATCTTACGGGTGAGAAAATAGATGTAGCCCAGCGCGTCCTGCCACCGCCCCTCGGACACTTTCGGATTGAACATGTTGGAGAGAAACAGCAGCTCGGCGTTCTTCGCCTCGATTTCCGCCGTTTCCGCGTCCACAAGCTGCCCTGCGGGCGTGGAAGGCTCGACGTTCAGATCGACGTCAACGTCCCGGAACGCGTCTTGCCAGTCCGACTGCACGGCCTCGCGTATGGACTCGGTTTCAGGGGCCGCCAGCCCAAGTTTGGGATCAAAGGTCAACTGCGACACTGGTTCCCTCCGTCGTGGTCAGCCTGATGGTTCCGGCCATGATCCGGGTTACGGGGTCAATGTCTTCGACCGTCACGGACTCTACGGAAGCGACGCCGGCAACATCGGAAGCCGCTTGGCGCATGCGCGACGAGGCCACGGAACGGGCCAGCGGCTTGCCAATCTGGGCGACGTACCACGGGATGCCGTCATCTTGTGCGAAAAAGGCGTCCCGCGTGAACAGGCGGCATTCGTTGGCAACGTTCTGCGCCGTCCCATAGTCGCCCTCGGCAAGGGCCAAGTTTCCGGCCTTCGTCAGCGTGATGTCCCAATCGTCATCAAGGAGCAAAGTGCGTGTGCTATGCGCCATATCTCAATCCTGTCTTTTACAGGAGTATGGCACAAACGGGGCGGCTAGGCGCACCGTGAACAAGGTTCGCACGGACAAAAAAAGGCGGCTCCGCAGAACCGCCCTTTTCCATGATATTCTTTCGTTTTTAGAAACCAATCCAGCCGAAGCCCTTGGCCATGATCACGGCGAGAGCAAAGGCTATGGCGAACTGCCATTTGAGCAGATCGTATTTGACCTTTTCAACCTCGCCACGGACTTTTTCAATATCCGTCTTGAGTTCGGAACGGACTTTTTCCGTTTCGCTACGGACTTTTTCCGTCTCGCCACGAATCTTCTCGATTTCCACCGTCAACCGAGCTTCCGTTTCCTTCATTTCGGCGCGGACTTTTTCCGTTTCTCCGCGGACCTTCTCCAGTTCAACCTGCAAGCGCAACTCGGTTTCGCGCAGGTCTTCCTTGGTTGCGGCCTTATCCTCACGCTTTTCGAGCACCTCGACAAGGGCGTCGAACTGCTCGGCGGTAAATGCCTTTTCCAGTTTTTTGCCGGTATCGAACAACAACATGGGGGAATCCCTCCGTTGGTAAAATCTTATATGATTCATGTAGGCTTGCCAAGGATTACCCTAGCATCAACCTGTTCGCCGTCTTCGCGGCGCGGATTGCCGCTCTCATTTCCGAGATTCCCGCGTCAATCCATGTTTGGGCATTGTACGAGTTGGATTGCAGGATGCCGAGGAGCGGATCCTTCGAGACGTTCTGCCGGGAGCATACCCGGTTCAACAGTTCGGGATAAGTGCTCTCCTTGACGCGCAGGAGCTCGTTGACGAACTGATGGAGCCGGGAGCGGGTTTCCCCCGCGAATTCGATCCACTCCTGTTCGAGACGGTCGAGGGCCGCGATGCGGTCGGCGTAGACGCTGGAGGCGGTGAGTGCCGGGTACGGGATCGCGGCCTCAGCCGTGGGTATGGCATTGATAGCACGGACACTGACGGAAAGCAGGAACTCGCGGGCCTCGGGCATGAGCCGGGCCGGGAGCTGGCTGTATTCAGCGATGCGGAAATGGCGGTTGTGCTTCGCCCATATCTCGGCGCGCGCCTTGCCCTGCACGGCCGCCGGGTAGGTCGAGAGCTTGGCGTCCACAATCAGCTTGAGTTCCGCGCGTTCCGCCGCGCTGATTAGCTCGTCGTTGAGCGTCACAGGCTCGGCAACGGGCACCCTGTCGCCGTATTGCTCGATGACGTCCAGTATCCAGCGGCGGAACGCCTTTGCAATATGAGTACGCGCCAGCATCGCAACCAAATGGCAGCCGCGGAGGG
>ENA-ORUX01002580-ORUX01002580.1-human-gut-metagenome-genome-assembly--contig:-NODE-2580-length-11294-cov-4.289705_pt1 | contig 11294 bp, 11 predicted proteins | sample MGYA00242087_ERZ509225 | MGnify/ENA primary metagenome ERZ509225 (study PRJEB26280, sample SAMEA2338864) | human gut metagenome | biome: human gut; feature: human-associated habitat; material: faeces... | reverse complement strand
GTCACTTCACATCCGATGTAAGGGCAGAGAGTCTGCCACAGACATTTTTGAAGTATTTAGAAACAGAGGGAAAGCATGAGCTATACTGCCTTATACCGTAAATTCCGTCCTGACTCCTTCCAAGATGTGAAGGGCCAGGACGCAATTGTGCGGACATTAAAAAATCAGATCAGGGCACAGCGTATCGGACATGCCTATCTGTTCTGCGGTACCAGAGGAACAGGTAAAACGACGGTGGCAAAGATCCTTGCAAAAGCGGTAAACTGTGAGCATCCCATTGATGGAAATCCCTGCAACGAGTGTGAGACCTGCAAGGCGATCGCCGCTGGAAATTCCATGAATGTGATTGAGATCGACGCAGCTTCCAACAACGGTGTGGACAACATCCGCGAGATTCGCGAGGAAGTGAAATATCCGCCGACACAGGGGAAATATAAGGTCTATATCATTGACGAGGTGCATATGCTTTCGGCGGCGGCGTTCAATGCGCTTCTGAAAACACTGGAGGAGCCGCCTGCACATGTGATTTTCATTCTGGCGACAACAGACCCACAGAAGGTGCCGGCAACGATTCTTTCCCGTGTACAGCGGTTTGATTTCCGCAGGATTACTACGGAGACGATTGCCCAAACGCTGATGGGCTATCTGGAGGAGGAGGGACAGCAGGCGACCCCTGAGGCGGTGCGCTATGTGGCACATCTGGGGGACGGCTCGATGCGTGATTCGCTGAGCATTTTAGACCAGTGCCTTGCCTTTTTCAGCGGCGAGGAGGTTACGCTGGAAAAGGTACTGGATATTATGGGCGCGGTTGACCAGACGATTTTCTTTGAAATGACGGACGCGCTTGCGAAACGGGATGCCAAGCAGGCAATGCTTCTGGTGGAGCAGATGATGCAGGACGGGAGAGACGTGAAGCAGTTTGTGACGGAGCTTTTGCAGCACCTGCGGAACCTGCTGATGGCGGCAACACTGCCCGATGTGACGCGGATTCTGGATTTATCCGCGGAGGACGGAGAACGGCTGAAAAAGGCGGCAGGAGTGCTTTCACCGGAGGAGCTGATTTATTTCATCGGGAAATTTTCCGATTTGCAGAGCGAGATGAAATGGGCAACGAATGAGCGGATTCTGCTGGAGGTGGAGCTGATGAAGCTTTGCGCGCCATGGACGGAGAAGGATTTGACTGCCCTGGCGGCAAGACTGGGCGAGCTGGAGCGGAAGATGGAAGAAGGCGTGCCGGTTGCCATCACGCAGGCGACACCGACAGAAAAGCCCAAGGAAAAGCCCAAGCCCAAGCGCAGACCTCCTGCACTGCCTGAGGACAGGAAGGAAGTACAGGAGAAATGGGCGTTGCTGCGCAATGACGTGGAGGATGCGGTGCTGAAGGGGATGCTTTCCAAGGTGGAAATCGGCTTCAAGGAGGATGAATTTCTCTATCTCATCTGCGCATATCCTGCGCTGACGGATATGATTCAGCGCGGCATGGACAAGATTGCGGCAGTTCTGGAGAAGGAAACGGGCAAAAGCTTTGAGCTGCGAACCACCACGAAGGATGAATATGAAAAATGGAGAGAAGCGGCATACGGCAAGGAGGAGGAGACACCTTCTGAGGAGGCGGATGCGGAATTTGCAAGCCTTCTGGGGCAGTATTTCCCGGAGGCGGATGTGGAATGACACTTGCCAGACGGCGGAATTTCAGATAAAATAAAAAGGATTAGGTTTATGAAATATAAGGAGGAATCAGACATGGCAAAAGGCGGTTTTCCCGGCGGCATGGGTGGTATGAATATGAATAACCTCATGAAGCAGGCGCAGAAAATGCAGCGCCAGATGGAAGAGAACCAGAAAGCTCTGGAAGAGAAAGAATTTACAGCTACTGCAGGAGGCGGAGCTGTAGAGGTAACTATCTCCGGTAAGAGAGAGGTGACAAAAGTAAAGCTTCAGGAGGAAGTTGTAGATCCGGATGACATCGAAATGCTGGAAGATCTCATCGTTGCAGCTACAAACGAAGCACTTCGCAAAGTGGAAGAAGAATCTACAGCTGTTATGTCTAAACTGACAGGAGGTCTGGGCGGACTTGGCGGAGGTCTTCCATTCTGATGGAATACTACAGCAGTCATATCAATAAGCTGATCGAGCAGCTTTCCCATCTTCCGGGAATCGGTGCGAAATCAGCACAGAGACTGGCATTTCACATCATGAATATGCCAAAGGATCAGGTAGAGCAGCTTACCTCTTCCATTACCGGTGCCAGAGAGAATGTACAGTATTGCAAGTGCTGCTGTACTCTGACAGACAGAGAGATTTGTCCCATCTGCAGCAATGATAAGCGTGATCATTCAGTGATCATGGTGGTAGAGAATACAAGAGATCTTGCAGCTTATGAAAAAACAGGCAAGTTTGATGGCGTTTATCATGTTCTTCATGGTGCAATCTCTCCAATGCTTGGAATCGGGCCGGATGATATCAAACTGAAAGAACTCATGCAGCGTCTGGCAAAGGATGAGGTAAAGGAAGTGATTATTGCTACCAATTCCAGTCTGGAGGGGGAAACAACGGCAATGTATATCAGTAAGCTGATCAAACCTACCGGGATCAAAGTCAGCAGGATCGCAAGCGGAGTTCCGGTAGGAGGAGATCTGGAATATATTGACGAAGTGACTCTTTTACGTGCTCTTGAGGGGCGTGTGGAGCTTTAAGGTTACTGTTCTGACAAAAGATCATCGGAAAAGGAGGCATCACTTTGTCTAAAAAGAAAGCAACTTCTTCTGACGTGGCAAAGAGGGCAGGAGTCTCCCAGGCAACTGTTTCCATGGTCCTGAATAAGAAATATAATGTTTCTTTTTCCAGAGAAACAGTGGAGAAGGTAGAGCAGGCAGCCAGAGAATTAGGCTATCATCTTCCCGGACGAAAGAACAGAAAAGAAAGCCGGAAAGAGAAGCTGATCGTTGTTTTTTGCCCTACGCTTACAAGCCCGTATTATGTATTGCTTCTGCAGGGGATTGAAGCAGTGGCGAACAAGCAGGGATATGGTGTCTTTATCTGTAATACACAGAGAGATCCCCGTCTGGAGGAGAAGTATCTGCGCATGATGGGTACAATAGAGCCGCTTGGCATTATCTACTGCTGTAATCCAAATCCGGATTTTCAGCAGCAGGTAGAGGAACTGGCGCAGACAATCCCACTGGTTATCATCAGTAATAAAGAGAAAACTACAACTATAGATGCCATTAATCAGGATAATACAGTTGTGGGAAGGATGATGGCAAGACATCTGCTTGATCTGGGGCACAGAGATGTAGCGTTTATCACTCCGCCCCTGACAAGGAGACAATGGCAGAGAACAAAACGTGTAAATGGTTTTGTGAAAGAGTTTGAGAAAGAAGGCCTGAAGGATCATGTGATCATTAAGGCTGCGGATGAAGCTATCGATATGCAGATCCCACGGATGGATTCGGAATATTCGATGGGTTATGAGCTTACTATGGAGCTTCTGGATGAAGGCAGGGAATTTACAGCTATTGCAGGCCAGAATGATATGATGGCTATTGGTGCGCTGGATGCTCTCCATGAAGCAAGGATTCATGTACCCAAGGATGTATCGGTGATTGGGTGCGATAATATCTTTTATTCGGGAATACGGAAGATCTCTCTTACTACGATCGATCATTTCGTAGCCCTTAAAGGCAGAGATGCCTGTGATATTATACTGCGCAAAATCGATGAGCAGGACCGTTTTCTCACAGATTCTGCTCCTGTCAGTCTCTATAATATTGAATATACCCCCAAGCTGATAGCGAGACGCACTACGGGGTATGTCAGAACCAAAAAAAATAATTAAATACGTCGAATGAAAATTATTAATAATAATTTTGAAGGCATCCTCTGGAATTGCTGTAAATCCCGGGATGTGCAGGCTGAAATCCAGTATCAGAGACGGTTTGTAAAGGATTTTTACCTGTAACTGCAAAAGTACTGAACAGTTACGAAAAAAGGAAAAGAAATCAGTTGCGGAATGTATGTTGTGACAGAAAAATAAAGAATTAATAAAACACATGATTATTAATAAGAAAATTATTAATAATCTTTTGCCACGCTTGACCTGAATGTAAAGTCTGTTATAATGAAACCATCAGATCAATGAACGATTATGACAAGCAAAAATCAGGAGGGTTAAGAACATGAAATTTTTTATTGACACAGCAAAAGTAGAAGATATTAAGGCAGCTAATGATATGGGTGTAATCTGTGGTGTTACCACAAATCCGTCTCTTATCGCAAAAGAAGGAAGAGATTTCAAGGAAGTAATCAAAGAGATCACATCTATCGTAGACGGACCGATCAGCGGTGAAGTAAAAGCTACTACAACAGATGCAGAAGGAATGATCAAAGAGGGACGTGAGATTGCAGCCATTCATCCGAATATGATTGTTAAAATTCCTATGACAGTAGAAGGTCTGAAAGCAGTTAAGGTTCTTCATGCAGAAGGAATCAAGACAAACGTTACTCTGATCTTCACTGCTAACCAGGCACTTCTGGCTGCAAGAGCAGGTGCTACTTATGTATCTCCGTTTCTTGGAAGACTGGATGACATTTCCACAAGAGGTGTTGATCTGATCCGCGAGATCGCTGAGATTTTTGAAGTGGCAGGAATCGAGACAGAAATCATCGCAGCAAGCGTAAGAAATCCGATCCATGTAACAGACTGTGCACTTGCAGGTGCTGACATTGCAACTGTTCCGTACAATGTAATCGTACAGATGACAAAACATCCTCTGACAGATGCAGGTATTGAGAAATTCCAGAAAGATTATAAAGCAGTATTCGGCGAATAAGGAGAATTTACCACAATGGAAAAATTAGAACTTCAGAAAATTGCAAACGAAGTCCGTAAAGACATCGTTACTGCATTACATTCTGCAAAAGCAGGACATCCGGGCGGATCTCTGTCTGCAGCAGATGTATTCACTTATTTATATTTTGAAGAAATGAATATTGATCCAAAGGATCCTAAGAAGGCTGATCGTGACCGTTTCGTACTTTCCAAAGGCCACACAGCACCGGGATACTACTCTGCACTTGCAGAAAGAGGCTTTTTCCCAAAAGAAGATCTGAAGACTCTTCGTCATCTGGGTTCCTATTTACAGGGACATCCGGATATGAAACATATCCCGGGTGTTGATATGTCCAGCGGTTCTCTGGGACAGGGAATCTCTGCAGCAGTTGGTATGGCGCTTTCTGCCAAATTAAGCAATGAAAGCTATCGTGTATACACCTTATTAGGTGACGGCGAAATTCAGGAAGGCCAGGTTTGGGAAGCTGCTATGTTTGCAGGCTTCAGAAAACTGGACAATCTTGTAGTGATCGTGGATAATAATGGACTTCAGATCGACGGTAAGGTTGATGAAGTATGTTCTCCATACCCGATTGATAAGAAATTTGAGGCATTTAACTTCCATGTGATTAACGTTGCAGACGGAAATGATATGGATCAGTTAAGAGCTGCTTTTGATGAAGCAAAAGCTACTAAGGGAATGCCTACAGCTATCATTATGAAAACTGTAAAAGGAAAAGGTGTTTCCTTTATGGAAAATCAGGTTGGATGGCATGGAAAAGCTCCGAATGACGAGCAGTATGCACAGGCAATGGAAGAGTTAGAAAAGGCAGGTGAAGCATTATGTCAGAAGTAAAGAAGATCGCAACAAGAGCAAGCTACGGTGCTGCGCTGGTTGAATTAGGTAAGAAACATGAGAACCTGGTCGTTCTGGACGCTGACCTTGCTGCAGCTACTCAGACTGGCGTATTCAAAAAAGAATTTCCGGAGCGTCATATTGACTGTGGTATTGCCGAGTGTAATATGATGGGCATTGCCGCAGGTCTGGCTACTACAGGAAAAGTTCCATTTGCCAGCACATTTGCAATGTTTGCAGCAGGACGTGCTTTTGAGCAGGTTCGTAACTCTATTGCATATCCGAAGATCAATGTAAAAATTGGCGCTACTCATGGCGGAATTTCTGTAGGTGAAGATGGTGCTACCCATCAGTGTTGTGAGGATTTTGCTCTTATGAGAGTAATTCCGGGAATGGTTGTTGCCTGCCCTTCTGATGATATTGAAGCAAAAGCTATGGTAGAAGCAGCTTATGAGCATGTTGGTCCTGTATATATGAGATTTGGACGTCTGGCAGTTCCGGTTATCAATGACAGACCGGACTATAAATTTGAATTAGGCAAAGGTATTGTCCTTCGTGAAGGAAAAGACCTTACGATCATTGCAAACGGTCTCTGCGTAGCTCCTGCTCTTGAAGCTGCAGAGAAGCTTGCGGCAGACGGCGTAGATGCAAAAGTAATCAATATCCATACGATTAAGCCTCTGGATGAAGAACTTGTAGTTGCAGCAGCCAAAGAAACAGGCAAGGTTGTAACTGTAGAAGAGCATTCAGTAATCGGCGGACTTGGTGGAGCAGTATGCGAATGCCTGTCTGAGAAAGCACCTGTACCTGTAAAACGTATCGGTGTAAATGATGTATTCGGAGAATCCGGTCCTGCCACAGCTCTTCTTGAGAAATATGGTCTTGATGCAGAAGGTATCTACAAACAGATCAAAGAATTTGTATAATTTACGATTCCCTGTGTGATGGTATCTGCCAGAGAGATTACCGTAGACAGGCGGGTAGTCTGAAGGGTTAGCTGTTCCAGTACACCTGCAATGTTTACAATCCCTGTGATATGGATATCACCAACAGGAGGAAGTTCTTTCTGAACTGCAGCACCTGGGTAAAGTGCACCATCTGCGATGGTCACATACCCCAGGTGCTTTTTTTGTCCAAGAGAGGCATCCACTGCAATAACCAGACCTTCGGGATGCAGAATTTTGATCTGGCGGGAAATTCTGGAAAGATTTAAAGCATGTACGGGGCTTTTCAGGGTACCGTAAACATAAACGCCATGAGTGTCCGTATTCAGATGTTCAAGTAACTGGTGTCCGATATAGGGACCGAGACAGTCTCCTGTCACGCGGTCACTTCCGATACACAGAAAAACCAGTTCCGACCATCTGCCGGGATATTGAAGAATACATTTATTTAAAAGAAAAGCGATTTCCTCAGCAGAACTGCTTTTCTGTGAGTCCACATAAAATACCATAAAACCTCCCTGATCGTATTTATGTACTCGCAGAGTCTCTATTGTACCTGCACAAAAAGATTTCGAGAGCACATTATTGATTATATCTTTTAATTGCTATAGTCCCTTTGCTTCATAACAACAAGCTGCGAAGAGGCTTCTGATAACATCATATCCTTACCGGGATAAAAATATGCACTGTGCAAAATCTGTCGCCAAATTCTGGTAAATTCCTCTTACAATGTGATAAAATCTGCAATTTATCTGTGTTATCCTGATACCCGAAGGGGTGATGAGAGATGATAGAAGTAATCTATAAGGACGAATCTCAGGAAGGACAAAATGGTGAGGAACCGTTTGGATTACCCAGAAATATACGCCAGATCGGCCTGGCAGCCGAAGATTACAGGATTTATATGGAGGACTATGTGTACACATTTCTGGTAAGACTTGCCAGAGCGGAAGACTCTCTGGGAGAAGCAAAAACCAGAGTGGCAGTTCTTACAGGAAATCTTAAATGGCGTTCTCAGACAGCTTATCTGTTTATCAAAGGTGCTATTATAGCGGAGGAGATGGAGGCAGCACCTGATCATATCGATTTTTCGGAAAATCAATGGAAGCAGATACAGGAAGCCCAGAAGGAGTACTTCGAAGATCAGGAGATTGTGGGATGGTTCTTTTCACAGCCTCAGCTTCTCCTGAAAGTATCGGAAGTGATGTCAAAAGTACACATGAAACATTTTGGAGGAGAAAAAGTCCTGATGCTTATGGAACCTCAGGAAAGGGAAGATGCTTTCTTCCGTTATGAAAACAATGAAATGGTGCGTCTGGGAGGGTATTATCTTTATTATGAAAAAAATCCCGGTATGCAGACGTATATGATCGACAAAAATGAAGAACTTCAGCCGGAACCTCAGGAAAAATATGAAGATCAGGCTGTGAAAGATTTTCGCAAAATAATTGCAGATAAAAAGGAAACCAGGAAGGAGCCGGCAGCTCCTTCTGTTTTTTCATATGGATTAACTGCATGTCTGGCAATTGCAGTACTGACAGTGGGTGTTAATTTTTACAGAAGTTACCAGAATGTAAAACAGAACGAAAAGGAGAGCGCGACGGTTTCTTCAGTGATCGTTGAGGAGATAACGCCGTCTCCTGTTGTCGGGACTTCGAACAATGAAGCTGTCAGGCAGCATAAACAATACCGAACAGATATTATACAAAATGATGCAGGGAAGAATAAAAAGAATAATGAAGAGAATGATGAAGAGAATAATCAAAGCACCAGTGAAAAAGAAAATTCTGAAAAGAAAAACAATACTTCAGAGAAAAAAATATCAGCAGAGCAGACAGATACAGAACAAAAATCGGACAAAACAGAACAGCTTCCGGATGTAAAGACAGAAAAAGCAGATAAAACCGAACAAATCTACCAGCAGGAAGCAGATGAACGTAAAGCACAGAAACGTGTCAGGGAAGCTGTGCAGAAGGAAAACAGCGAAGCAGCGGGAAAAGCCCATGAGTCATATGTGATTCAGCCCGGCGATACTCTTTTTCAGATAAGTATGGACAGATACGGAAGTATCGAAGCTATAAGCCAAATCTGTAAATTGAATGGGATGTCAGCGGACGAAATCATTTATCCGGGACAAGTAATTGTATTACCTTAGAAAACTGTGCTATAATAAATGGCAAAAACTGAAACCTGATAATCAACAAAATGAAAGTGAGAAATAAGGTAAAGGCTAAAATGGCAAATACATTTAAGAAAATAATAAAAAAACATAAAAAGAAAAAGCTTCAGGCAGAGAGAAACAGAAAAGCGAAAGCCCGGGAGAGAGCTGAAGAGGAATATGCAGATGATTATGAGCGTAGATTGTCCCGCCACAAAAGAAGTGTAGTGAAAAAGACAGTTATTACAGTGGTGGCGATAGCTGCTGCTGTAACGGCTGTGGGATTTTACATAGAGAAGAGAAGCTATCATACTTATAAAGTAGTCCAGACAAGTGAGCAGGAGGATATTGTTTCTACAAATTATGTTGAAATGGACGGAAATATCCTTCGATACAGTCCGGACGGAGTTTCCCTTGTTTCTGATAAGATGAGTACATTATGGAGTGAAACCTATCAGATGCAGAATCCTGTGGCAGATGTCAATGGAACTCGTGCGGTGATTGCGGATAAAGATGGAACAACTTTGGAGATTTATGATAAATCCGGAAAAACAGGCAGTGTAACTACTTCTTACAGTATTGTCAAAGCAAAAGTATCCAAAAGCGGTCTTGTTGCGGCAATCCTGGATGGCGGAGATGATACATGGATTGATTTTTATGGTACAGATGGAAGTCTGATTGCTGAAAATCAGACGAAGATAGATGATCCGGGATATCCCCTTGATATTGCTGTATCTGAAGACGGAGTGATCATGATGGTAACCTATCAGTTCGTAGATGGAAGTGATACGACCAGTTATGTGGCATTTTACAATTTTGGAGATGTAGGACAGAACGAGGATGACAGAATTGTCAGTGGATATAAGTATGAAGGCGTGGTAGTTCCGCAGATCCAGTATCTTGATAATAACCGGTCTGTAGCACTTAAAGATAATGGATTTACAATTTATCATGGAAGCCAGATTCCGAAGGAAGTAAAAACAGTAAAAGTAGATAAAGAAATTGTCAGTACTTTTTATGATAATGATATGATTGGTCTTGTGTTTAAGAATGACAGTAAAGATAAACAGTATACAATGGAAGTTTATACTACAGATGGCAAATTAAAATTCAAAGAAAACTTCAATATTCCATATACGACGATTAAATTAAGCGGTGGAAATATTCTGATGTACAACAGTTCCCAGATGTGTGTAATGAACAGCAGGGGAGTACAGAAATATCTTGGCAGTGTGGATGGAACGATCAAAGATTTCTTCAAAATCGGAATGAACAGATATCTTCTGGTATTGGACAGCGGTGTAGAGATAATAAAACTTAGTTAGGAGGATGAAAATGGCTTTAACGTGGGCCGGAGTCATTACGATACTTTTTCTGGCGGCTGCATGTGTCAGAGGTTATAGGCGGGGACTGATAAAAGAACTGGTTTCGCTTGTATGTGTTTTTCTGTCGATGGCGATCGTGTGGTTGATAAATCCTTATGTAAATGAGTTTATTCGGGAAAATACATCAATTTATGAAAAAGTACAGGAAAGCTGCCGGGAGTTTGTAGGAGAGGAATACAGCACATGGACAGGCAGTGGAGAAAGCCAGACTGAATTTATAAATGAAATGAATCTCCCGGAGCTGCTGAGGAATGGACTGGTTCAGAATAATAATTCTGACAGTTACCAGTATTTGGCTGTAACTACATTTTCGGATTATATTGCTCAATATCTGGCGAGAATGGCAGTGAACGGAATTTCTTTCCTGATTTCTCTGCTGATGTCGACGATTATGGTGAGGAGTATCACATGGATGCTGAATCTTGTGACGAGATTACCTGTGCTGCATGGCATGAACAAGGTAGCAGGAGCGTTGCTGGGGGCAGTTAAATTCCTTATAGTAATATGGATTATCTTTCTGGCTCTCACCATTGTGTGCAATACAAAGGCTGGTGAGGCGGCCCTTCAGATCATTAAGAAAGATTGCATCCTGAGTTTCATATATGACAGAGATATCCTGATCAGGATATTTATGAGTATCTTCTATTAAAAAGGTTTGGTATCTGTGGACCGTAGGTATCGGATCCGAATGTCTTCCTGCGCAAATGCGAACGATTTTTAAATCTTTACTCTGATATTGGGTCGTTAAAAATGAGGATATTATAGCGATATCGGAGATGGCGTAAAAAATATGTAAAAAAATGTAAAATAATACTTGACGCAAAAAGAAAATAATGATATGATAAATCCGCTTCTGAGTGAGGCGGATTTTTTTTGACAGACAACAGAGATTTGGTTGAATAAAGTTGAAAAAAATATAAAAAAAGTGTTGACAGGAAACTGAAGACATGATATTATATCAGAGTTGCTGATGCAGATGAAAAAGAACTTAAAAAATAAAATAAAAAAGTTCTTGACAAAGCAAAAAGCAAGTGATATAATAAATAAGCTGTCAACCGAGAGGCAAAGACAGACAACCTTGATAACTAAACAGTGAAACACATACGATTCTCGAAAATTC
>ENA-ORUX01002574-ORUX01002574.1-human-gut-metagenome-genome-assembly--contig:-NODE-2574-length-11309-cov-2.598276_pt1 | contig 11309 bp, 7 predicted proteins | sample MGYA00242087_ERZ509225 | MGnify/ENA primary metagenome ERZ509225 (study PRJEB26280, sample SAMEA2338864) | human gut metagenome | biome: human gut; feature: human-associated habitat; material: faeces... | reverse complement strand
CGCTGATCATCGTCGGCTCGCCGTTCATCATCGTGTCGACCTGCTGCGCACCGAAGGCCACGCCGTGCAGTCCATGATCGGTTCGGTGGCCGGCACGGCGGTCAACATCGTGCTCAATCCCCTGTTCATCCACGGATTCGGCTGGGGTGCTGCGGGTTCGGCCGGTGCCACCGCGATCGCCAACATCTGCACCGACGCCTATTTCGTCTGGTTCACGCTGCGTCACAGCAGCAACCTGTCCATCGACCCGCGGACCGTCATCGACCGCGCGCGCCGGCGTCTGGCGGTCACGGCCCGGGAGGTCGGGAGCATCCTCGCCATCGGCATCCCCTCGGCGATCACGAACCTCACGCAGAGCGTCGGCATCGTCATGATCAACCTGTTCCTGCTCCCCTACGGTACCGACGCGGTAGCCGCGATGGGCATCGCGCTGAAAGTCATCATGATCGCGGTGCTGGTTTTCGTGGGATTCGCGTTCGGCGCGCAGCCGCTGATCGGCTACAACTACGGCGCCCGCAATATGCCTCGACTGCGCGGCATTCTGCGTTTTTCCTACCTGTTCCTGTCCCTGTTCGCCCTGGTGATGACCGTGGTGCTCAGCCTGTCCGACCGTCTACTGATGGGATTCTTCATCGAGGACGCCACCATCATCACGCTGGGCGCCGGCATGCTGCGGGTTCAGCTGCTGAGCCTGGTGTGCGTAGCCGTCGTGATGGTCACGACCTGCACCTTCCAGTCCGCAGGCAAGGCGGTCGGCGCCTTTGTGCTGTCGATCAGCAGGCAGGGTGTGATGCTGGCGATTACCCTGTTCGTCGGCTCCCGGCTGGCCGGCTATCAGGGTGTAATCGCCGCGCAGGCCATCGCCGATCTGCTGACCGCGATTGTGGCGGTCATCCTGTTCGTCGTGATGTTGCCTGAGCTGCGCAGTCGGAAAGCTCGCTGATAGAGCAACACGAGGTTTAGCAGACACGCATTCGGAGAGCCAATACGCTGCGTAATATTGCGCGCGATATTGCGCAATGGGAGGCGGTGCCGTTTTGTTGGACTCATCGTTGATTCCATCACCACCAATCATGTCACAAGACCGAGCTCGCGCCGACGATCCATGATACCAGTTCCACGATGCCGGTGTCGCTATCTTTGCGATACACGGCGGTCAGTTCGCCGCAGCTCACGGTTTCCAGTGTGGCGCGCACGTCTTCCTTTCCGGTACTCGCTCCCGCTGCGGGAGCTGTCTCGCATAGCGAGACTGAGGGTGGTTCTCAGCGCTGCCCCCCCAGTCGGGCGAAGCCCGCCAGCCCCCGCCAGCGGGAGCCTGCTCACAGTTGTAGGGTTCGTACGATTTGTTCGGTGGTGCGGGTCACGTTGGCGGCCGCATCGGCCAGCAGCTCACTAAGGCTGGCAGCTCCGGGCGCGATGCCGAATACCGCGTCGATGCCGACCTCATGCAGTTCGTCGATGCCGGTGCCAATATGCCCGGCTACTGCGATGACCGGCTTGCCGTGGCGCTTGGCGGTTTCGGCCACGCCGGCCGGGGTTTTGCCGAACTTGGTCTGGAAGTCGATGGAGCCCTCGCCGGTGAACACCACGTCAGCCCATTGTGCGGCCGCATCGAGTCCGGATTGTTCGATGACGATGGCGATGCCCGGGCGGAATTCGGCGTTTAGGAAGCCCCTCAGTGCTGCACCGATGCCACCGGCCGCGCCGGCACCCGGCACGTCGTTCACGGCAACGCCGAGCTGGCTGTCGATTACCTGCGCAAAATGCGCGAGGGAGGCGTCCAATGTGGCGACATCATCTTTGGACGCACCTTTCTGCGGGCCGAACACGGCGCTGGCGCCGGTGGGGCCGGTCAGCGGGTTGGTCACGTCGCAGGCGGCGGTGATGGCGACGTTCTTGAGAGCCGGATCCATCGTGCTGATATCGATGGTGGCCAGATCGGCGAGAGCCGCTCCCCCGTGCTTAAGGTCGTTGCCGTTCCCGTCCAGAAGACGAACGCCAAGGGCCTGCAGAAGTCCGGCACAGGCGTCGTTGGTGGCGCTGCCGCCGAGCCCGACGATGATGCGCTTGGCTCCGGAACGGACGGCGGCGAGCATGAGTTCGCCGGTGCCGTAGGAGGAGGCGATCAACGGGTTGCGTTCTTTGGCTTCAAGCAGTGCTAGTCCGCTGGCTTCGGCTGTCTCGACCACGGCGGTCGTGCCGTCGGCGAGCAGACCGAAGTGGCCTTCGACAGGCCGGCCGAGCGGGTCGTGGACCGGCACGGCGTGCATCGATCCGCCAGTGGCGTCGACAAGCGCGCGTGCGGTGCCTTCACCGCCGTCGGCCATGGGAAGGCAACGGACCTCGGCATCGTGGTCGGCATTCTCAATCCCCTGAGCCATCGCCCGGGCCGCCTCCATGGCGGTCAGGCTCTCTTTGAAGGAGTCAGGGGCGCATAAGTATCGCGTCATGCTTCGAGCATACCGCACGACACGACGAAACGGTAAACGTTTTCCGTAATTCGCGTGATTATTTTTTTCAGAATTCAGGCTTTCCAATCCACAATGCTACTATTGCAAGCAAAAATGCGATATCATTGCGGTAAACGTTTAGACACGTTTTCCGTTTCAGGGAAGAAAAGGATCGATTCGATCGTGGCTGTACAGAACGATAAGGCGCAATCGCCAGCGACATTGATGGATGTCGCCAAAGAAGCCCAAGTCTCCATCGCCACCGCATCCCGCGTGCTCAACGGCAGCACCCGCAAGGTACGCAACCAATCGTATGTCAAGGTGATGGAAGCAGCCACCAAACTCAACTATCGTCCCAACGCCTATGCTCAGGCAGTGGCCAAAGGCACCGCACCGAACATCGTGCTGCTGGTCTCCGATATCTCCGACCCCTACTTCGCATCCGTGTCGCAAGGCGTGGTCAAGGCGGCGGCCGAACGCGGCATTTCCGTGACCATCGGCGTGGCAGCCACCCCGCATGAGGAGTTGGAGGCGGTGCGTAAGTCCGTATCCACCAGGCCGCGCGGCATCATCATCTCCGAAAGTGAATACACCGACGCGCCGGAACGCCAGGCGTTGCAGACGGAACTCACTCAGTACGAAGCATCCGGCGGACGTGCCGTGTTCGTGCTCAACCGCAACCTGCCCTTCCCGGCCGTGGACGTGGCGAACGATGTCGGCGCGCGCGCCATCGCAAAGCTGATCGTCGATTCCGGGTATACGCGCCCTGCGATTCTCAAGGGCGATGCCGCACATCGCTCCTCCAAAGAACGACTGGCCGGTGTGATGGAAGTGCTGGACGAGGCAGGCATCACCGTGGATCCGAAAGCCGTGGCGAACGGTAAGTTCAGCCGCACCGACGGCTATGCGGCCGTCATGCAAATGGCCCGATCCGGACTGCTGAAGCCGGGCGAAGGCGCACTGTACGACGGCAAAGGCATCGATTCAATCATCGCGCTCAACGACGTGATGGCCATCGGTGCGATGACCGCGTTGCGCGCCAACGGCATCGAGCCGGGTCGGGAAATCGGCGTCACCGGTTTCGGCGACATCCCCTACTCCGCCGACGTGTTTCCGCCACTGACCACCGTGCATCTGCCGCTGGCCGAAATGGGCCAGGCCGCCGTGGACAGCATCCTGTCCAACCGCGATGACGCGGAGGCCACCGGCGGCACTGCCAACCGCCTGATCTACGTGCAAAGCGCCCCGGACGTAGTCCTACGCGGTTCCCTCCCCCGCCGGTAAAACAAAAATAGCTCCCTCTGACGGTGTAACCACAACTAGCGAACAGGTAATGGCGACTGCCGCGCACCATACCACCGACTCATACACCGACGAAATCGAAGAACTGTTCGATTACCGAGTCATTGAGCAACCGGCCACGACGAGTGGGCACCACTCGATGATTATCGGATACGGTAATCAGGCCTTCGCTGATCATGGGGGCGAGTTGGTCAACCGAAACGGTTCGGAGAGTCTGGGGCGTGCTGCTCATACCCGCATCGTTGATGGCGCGGTTGATGCGGTCGAGGTCAAGGCCCTCGTGCAGGCGCAGCCCGAGCATGATGAGCTCTTCGAGGTTTTCCTCGGGAGTGATCGTCTCGCTATCGGCCCACGGCACACGGTTCTCGTTGATGGCCGTGCCCCACAAACGCGGGTGCGCGATGTCCCAGCTGCGCAGACCGTGTGAGACAGAAACCACCCCCAGTCCGGCATCCGCCGGACAGCCCCCGCCAGCGGGGGGCTAGCGCTGTCTGTTTATTACTTACTGCTTACTGCTTCTTGGTCAGTGCGGTGAACACTGGGCCGCCGCCGTAGTCGAATGCGACGCCGGAGATTGCGGAGGTGCTGGCTGCGGTGGCATTCTGGTTCCACAACGGGATAGCCGGAAGGTCCTGCAGCAGAATCTCCTCACCTTGCTGATAATACTTGTCGGCTTCCTCGGTGGACGGGGCGGAAAGAGCCTTGTCCATCATGGCATCGAACTCGGGGTTCTTGTAGTTGCCGCTGTTGCCGCCCTTGCCGTCGGCCGAACTGGAATCGTACAGCTGTACCAGATAGTTGTCCGCGGATGGATAATCAGGGCCCCAACCGCTACGGTATGCGGAGGTCATCTTGCCTGAATCCACATTGGACAGGAATTCGTCGGAAGTGGACATCGGGATGCTCTTGGCATCGATATCCAGCGTGTTCTTGATGTAGTTGCAGATTGCCTCAACCCAGTTCTTCGCAGTGCCATCAGCATTGTATGCAATGCCGAACTCACCGCTCCACGGGGAGATGGCGTTGGCCTTGGCCCACAGTTCCTTGGCCTTGGACGGGTTGTACTTCAGTACTTCATTTCCCTTGAGTTCCTTGGAGTAGGCGCTGATTGGGGCTGCAAGGAAGTCGACGGCGGGCGTGGCGGTACCGTGGAAGATCTTCTCGGCGACGGTCTTGCGGTCGATGGACATGGAAATGGCCTGACGACGCAGGTTGCCTTCCTCGTTCTGGCCGAAGTGTTCCAGCCATTCAGGAATGGTGAAAGTGAGCGTATTGCCACCGGGCTCGTTGTATGCCTTCAGCGACTTGTCGGATTGGAAGGAGGTAAGTGCGGTGTCAGGAATCGTGTTCGTGAAGTCCAGGTTGCCACCGCGTAGGTCGGCGTATGCCGAATCAGGCGAGGTATAGATCTTGAAGTTCAGGCCATCGTTCTTGGCGACACGATTGCCCTTGTAGTCAGGGTTCTTCACCATTTCGATGCTGTGGTTGTGCTGCCAGGACACGAACTTGTATGGGCCGTTGCTCACTGGGTGCTGACCGAACTTCTTCGGGTCCTTGAACGCGGATTCGGGCAACGGCATGTAGGCGTGGCTGCCGGCCTTGACCGGGAATGCCGAGTCGGGCTGGCTGAGCTTGACATCGATGGTGTTGTCGTCAACGACGGTCAGGCCGCTCAGCGTGGCCTTGGGGTCCACGTCCGGCTTTTGCAGATCATCATAGCCTTCGATTGTGCTGAAGAAGCTGGCGCTGGCCTGCTTGTTGGCACTGTTGGCGGTGTAATTCCATGCGTTTACGAAGGAGTGCGCGGTCACCGGAGTGCCGTCGGTGAACTTCCATCCGCTCTTGAGCTTGATGACGTAATGCGTGGCGTTGTCGCTGGAGGTGATGCTGTCTGCTACCTCGTTGTGGATGCCGCCCTTCGCATCGTAGGTCACCAGACCTGCGAACAGCTGGTCTACAACCTTGCCGCCACCGGCCTCAGTGGTGTTGCCGGGGAATAGTGGGTGTGCCGGCTCACTGCCGTACACGGAAATGATATTGGAATCTGAAGCATTGCTGGAATTGGAGGTACCGGTCGATCCGCAGCCGCTGAGCAGCATGACGATTGCCGCACCGGCCGCGACCAGTGAAGTGACATGGCGTGTGTTCATGAATCTCTCCCAAATATTCTGGCGTCATCTTTTTGGCGACGAAAGACACCATAGGAGCTTCATGTTAACCACGTATGCAATATTCTCGAAATATAAACATTACTGAAGGCTCAAGGCAGTAATTAATCCCAGAAACGCAAAAATCCCCTCACGAAGAAGGGATTTTCATGTTTCTGTTTGGAAAGTATTCAGCGAGGCAGCATCATCGGACGCTGGCTGGCCTTGATCGGGGCCGGCAGCTCGCTCTTTTCCTTGGAGAGGTACTCGTCCACGGCTGCGGCGCAGGAGCGGCCTTCGGCGATGGCCCAGACCACGAGGCTCTGGCCACGGCCGGCATCGCCGCACACGAACACGCCATCCTGGGAGGTGGCGAACTTGTCATTGCGAGCGATGTTGCCACGCTTGTCGAGTTCGACGGGCAGCTGGTCGAGGATGGTCTCGGTGTCCGGATGCAGGAAGCCCACGGAGATGAGGACCAGATCGGCGGGCAGCACGCGCTCGGTGCCAGGCTGGCGAGTGAACGGACCATTTTCGCCGGGAGCCACGGAGACGACCTTCAAGCCGGTGACATGACCACGCTCATCGGCCACGAAGCCTTCGGCGGTGGTCGAGTTATCAATGGTGACCTTGGCCTTCTCCTCTTCGGTGCCCTCGAAGTTCACGGAGTCGGTGGAGTAGATATACTCGCCGCCCTCTTCCATGGAGGAGGTCTTCTGGTAGGTGCGGGCGAAGGTCGGCCACGGGCTGTTGTCCGGACGGCTTGACGGCTCTTTCGGCATGATCTGTAGCACGGTGACGTCCTTCGCACCCTGACGGATCGAGGTGCCGAGGCAGTCGGAACCGGTGTCGCCACCGCCGATGACGATGACGTGCTTGTCCTTGGCGGTGATGTCGTGCACCGGCTTGACGCCGAAGATACGGCGCGTGGCGTCGGGCAGGAAGTCGAGGGCGAAGTGGATGCCGTCGAGCTCGCGGCCCGGAATCTTCATATCGCGCGGCACGCGGGAGCCGATGGCCACTACGATGGCGTCGTAACGGTCACGCAGGTCATCCCACGTGATGTCCTTGCCGATTTCCACGTTGGTGCGGAAGCGGGTGCCTTCGGCCTCCATCTGCTTGACACGGCGGTCAAGCAGACCCTTCTCAAGCTTGAAGTTCGGGATGCCGTAACGCATCAGACCACCGATGGCGTCGTCCTTCTCGTAGACGACGACGGTGTGGCCGGCGCGGGTGAGCTGCTGTGCGGCGGCAAGGCCGGCAGGGCCAGAGCCGACGACGGCGACCTTCTTGCCGTTCTTGGGGGCCATCTTGGGCGTGGAGGCGAGCTCGGGGCGGTCACCCAGGAAGCGCTCGAGCTGGCCGATGGCCACGGGCTCGGACTTCTTGCCACGGATGCACTTGCCCTCGCACTGGTTCTCCTGCGGGCAGACGCGGCCGCAGATGGCGGGAAGCATGGAGTCCTCGCGGATGGTATCGAGGGCGCCGCCGAAGTCCTTCGCGCGGATCTGCTCGATAAAGCGGGGGATGTTGATGTTGACGGGGCAGCCCTCAACACAGAACGGCTTCTTGCAGTTGAGGCAGCGCTCGGCCTCGGCCAGCGCCATCTCCTCGGTGAAGCCCTTGTCGACGGGGCGGAAGTCGCAGGCGCGCTCGGCAGCCGGCTCCTCGTTATCGGGGGTGCGGGGCGACTTCATATCGGCAACGAAACGACCGTTAACTAGTGGCATGCGCAGCTCTTTTCCTCATAGGCCTTGAGGGACTCGCCCTCTTCGGAACGGTAAGCGGCCTGGCGGGCACGAAGGTCATCCCAGTCGACCAGGGTGGCATCGAAGTCGGGGCCGTCGACGCAAGCGAACTTGGTCACGCCGCCCACCTCGACGCGGCAGCAGCCGCACATACCGGTGCCGTCAACCATGATGGGGTTGAGCGACGCGGTGATGGGGGTGTCGTACTTCTGGGCGGTGAGGGTCGAGAACTTCATCATCGGAACAGGGCCGACGCAGAAGACCTGGCTCACGGCCTTGTCCTGCAGCAGGCGCTCCAGCGGAGCGGTGACAACGCCCTGCTCGCCGTAGGAGCCGTCGTCAGTGGTGATGTGGATGTGGTCCTCGTCGAGGAGCTCGCGGAACTGGTCCTCCATGAGCAGGAGGTCCTTGGTGCGGGCGCCCATGATGGCGTGCACCTCATGACCGGTCTCGACCAGGTGCTTGGCGACCGGGAAGGCAATTGCCAGGCCGACGCCGCCGCCAATGACGGCGCAGGGGCCCTCGGCCATCTCGGTGGGAACGCCCAGCGGGCCCAGCGACTCGCCAGCCTCGTAGGTGGACAGCATCTCGGTGGTCTTGCCGATCACCATGAAGATGAACTCGACCCAGCCTTCGTCACCGTTCCAGCCGGCCAGGGTAAACGGGACACGCTCGCCCGTCTCGTTGGCGCGAACCATGAGGAACTGTCCAGCGTGCGCATGCTTGGCGATTGCAGGCGCCTCGATGCGGAACTTGAACACCTTCTCCGAGAACTGCGTCTTCTCCAGGATCTTATACATAGAACCCCTCTCTTGTTAGGGCTGCCGAACCGTGCCTCCACGGAAATGGACGGTAGCCCGAATAAAACCGTACGTGCACAGGCGTTGTGCAGACATACGGTGCAAATTATACCCTCATGGACATGTCACTTACGTGTGTCTTCGGCGGTTGGGAGCAGGGTTTATCCACTTCGGCCTACCAAACAGGGGCAGGTTTATTTTGGTCAGTTTTATCGGGTAAAACGGCAAAGGGGGCCGGCCTCGGGTTGTGATGAGGCCGGCCCCCTTTGGGGTGCTATGTGCGTATGGCGGCGCGCGGTTTATTGCGATGCCGCAACTGGGGCGTTTCCGCAGGTAAAACCTGACAAAATAAACCTGTCCCTAAATGGTAGGTTTTAGTGCTTGCCGTTGGCGGAGGCGGCGCCGTTGACGTGGTCGCGGGCATAGATCACGCCGTGCACGATGGCGAGACCCGCGGCGTCTGCGGCGCGGGCGCAGGTGTCCTGGAAGTCCTCGGCCTCGCGGGCGCGTAGCTGCTTGAGCACGTAGTCGGCGACGGCCATCTTGCCGGGAGGGTTGCCGATGCCGGTGCGGATGCGGCTGAAGTCGCGGCTGCCCATCTTGTCGATGATGGAACGCAGGCCGTTGTGGCCAGCATGGCCACCGCCCACCTTAACACGCACGTCGCCGGCGGGAATATCGAGCTCGTCGTGGATTACGAGCAGCTCCTCGGCCTTGATTTTGTACTCGCGGCAGAGCTTGGAGATGGGACCGCCTGAGGTATTCATGTACGACTGCGGTTTGACCAGCACAATCTGGCGCTTGCCGCTCTCTTCCTCGGGATCGTTGATGTTGATGAGCGCGACCTCGGCGCCTGCCTGGTTTTTCCAGTACGTGACACCGGCCTGACGGGCCAGCTCGTCGATTGCCTTAAAGCCGGCGTTGTGACGGGTCTCGGCATATTCCTCACCCGGGTTGCCAAGCCCGGCAACCATGCGAATCTTGAGCGGCTGTGCAGCTGCCATATGCTTCCTTTCGTTACACAAAAGTTCAATCAACGACAAAGGCTACCACGCCCGCCGAAGGCGAGGAAAGGTTGCAGCAAAGTCATTTCAGAAAACAGCTGCCCCGAGACAGCAGGAAGCCCCGGACACGCCGGGAGGGGTTATCAAAGCGAACATCCCGCAGCCGCAAAGCGGCGAGGACGTTCGCGTGATAACCCCGCAAGCGTGTCCGGGGCTTCCGGAGGGATGCGAGGGTCGAGCGACTACAGCGCGAAGTCGCCGCCGACGAGCGTGGAGACGGGCTCCTCGTGGTAAACGGCGGAGATGGCCTGAGCGAACTCCTCGGCGACCGAGATGGTCTTGATCTTGCCGCCGACCTCGACGGGAATGGCGTCGGTGACGAGGCACTCGACGATCGGGGCGTCGTTCAGGCGCTCGATGGCCGGACCGGAGAAGATGCCGTGGGTGGCGCAGACGTAGATGTCGCCAGCGCCCATAGCCTTGAGCTCCTTGACGTTGGCGCACAGGGTGCCAGCGGTGTCGATCATGTCGTCGTTGATGACGCAGGTCTTGCCCTTGATGTCACCGATGATGCCCATGACCTCGGCGGCGTTGTGGCGCGGACGACCCTTGTGGGCGATGGCCAGGTCGCAGCCGAGCATGTCGGACAGCTTCTTGGCGGCCTTGGCACGACCCACGTCGGGGGAGACGACAACCAGGTTGTCGGTGTCGAAGTGCATGTCGTTGTAGTACTGGCCAAACAGCGGCAGTGCGGACAGGTGGTTGACCGGGATATCAAAGAAGCCCTGGATCTGGCCCTGGTGCAGGTCGAGGGTGATGATGCGGTCGACGCCGGCGCGCTCGAGCAGGTTGGCAACGAGGCGGGCGGTGATGGGCTCGCGCGGGCCGGCCTTGCGGTCCTGGCGGGCATAGCCGTAGTGGGTGATAACGGCGGTGATGGAGCGGGCGGATGCGCGCTTGGCAGCGTCGGTGGCGATGAGCAGCTCCATGAGCATGTCGTTGACGTTGCCGCCGGCCACGGACTGAATCAGGAAGACGTCGGCGCCGCGGACGGTCTCGTCGTAGCGGGCGTAAATCTCACCGTTGGCGAACTGCTTTAGCGTAAGGCCCGAAAGCTCGACCCCAAGGTACTCAGCGATCTTCTGAGCGAGGGGACGGTTGGAGGAACCGGAATACACGCGGATGGACTTGCGCATATTCTCCGACTTCTCGGGATCATTAATCGGCATTACCCTTCTCCTTTATATATCGAATGCCATATAGATGCCTTTTTGCATTGTAACCGTGCGGCGGGGTTAATCGGGTCTTGATAACGTCTTTACCGTCAACGGACACGAACCGACCACTCATCCGGTCGCGCAGGTCACGATAGAAAAAGGAGCCGTCCCCATGGAACAGCTCCTTTTGTGCTTGGCGAAACGTTATGCCTCGTCGTCCTCGTGCAGACGGCGGCGATAATCGGCGGCCCAGCCCTCAATATTTACCTGACGGGCGCGGCCCAGACCGAGTGCGTCGGCCGGGACCGGCTCGGTGATGACGGAGCCGGCGGCCACGAGCGCACCGTCGCCGATCTGGGCGGGTGCGACCATCATGGTGTCGGAGCCGATGAAGGCATCCTTGCCGATGACGGTCTTGTGCTTGTGGACGCCGTCGTAGTTGCAGGTGATGGAGCCCGCGCCTACGTTGACGCCGGAGCCCATGGTGGTGTCGCCGATGTAGGACAGGTGGGGCACCTTGGAGCCCTCGCCGATCGTGGACTTCTTGATCTCCACGTGCGTGCCGGCCTTGGAGCCATCGAGCATGTGGGTGCCCGGGCGCAGGTAGGCGCGCGGGCCGCAGTCGACGCCGTTCTCGATGA
>ENA-ORUX01002573-ORUX01002573.1-human-gut-metagenome-genome-assembly--contig:-NODE-2573-length-11318-cov-2.798988_pt1 | contig 11318 bp, 8 predicted proteins | sample MGYA00242087_ERZ509225 | MGnify/ENA primary metagenome ERZ509225 (study PRJEB26280, sample SAMEA2338864) | human gut metagenome | biome: human gut; feature: human-associated habitat; material: faeces... | reverse complement strand
ATCCTCGAACTCATGTGTCATGACCGCTTTCAGTTCATTTTCCGTCAGATATTCCCGCTCCTTCACATTGGGGCTGATGTGGAACTGTGCGAAAGGGTTGCGTGGTATCAGTCCGTTGAAGTGCGCACGCATCACCACGCCTTTCAGCCACATACATTTCTCCCATATCGTCCCGTTATGCAGTCCGGCTTCCGTTGAGAGGTATGCGGCGAACTCCTTGATGAAATCGGGAGTAAGTTCCGGCATAGCCATGTCCGTACGCTTGTAGAACGACTTGATGAACGCCGCAACGTAGTTTCTTGCCACCACACGGGAACGATAGGTCGCCATTGTACGGTCTTTTCCCACACGTTTCCTGAACACCTCGTTCTCACGGTCAAAAGCTTTGAGCAAGGTCTCGTACTCGCTGCCGATTCCCTGAAAGGCGTTGCGCACCATTTCAGCCGTGACGAATGCCTCACGGTCGGATATGCGCTGGTAATGTTTGATGATTTGCGCCTTGATGTTGTCCAATGCAAGATTGATGTCCCGTGCCTCGCGGCTCTTGCCTTTGGCTCGGTTACCCTTGATGTCCCAAAGCGTTTTCGGGACACTCTGTTTGCAACTGAACTGCGCCACAGTCCCGTTGATTGTAACCCGTCCCATAATGGGGACAATGCCGTTTTTCTCCTTGCTGCCGTTCACGTAGAACAGCACCTTGAATGTGCTTCTTGCCATACTCGTTTTTTTGTTTGCAAAGTTATTACTCAACGAGTTGGACCTTGATATGCCAATCTGTGCCACAAGCTGCCAGATACAACACGGTATGTTAAAAATCACCATCCAGCGGGTAACGATTTGGAGACCGTTCTGCTTCATAAATCCGCTTTCCTTTGCGTTACCCCGATTTTTCGCCTGTCCTCATTTGACTCCGCAAACGCCTTATTGACAGGCGTTACGAAGACATTTGTCCCTTTTTATTCGTCTTTTCCAGAGATTTTTAGTTTTTTTGCTTTCTCCAAAGCTTGCTCCAAAGAAAGTTCTTGGAAATCGACTCCTTGTGCAAAAACGAATATCCCGACAAACGAGAATATAATTAGTAACAAAATCTCTTTCATCTTTCAAACTTATTCTTGATTTTTCACTTTAAAACTATCCCCGATCTTTTGAAGATCTATCCCAAATGTTTCCTTAAAATACCGAATCACAACAACATACTTATCCCGAATTTTATGAGTACGGTCTTTCGTGTCAGAAAGAATTCCCATACTGTATTTCCAAGCCCATGCGGCTGGTTCTGCTGTTAAGTCATCATAAGGAGTGGTAACAATTGCTGTCAAAAATGATTTCCAGTCTTTTTTTGCATCAATCTTAGTCCACCCATCAGGTTGAAGAAATCCCATGTCGTACATATTAGTATTGTCAACATTTTCCCCATAAGTTGAGATACTTTTAAATTCTGCCGGAATAGAAATTTTTTCATAATCCGTTATTCTTTCCAAGAATGTGATATGAAGATTTTGCTTAAAAGCAACTCTATCATCAGCATCCATGTCCATAATACTTTCGTTCCCATGATTTATAGCAATGAAATCAATCCCGGTATAACAGTCCATAACAGAAGGAGTCGTTCCATAAGGTTCCCACAATTCACTACAAAACAACAATTTCAATGGCATTAGTATTTGCAATGCAGAATCCGGATAAAAATTAAGAAATTCCGTTTCTACAAAGTTCAATAGCTGATCGACATACTCCTCTTTTGCCGGCTCTGCTTTAAATTTATTCTGTAACCATTTATTAGACAAGGAATCCCAAGATGTTTCATCCCATTGAGTTAAATTCCAATAAATATCTTGTGGTTGAAATCTATACAAAATATAGAATCCACAACGATCGTTCCAATTCACTATATTTCTATCAAAATCATGATCTCCTTGCGGTAATAAAAAATAAGGTTCCGGTTCTGTCGTCGGCGTTAAAGGATCTTCATCATAACACCCGATCCAGAGTATTAAACTCAAAATTATAAATAATATTTTCTTCATTACATTTTCACTTTAAGTTATTTACTATAGGTTCGGCTCTAATTTCGGATTAGCTTCTCGAATAATCTCGGGTATCGGCAAACAATACCATGAAGATTTTTCTTCCAGCACGAAACGTTGTATTTCTCCCGGACGAGCGAAGTAGACATGTTCAATACGAGGCATCCCGTAACGACGTAAATCAAACCAACGATGATGCCCTTCCTCGCATAACTCCCGACGACGTTCCTCCTTGTAAAACTCAAATAAATCATCTGCATTCGTGAAATCAAAATGCTTGTAAGTTTCCGATTCCTCCACTGGCACATAGGGAGAAGTAAAACGATGACGACGCAAATAATTTAAATCCTCTAACGCTTTTCTTCGAAAATCATCTTGCCCCGTTTCCATGTATTTATGAATATAAGCCTCCGCCCGATTTAAATACACTTCTGCCGTCCGGATTCCCCGGTTAGCTGTTAAACCATCCTTCTCAATAACATCAAGAAACACCGTTAAGACACCATTCTCGTAAATGTAACTACTCTTCAAAAATGCCAATTGTCTCAAATCACCTTGATCTTTATTCTCGTATTCATACTTCCAATACCCACCGAAAGACGGCATATCCGGAACAAAATACACGTATGTAGAATCAACTTTAAAACTTTCTGTCGTAAATTCTTTTGTCATGCAATCAAGAAGTTCTTCCGATAAACCGTAAGGGGTGCGATAGCTCCACGTTTGATTTGGCCTTTCTGTAGGACGAGCCCAAATAATCTCCTCGGGACTTGTGCGCTGATACACACCATCGTACACCGGGAATGCATGTAAATCACACTGCAAGAGATTACGTAATGCCGGTCTTTCCTGAATGATTTCATCGGCATATTTCAGGGCGTTGTCCCAATCTTCCATGTATAGATACATGCGAGATAACACGGCTTTTCCCATACACGATCCCGCCCTATTAAAATTCCGTTCGATCGGATTAGCTTCCAACAAGCGAATCCCTTCCAATAAATCCTTCTCCACACTCGCATACACCTCGGCCACAGAATTCCGAGATAGATACTCATCCCTTACACCCATATCCAACTTCAACGGCACCCCGGGATTTTTCTCCGGGTCCCCATAATTATAAGGCATTCCAAAGAAATTCACCAGCATAAAATAATAATATCCCCGCATCACATAAGCTTCTCCTTTTAAATTCTCGCGTTTCTTATTATCTCCTGTCACTTTGTCCAGATATTCAATAATCACGTTACATCCTTTAATTCGTTCGTAAGGCTGAGCCCACAAGAATTCATCAATACCACCCCCTCTCTCGTCAAACATCTCCCGAGCCCAGCTAAAAGCGTATCGCCCACCTTCCAATTGAGAACGATATCGTTCATCAGAAATTCCGTAGCATTGGATATCATCCGTCAGCAAACGAGTATAGCCTTCACTAAATTTCTCGTGATATCGATCCGTCATATACACCTCGCCAATCAACAATTGTTCCATATCATCGACTGTCGCAGGGCGCACCTCATCTTGGCTTGATTCCTCCAAGAAATCACCGCATCTGCAAAAGACCAACACGCATAAAAATATCCACATATTCGTTTTCATCACGTCACACTTTTATCGTTAAAAACTCATACTCATACTAAAAGAAAAATGTCTTGAAAGAGGTTGGGCACCACTAGCCACCTCCGGATCCCTCCCATGAAAGTCTTTACTCACAATCTGGAATGGGTTACTAACCGAACACGAGAAACTCACGCTTCGGGCAAAAGATTTCGTCCATTCCCGAGGAACTTGATAAGACAATGAAATATTATTGCATCTTAAATACCAAGCATCCGCTACACGAATATCCGAATATGCCCATGCATCGTAAGGATAAATCGTTGTATATTTATTATAAAATGGACGCAAAGCTGCACTCGTTTCCGGATTTGGCAAAGAAGGGATATTTGTAAAATTTTCATCACCAGGCTTTCTCCAACGATTCACTAGTTGTGAAGATAAATTTTGATATTCACTAGCCATCGTATTTGCTCCAGATGCAAATAATTTTTCGCTATAAGGAGAAGCTAAAAACTTTTGATTTCCCGTACTTAAATAAAAATTAGCACTCAAAAATAAATTCTTAAAACGGAATGATGTGCTCAACCCAGCGGTAAAATCAGCTTCGAGCTTACCCGCATGTTTCATGTATTGAGTTACATCCAGTTCAGCAGATTCCGTATTTGCCCCAGTAAAGTCAATCATTGGCGCCCCATTTTCCGGATTTAACCCTTTGAATCGAAAAGCCCAAAAACTAGATACGGGATATCCTTCTTTATTAAACCCTCCTGACACGGCTTCTGTCCATTTTCCCGTGGGTTCCAATGTACTTTTCAATTTATTATTTGCCCTAGACGTATTCATACTCAAACTCCATACAAAATCTTTCGTTCGAACGGGTACAAAACTAAAACTCAGATCCCAACCAGAATTCGTCATATTACCACCATTCAATGTCAACGTGGTTACCCCGTTTTCATAAGGAACTTTTCGTTCCGTAATCATATCCTCTGTCGATTTATAATAATACTCGAACGTCCCGTTTACCCGGCGATCCAAGATACTGAAATCAACGCCTAAATTAATACTCTTATTCTTTTCCCACTTTAATCCCGGTGTAGGAAGACGAGAAATTGTCATTTTGTATTCCCCTGTAACTGTATTTATTCGTTCAATTTTCGCAATCAAATCCGGCCCGACATTTTCTGCCACGTTCCCTTGCCAACCATAAGATGCCCTAAAACTTATATCATTCAAAAGATTTTGTCCTTCTAGCCAATGCTCTCGACCAAGATTCCAACGCAGCCCAATCGACCAAACGGGCTGAAAACGAGCGCTCTTATCCTGTCCGAAACGATTGGAAGCATCTGTACGAATACTACCATTTATTGCATAACGATCATCAAACATATAGCTAAAATTTCCATAAAAGGACACATAATTAGCTTTACGATCAACAAGTTGAGGAGAATTACCCTGAGTGTACATATTAACTCTCTTATCCTCTCCAATCACAGGAGGAACTTCAGCAAAGGACTTTCCCCGATCAGGCATATATCCATAATTCGTTTGGGAATAACCATCATATTTATTGCTTCTGGCCTCCTGTCCAAGCATCACATTAATCACATGACGATCAAAAGTCTTGACAAATTCCAATTGATTTCTCCATGTATAATTATTATTTCGAGTTTCATTCACTGTCAAAGTTCCACCATATGGTAAAGGAGATTCTATATACAAAACATCTCCCGGGCCATATTCACCAAACTCATATCCCCGAATATTTCGGATATTATTAGATTGTTCCGTATACCAAGATTCTCCAAAAGAAGTGGAATAATTATACCCGATAATAGATGATAACGTCAAACCATGCCCCATCACCCAACGAATACTAAAATTACTATTAATACTATTCGAAGTATTTCGATTTCCACTATTATGTAATTCATGCAAGATGTTATAGAACCCACCACCGCTGGTCCTGTAAAAATGTAAACTACCATCCTCGTTATAACAAGGGATTGCCCGATTTGTCGTACTGGCGTAACTATACGGATTAGCTGCATTAAAAGCCTTCGTTTTTGATACGTTACCGGACAAACCGAACGTGATGTACAATTGATCCCAAAAAGTAGTAGAAACATTCACGTTTCCCGAATAAGACTTCTGCGAATTACCTTTTGCCGTATTATTCGCATTATTTACACCGATAGAAGCCCGATAAGTTGTCTTGGCATTTCCTCCTGAAACACTTATCGAATGATTATGGCTGAATGGAGTCTGAAACAATATATCAAACCAATCCGTATTATTAGTTTCCAATTTTTTTACTCCCGAATTAAATTCATCATAACTTATTTCTCTACGTTTATATGCTAACGCTAAAGCCATATATCCTATAGGTTCTTCCGTTTTCAGCACGGATCCTTTCTCGTAAGCTTCCCTGGAAGCTTCAACTCGCTGTTTGGAATTCATTAACTCCAACTTGTTGTATGTCATTTTCGCACTAAAAGAAAAACTTCCGCTATACCCTAAAGACATCCTGCCACGTTCTCCTTTTTTTGTTGTGATCACAATCACTCCATTAGCAGCTTTTACCCCATAAATAGCAGTAGAAGAAGCATCTTTTAACACTGTAATATCCTCAATATCATTCGGGTTTAACCATGAAATAGCCCCTCCCACGAAATTTTTAATCATATCCACATCCGTATCCCCCATATTCGTCAGATCATTTGAATTAAAAGGTAACGGATCTTCTTGAATAATCCCGTCCACCACCCATACCGGTTCTGCATTTCCGACCAGAGTTGAAGTTCCTCGTACTCTTACTTTTTGTCGGGTTCCCGTCAACCCGCTTTGGTTCACAATTGCCACTCCTGGCAATTTTCCTTGCAAGGCTTGTTCCAATGTTTGCGTTCCATTTAACAACAAATCCTCTGCTTTCACGCTACTAGTAGAACCCGCCATACTTCTTTTCTTTATAGTCTGATAACCCGTTACAACCACTTCCTCCACGGTCTTTGAATCCTCTTCCATCACCACATTTATCGTATCCTTCCCCACGTACTTTACTTCCTGAGTTTTCATTCCAATGAAAGAGAACAGTAACGACAGATTCTTGACCTCCGGTATATTCAATCGATATCGGCCGTGCTGATCCGTTGCAGTCCCTACACTCAAACCCTTCACAACTACCGTTACTCCAGGAAGAGGAACATTACTTTTATCTGTCACTAATCCTATAATATTTAATGCCTTTTTCTTTTCATCCGGAGCTACCTTCAAAACAATAAACTCATCCATAATTTCATAGACTAGCCTAGTCCCGACAAAAATTTTATCCAAGACAGCCTTCAAATCTGACTTCACAAATCCAGCCTCCACTGTCTTGTACTTATCTAATTCATTATTACTGTACACCACAGTAAAACCCGTTTGTTGTTTAATTTGATTAAATAATTCCAAATAAGTCACAGTTTTCGCCTCGATAGTAACCTTAGCCTGAGCCCCGACATTTGCTACTGCCAGATGCATGCTAACCAATAATAAAATTACGCTTAACTTCATAATTTTTAAAAGTTTTCGTAGCTCAAAATTTCGCATGAAGAGCCACCTCATTCGCTTTTTTTTCATACCTTTGTAAAATAAGTTACTTATAATAAGTTAACAATCTCTATCTCGGATCGTGCGTCACCACTATCCGGGATTTTTTATTCATCATCACATAAACACTACTTTCTCAAAGAAACAACCACTTTATCTTCTTTTAATTCAAACGAGACATCAGTTGTTTTTTCAATCATACCTAGCATGTAATCCAACGTTCTATACTTTGTCACAGCCCCTGAGAATCGTAACTTCTTAGCCTCTTCGTCATCAAAAATAAACGTCACTCCATACCAACGGGATAACTTCACGGTCAACTTCTCTAAAGGCATATCTTCAAAGTTAAATCGTCCCGCCTTCCAATCCACAATCGCAGCCACGTCACCTTTCCGAATAATCGTTTTTCCACTTTCCCGATCTAAAGTCGCAATTTCCCCGGGAGTAAGCACGTAAGCTTTATCTGCCACATCAAAACTCACTTTCCCTCGTAATAAAGCAACCTCTGTTTGTAGATCATCTTGGTAAGCCAGCACGTTAAATGCGGTTCCTAACACACGTACCTTTGTTTCTCCCGCTAACACGTAAAACAGTTTTTGTGGATTAGAGGCCACCTCGAAATAAGCTTCTCCTTTCAACTTTACTTCACGAATATCCCCGCAAAAACGATTTGGAAATTCTAACTCAGAACCTGAATTTATCCATACTTTCGTTCCATCGCCTAACACGACAAAATACTCTCCTTTTTCAGGCACGACAATCGTACTCTTCCCAATCTCTTCCTCCATTTCTCCTCTATCTTCAAAGCGCACACCTCCCGTTGAATCCTGAATTACCCCGACACCAAAGATATTCGCAACCCGACGAGTTTCTCCCTTTTTTAATTCAATTGTCTCCCCGGTATTCATTACCAAAATGGCCTTCGGAGAACCGGACTCTGCCTGTAACACACTCGCAACCGGAACAAATTCCACCGTCGATTTCTGTTGGATTTGCCAGACAAAAATTATTCCTATCAAAACAACAACCATAGATGCCACACGCATCCCCCATAAATACAACCGCTTCCTACGATTCTCCAATGTTAAGGTTATACGCTTCCACACTCGCTCCTGTACTTGGTCTAAGCGTTGCCATTTCCCCGCAGCAGACACACGCATTTCTGCTTGAAGTATCTTTCGAAATTGCTTGGCGTGTTCCGGAGAAGCTTCCAACCACTTTATCAGTTCAGCCCGATCTGCACCAGAAAGATCACCCTGAATGTATTGATCAATCCATTCATCTATTTCATTCCATGTCTCCATAATTATCATCTTTCTCGTATAGACAATAAAAAAGAAAATCGGGTGAATCAAAAAAAATTTTTTTTCACAGAAAATAACTGAAACCCGGTTTACATGGTATTCGACTCACATAACCGATTCATACAAAATCGCCCCGCCGCTAATCCTACCACAGGAATTTGGAATAAAGATGTATATAAATACCCAAATAAATTTGTAATTTTGTCTGCGATGTGGCGATCAAAGATGGAAAAAACGAAAAATAGAGCAGGAAAAAAGGAAAGATTCGAGCATATTTATAAAGAATACTCGAAACCGATGTACCTGTATGCTCTTAGTTTTTTGGTCTCGGAGGAAGAAGCGGAGGATGCGATTCAGGAAGTGTTTATTAACTTCTGGAAAGACGATACATACCAGAAAATCCAGAATGAAGTAACGAAGACTTACCTGTTCCGATCGGTAAAAAATAACTGTTTGAACCGGCTGAAAAAGAAAGATGTGTTGCGAGACCGCTTAGATTTGTTCCGGGAGGATGTCGCAGAGGAGGAAATGATGATGTGGAATGACACGTTGATCCAAGAAGTGGGAACTGCAATTGAGGAAATGCCTGAACAGACCCGAGAAATTATTCAAGGTGTATTTTTTCGGGAGATGAAATATCAGGAGGTTGCAGACTATCTGGGTATATCTATAAATACAGTGAAGACGTTGTTAAAGAACGGTATGCGTCACCTTCGGGAACGCTTTGCCGAGCGAGTGGATCTATTCCTTATTATTGTTTTAATAAAAAAAGTAGGTATACAAAGGAAGGAAAAGGAAAGCTTTATTGAATGAGAAGCCAGCCTACCCTATCGGAGTAGATATAGCCATTTTGACCGAAAAAAACAGGCGATTTTTAGTTTTTCGATCGAATGAAAAAACAAGAAAGGTGTGAGAAAAATAGGAGGAACAAAAAAGAATTTGCACTTGTGCTTTCATTTAGTCGTAACACACTGATTTTTCAGATTACATTTTATAATACAAGGGGTGTACGTTCCCAAAAGTCAACATAATTAGTCAAAAGTATTTAGCGGCAGACTAAGTCCGGCCTCCGGTACGACCGGTCAAACGTTTCTGACCTTGAGGCTCTTCGAGATATTCGGCCTTAAAAATCTGAACACATAAGACAAAGATAGAAAGCAACAAAGGTCCGAAAATAATCCCCATAAAACCAAATAAGGATAAGCCGATAACCACCCCGAAAATGGTAATCAAAGGATGTGTATCCGCCATTTTCCGCTGCAAAACCGAACGGATCAGATTATCGACATTCGCTACGATTACAATACAATAGACCGATAAACCCAAAGCCGTCCACCAATGTCCGGTAGCTCCGATGTACAGAGCCAACGGAATCCATACGATAGCCACGCCGATCACCGGGATAACCGTAGCGAAACAGGACACGACTCCCCACAGAATCACTTCAGGTGCACCGAAAATATAATACCCCAACATGGCAATTCCCCCTTGAATGATGGCTAATAAAGGTACTCCGATAGCATTGGATTTTACCACCATATGAAATTCGTGCAGTACATCCCGCTTATTCCTCTGGTTAAAAGGTAAAATATCGATAATATAGTCCTCCATTTTCCGTCCGCCCACCAACATAAAATATAACACCAATATCAATACCAATACGTTGATAATAAAGTTACTGATACTCCCCATCAAGATTTGGCCGACTTTAGGCAGTACCGATAATAAAGCACCGATATTCCCTTTACTCAAAACATCGTATCCGGTCTTTTCCTGAACAAGCTTAGAAACATGCCCGATGGGCTCCATCAAACTTTTAGGATCGAGATTGATCGCCTGCAATTTACTGATTAAAAGCCAGACGACCAGAGATATCGGAATCAGAAAAATCAGAATAGTCTCGATTAACATGAGGGTAGCCATCAGGCTTTTTTTCATATGTTTCTTTTCTATCAGATAGAGCATCTGATTGCGAAGCAGAATATAGATGGTCGCTGCCCCCAGCAGTCCGCCTAAAAAAGGAGTAGCCTTGAAAAAGATCACCACTCCCATCACCAGGATAATGGTAATGAGGGAATACTTCCAATACTGTTCTTTTGTACTCATCTTCCACTTTTCTCTTGGTCCCATTCGAGAATAGTCGGACTTTGAATATTTACTCCGAATTTCCGGGCTTTCATCAAGATCCGGCGTGCCAGCTCTTCTTTTTTATCTTCAGGAGCATACCTGAAATAGGCTTCAGCTGCCCGGACATGCGGCGCATCGGGCATTGGAAATTCGCGGGTTTCGGGAATACCGAAATCTTCGTCTTTCAATTCGCATCGTTCTTCTGTGTTCAGTTTATCGGCAATCTGTCCTTTCATAGCAAACTTTTTTCAATTACAGAGGTTCTAAGGTTGCAAGACACACAGGTATTCAGAAAATAAACCTGACCGTTGCAACTTTCAAATTGTACGTTCGATGAGTTTAGAAAGTTATCGAATTGCAGGAACCTGCGAGCACTTTTTTTACCGTCGCAGATGTACCCCATCACAATTGAGAAGCTGAAGGATTTCACCGATCAGGAAGATCGTGATCCGACACTTATCAAGCACGAAGAGAGGCCGATCGTTTTCTGATTTTACCGGAAAATATCGTCAGCGCAGCTTGTTACGGTTAATTAGTTCATAAAGTCCATCGACTTTATAAACATTTACTAATGAATCAGCTGTTTTTCCTATTTAAAAACATGAAGTACAAAAATATGAATTATTCTCATTTTTAAACTATATAGACTTTATAACCAGGGCAACCGCACCAAAATTTCTATTAAAATATGTTTTGTGGCATAAATCAT
>ENA-ORUX01002563-ORUX01002563.1-human-gut-metagenome-genome-assembly--contig:-NODE-2563-length-11357-cov-6.644045_pt1 | contig 11357 bp, 7 predicted proteins | sample MGYA00242087_ERZ509225 | MGnify/ENA primary metagenome ERZ509225 (study PRJEB26280, sample SAMEA2338864) | human gut metagenome | biome: human gut; feature: human-associated habitat; material: faeces... | reverse complement strand
GAGAAGACCTTCATCGAAAGCACCTGCATCTAAGAATATCTGTGATTACATCTCGGACGCCTAAGAACAAAGAGACTTAATGTTTTTTTGTTTTATTGTGCTTTTACAAACAAACGAAGCAAACTTTGGAAGTTCTTAGTTTCATGAAGTTAGAACAAATTATTTTCGTAAAAGAAGCTGTTACTTTCATATTACGAGAACAAGATATTTTGCTAAAAGAAGTTGTTAGTTTCATGAAAACAAAATGTGTCTCTCCAAAACTAACAACTTCCATTGTTGGTCTTTTTTTTATGCCTTTTAGCTCGTTTTCCTTAAACTAAGCGTTACTTTTATAAAACTGATTCAGTGAAATGACCACATTTTCCTTAAACTAAAAACTTCTTTTAGAAAACTCATACAGTGATTTGGCACCAAAACGGTTAAACTAAGAATTACGTTTAGAAAAGTGAAACAGTGATTTGACATGTTTCCATTAAACTAAGAAGTTCCAAAGGTTTTTATAGGTTTTTTCAAGAGAGGTGTCGCAGAGGCTAAAGTTTATTGGGTAATTATCTGATAATTCTTCGATAACTACCACATCGTTCTCATATTCATTTATTCTAGCACATGCGTTTTACATGCGTAACCGCAATTTGAGGTTGAAAAGTTTTCGTAGGGATTTCTCAGAGGTATAAAAAAAAGAACGTCGTTGTTGCTTAAATAATCATCATCGGCATCCAGAATCATTACAGGAAGAGCACTACGTTGATAACTGTCTCTTGTTCAAATTGAAGTGTCATTCAAGAATGATGTTATTTTACCTGAGTTATTTAAATCTACAACTTTTCCAATATCATCTACACTAGGTAAATATACATGACGGTTGATAGTGCTGTACATTTGACCGTTGTATCCAGTTTGTTGTTTAGCATCTGGGGAATTATTGGAATATGAAGCTTGTTTGATATTTGTCGGTTGAATAGCTGTTTTCATTGTAGAAGATAAAGCACTGTACCAACTGTTTTCTAGGTAATTGTCAATTTCACTACCTTGATATGTGTTGAAATTTTGACCGTCTGCACGAGCAGATGATTGAAATGCTCTATTTCCAATGCTATCTTTTCTCATAACTAAATATTTGCCATCATCAGTCTGAGACATGACGATATAATCAGAGCCTTCAATATTTAGAACTGTACCAGTAGAATAGTTTTTCTTAGTCCAATGAGCAAACAGTTCAATATCTGTATCAAGTGTAATAAATACATCGCCTACATAATAAGTTCCTGCCGAGCTTGATGTATAAAAAACTAATGAACAAGGACCAGATAATATAGCGTCTGTTAATGTGGTATAAACAGTGATAGCTTTCCATTTTGAATCTGTTTTTAACTCATATGGTGAATATGCCGTGGTATTTTCAAGTCCCCAGCAATCAAATGTCATGGGAGAATCTGATTTGATTTTAAAAGACAATTGTACTTTTTTACCACATAATGCAGCAATAGGGTATGAACTTCTGTAACTATAATTATAAAGCACGCCCGAATATGACCCCCTATAGCTGTTGTTTTCAACTTGTGCAGGACTTATAGTTATTTTTTTGCATTTACCATACTTTAAGGATGAATCATTGACCCAATCATTATCTGTAATTTTCCCATCAAAAACCTTATAACTATTACCGTAAAAAAGATATTCTGCCATATTTTGTCCGGCATCACCACGAAGAATGTTTGTTCCTTCTATGTTCTGATATACATTATTTTGCCAATACTGTGTTCCATTTACAGCTGAACCATCAGCATTATAAACTTTGGTTCCACCTGCTTCATCTGTATACCATCCGTCAAAATCATACCCTTTACGAGTAGGAGTATAGGAGCTTATATTGACATTTGCTGTACTGTCGTACACTAACTTATCAGTAGCTGTTTTGAAAGTACTGTTATCACTAAAGGTGCCTCCGTTAGCGTTCAGATTCAACTGTGATTGGATTGGAGTCCAGTCTGGATACAAGTTTATCGTTACATCATTTTTCTTAAACTCAGAAAGTACTTTAGCTGCTTCAGCTAAGTCTTGTGATTTTGCATACACATTGCTTCCTGCGTTTACTTTTACTGTGCTTGTCGAACTTCCTACAAGATACATGTTGTTACACGTATATCCTGTACGTTTGAAACGATCTGCATCATCTAAACCATATTGAGGGAAATCTGCATTATATTTGTATTCTTTTATCATATAAGTATTATTAGGGTCTATACTAAAATCATTGTTTGAACTAGTATAATTTTCCTCTGATGAATTGTATTTCTGAGCCCCATTTGGATAGTAATTAATCTTTAGTTTGTTCGTATAGAATTTAAGAGTTGTATAAGCTGATCTATAAATAGTTGTTTTATCAGTAAACTTGTCCGAATAACCTTCCCATTCAATGTTTTCACCTGCGACACCTTTAGTTGGACCTTTTAGAGATTCCTCATAATGATATCCATCTAAACCTCGTATATTCTTTAATTCCCAAGTTGAACCATAAGGGATGCAAGTACAAAAATCATCGACATCTTTTTTTATGAGTTTTCCATCTACATACACATCAAATATCCCATAACCCGACAACGATCCATCACCAGCTCCTCCTCCATCGAGACTCCCGTTAACATCGAGTCGATATTCGTATTTCTTACCCGTGATACCAAACGTCAAAGAATCTGTATAATATCCACTGACTTTCGTATTCGTTTTTGATACGATATTGAACTCTTCGTTGAGGGGAATGTCGGATGTTGATCGACTGTTATCTATTGAGAATGATTTCTTGTCTATGTTGTACGGAAGTTCTCCGTTTTTATCCTTGAGTTTGTACCCATTCTTTGATTGTATTGATACATCAATTGTTGACTGGGCTTTTACTTTGCCTGTTACGGCAAAGGAGCCTTTTCCTGTGTTTTTGTCGATGTTTACTTCGCTAGGAATCATAACGGTATATCTGGAGTTGTCGATTTCAGGATTCACGTTATTTTGTGCATTTGCAATGTGGATGCCACCAAGTGCCATTCCCGCAAACATCAGTCCACTCATTAATGATATTTTTGTTGTGTTTTTCATATCATTACAAATACCTCCTTATGCATACATAAAGCCATACTTCGTTTCTTACTTAACTTTACGTATTACAGTGAACCACGAAAAAATACTCGATTGATTTGAGAGCGTTCTCGTCAGATATTTATAATGGGTTATACAGTTGCTACTTCTGGTACATGCGGTTTATATCAGAATCCGATGTTATGTGAAAAACTGGCGAGAAAAACGAGGATATTTTTAAAGTAAAATGGGCAGTTAAAACTGCCTGTTTTTCACAAAACAAATATACTTATTTTTAGTTATCCAGATTTTTAGAGTCTGTGAAAACTGTTCTTTGATTTTTAACACTATTTTTTATAATCTTCCAAATGAATCTGTTTTGATTGATTGACAATTACCGAGCTATTCTAGTATATTTAATCCATAAAGCAGATACAAAAACCGCAGATGTGCAGGTGAACAGACATGAAAAATATCCATAGCATTGAATTTTATACTGGAAGCAAGGAAGAACTGCTTCCCGGTTTTGAAAAAGATTTTCCCTATATCGCTTCAAGGGCAGAACTTGACAAGTATATCGGACATTATGTACCGTGGCACTGGCACAAGACAGTGGAACTTTTTTATATGGAAAGTGGTAGCATTGAATATGATACGCCGGGAGGAAAACTGTTGTTTCCGGCTGGAAGCGGTGGCATAGTAAATTCCAATGTACTCCATATGACAAAAGCAATATCGCAGAAAGAAAAGAATATACAGCTACTTCATATTTTCGATGTTTCCCTACTTGCCGGGGAACAGGGAAGCAGGATTGAACAAAAATATATTGCGCCTATCATAACAGCCCCACAGATTGATGTAATTCCGCTTTTTCCAGGCAATGCAGAAGAAGAAAGGATTTTGAAACTGCTTGCCGCTTCATTTCGTTTATCCAGTGATGAATTTGGATATGAAATAAAACTGCGGGAAACCCTAACAGAAATATGGCTCATGCTTTTTGAACTATCCCGTCCTATGCGTGAAAAAAAGGGGGAACATAATAAAAGCAACGATAAAATAAAGCTGATGATGATATATATTCACGAACATTACAGAGAGAAAATCTCTATCCCGGAACTTGCGGCAGCTGCATACCTAAGCGAAAGGGAGTGTTATAGAGTGTTCCATGACTGTCTGCACATGACACCCGTAGAGTATATAAAGGCTTACCGTCTGCAAGCTGCCTGTCAGATGCTAGCAAAGGGGCAGGAAGCAGTTACCGTTATCAGCCATGAGTGCGGTTTGGGGAGTAGCAGTTATTTTGGAAAGGTTTTTCGAGAATACACACATTGTTCACCTACAGAATATCGGAGAAAATGGCAGAATAGTGATAGATAATGGCAGAAAAGAAATATTTTTTCTATTCCTTTTGCATTATAATGATACCTGTAAAGTAAATTCGTCATTTACAGGAGGTGAGTGCAAAGTGGTAAAACTGAACATTCTGAACATGAAAAATTTTTTTAGATACGGTCAATAGCTATTCCGGCAAAGTAAATATGCTCTGCCCGGATGGGAAAAAACAAAACATCAATGGGGAAGAAAAGATACAGGGCAGTTTGTGGCGGCAATACTCCCAAAACAAAAACTGTTTGCGGCTTGTTTTAGAAGTTCCGAATCCAACGGACTATATGAACATTGTTTCGTACTATGCCTGGGATTGCTGATTTATCTGTAAATATTTCATCATAAAGGGCTGGACAGTTTATCTTCCAGCCCCGCCCTTTTGAAAGGAGTTAAAAATGGAGTTGAACATTCAGACCGCAGAACTGGCATTAAGGGAAGCGGCAGAATCCAATCCGGGAGCATGGGCAGAACATTCCCGGTATGTAGCCGAAGCCTGTAAAAACATTGCGTCACACTGTAAAGATTTATCTTCTGAACAGGCGTATATTTTCGGGCTGTTACACGATATTGGACGTTATGCCGGAGTGAGTTCGGAAAGGCATCTGATAGACGGCTATCGTTACTGTATGGAGCGCGGATGGGAAAAAGCTGCACAAATATGTATATCCCACGCATTTATGATACAGGATATTGCCACATCTATCGGTGTGTTTGATGTTAGTGATGAGGATTACCTGTTTATGAAAGAATTTGTTGCAAATGCGGTATATGATGATTATGACCGTCTTGTACAGTTATGTGACGCATTGGCTATGCCTTCGGGGTTCTGTCTTTTGGAAAAGAGATTTGTAGACGTGACAATGCGATACGGCATTCACCCAGCGACAATAGACAGATGGAAAAAGATTTTAGAGATTAAAGAACGGTTTGAGGATCAGATTGGCTGTTCTATCTATGCCCTGCTTCCGGGCGTTATGGAAAACAGTTTTCGTTAAGGGGGGATATTGTGTATTACGAATCCAGTGATTTTTTGGAAACAGCGGACAGCGATACGTTAAAGCAGATTGCCCGCACAAGGGAATTAACACGGAAATATTATTTTTCTGATTATGGAGATACAGAAAAACGCACTTCCATTCTTCGGGAGCTGTTAGGCGGAATAGGGGAAAATGTGGCAATCGACACGCCTTTTCATTGCGACTATGGAAAAAATATTTTTTGGGGAAATGATGTGATTGTCAATATGAATTGTACCTTTGTGGATAACAAAACTATCCGAATTGGCGACAGGGTATTGATTGCGTCAAATGTGCAGATTTATACATCTACACACCCTGTCTTACCACAGGAAAGGTTTGTGCCGGATTGGAGGGAACGTCAGACAACATTTTTTAGAACCTATGCACGTCCGATAGAAATAGAAAGTAATGTCTGGATTGGCGGCTGTATTCTTCTGCCCGGGGTCACTATAGGAAAAAACAGTGTGATAGGGGCTGGAAGTGTAGTTACCCGCCCTATCCCGCCTAATTGTGCTGCAGTAGGAAATCCATGCAGGGTGATACGTTATTTTGATACAGACAGGGAAAGGTGACAGCATGAAGTATAAGCATATCGTTTTTGACATTGACGGCACTCTGATTGATACGGAATATGCTGTATTACATTCTTTACAGGAAACTATAAAGGAATTGTCCGGGAGAGAGATACCATGTTCTGAACTAAGATTTGCGTTAGGGATTACAGGAACAGACGCTTTGAAAAAACTTGCGATAAAAGACACTTCCTATGCGATAGAATTATGGGATAAAAATATGCGTAACTATACAAATAACATTAAAGTATTTGACGGAATCGTTGAATTATTGAAAAATCTTCTAAGTCTGGATTATGAAATGGGGATTGTCACATCAAAGACAAGGGAAGAATTTACACATGATTTTTGTCCGTTTGGTATCAGTCATTATTTCAAAACAATCGTATGTGCAGACAATACACAGGAACATAAACCCAATGCCGCACCGATTTTGAAATATGTGGAATTATCAAAAACAGACCATAGGAAAGTACTTTATATCGGAGATAGCAAATATGACAGTAAATGTGCGGAAAATGCGGGAATTGATTTTGCTTTAGCAGTATGGGGCAGTCATAATAAGCACATAAAAGCAGATTATTTTTTAGAAAAACCTGCCAATCTGTTATCTGCTATCACTTCAGAGAAATTTTATTAGCGATGAAAGATCGAACGAAAATGACTCCGAGGTATATTAAAAAAACTTGCTTGATCAATTATGGTGATTTTGATTAAGTAGCCTGTATGTAAAATAAAGCATACAGGCTACTTGTGGTTTACAATTCTGTTTCAAAATGTTGTCTCTTCAAAACTAACAACTTCCATTATGAAGTCTTTTTTTACGCTTATTTTCCGTTTTACAAGAACTTAAAGGCCTCTATAAGAAATCCAATCAGTAAGAAATGACTTTTTTTAACCAAAGTAATAATCACCTAAGCAAAACCAAAACAGTGCAAACGTGTCAAAACGGGAAAACTAATAGGGAACTGATAGGAGAGAGACATTAAAAAACAGAACCTCTATAATGAGATTCTGTGTTGTGTTATTTGTAGTTAACAGAGCCTGTTACCGTGTAGTCTATTTTTGAAAGATCTATGACAAAGGCAGGTGCAATATGATAAGTATATTGAGTGGGACTATTATCTAAACATCCATAAAAAGCGTTTAAATGCAAAGCATTTGCTTTTTTAGAATCAACGTCTCTAGTCCATATTGAATATATTTCAGTATCATTGACGGTTTTCAAATATGTCTTAATTGAGTCTTTGTTGTTTAAATTAATGAATTGTCCTAGTTCTTCCATATTCGGCAAATATACATGTCGCTGAAGGACTGTATAAGTTTGAGCATTGTACCCGACGTCTGAGATACTCCAATCATCTAATATTGAATCAAACATGTTTGAAGGGGAATTATAAGCCGTTTGTTTAATGTCACTTATTTGAATAGCATTCTTAACTTCATTTGAAAGCCTTTCATACCAATCATTTTCCAAATACTTATCAATTTCGCTGTTTTCATAGGTATTTGTATATTTCCCATCTGAACGTAAATATGTATTTGAATCATATGATTCATTAAAAGCTCGCATCCCAACAACTTTCCTTTTTAATAACAAATATTTATTACGCTCTTTATGCTGTAACATAATATAATCATTATTGTCTATGTTGACAATTGTACCAGGAGTATATATTTTTTCGAAAGCCCATCGTTGAGCAAACGTTCCATTATCATAATACAATTGTACAACTCCATAATCTCCACCGTCTAAAGTAGCATTAGATAAATCTAAAACAAAATTAGGATTGACAGCAGAAATTATTTGATATTTGCCATTTTTGTTTACAACTATCCACTTTTGAGCATATGTGCCATTTTCACTATACAATTGAATTTTTCTTTTACTTGAAGCATAGGCACCCTCTAAATCAAGATATTTCCCTGTCTTTCTGTTTTTAAACATCACAAAACCGCTCGAGTCATGTTCTATCTGCCAAAAAGCATATTCAGAAGAATCTTCTTTTTTTAGCAATATTTGATTTTCATCATCAGAATTTTCCAAACGTGGCTTTAAATTATAATCTGAAAAGCCTGATATCCCTGAATATATTTTATAAATTCCATCAGGGAGAGTGCTTGCATTTTGTTTTGCTAGCGTTTCGACAGGCGGTCCCCATGAAGCAACAATTTTTAAATCTTGTGTCATAGTAGAACTACTTAAAATCAAATAACTGGTTTGCCAATCATTACCATTACTTATAGCATACCAACCATAGAAACGATATCCGTCTTTATTTGGTGTTGGCAAATTTCCAATTTGGTTTCCTTCTGTTATTGTTCTAGATGTTTCAGAAACCGTGCCTCCATTTGCATCAAAAGTTAAAGTGTATTGTTTTTTCCATTGAGCAATAGCTGTAATGGTATCGCCATCTATGGTCGTTGCATTACATGTACCTTCGTTGTCATTATAAATATATTTTTCAACTCCTGCTGGTTGTTCATTATCTTTATACCATTGCAAGTTGTTATATTGCCCGTTGTTATAAAGATAATATATTTCTCCATTGATTTTCTTGCTAAAAACCCAGCCAGAAAAAGAATATCCTGATTTTTTAAAAGTGTTTTTTCTTAAGTGAACAACACCAGACTCAGCACTTGACGCATGATAGATGTGTGTTGTGTTCTCCATAACCCCACTATCGGCACCGTTTCCATCATATTTAATTGTATATGAAATTGGAGACCATTGAGCGACAGCTGTAATCACATCTTTGTCGACGGTAGTTGCGTTAGAAGTTCTTCTTTCGTCTTCGTATAAGCATTTCTTAGTTCCAGAAAGTTGAGTGCCTTCTTTGTACCACTGCCAGTTGTCATAAAGATAATATGTTTCTTTATTAATCACTCGAGTTAAATACCATCCTTGAAACTGATATCCCGTTCTAGTGAATGCATTTTTCCTAAGCTTCGTCACACCGTCCATATTGTCTAATTTATAGTATTTATGCACAGTGTCCGCCATAGACCCATTTCCACCGTTAGAGTTGTATTTTACTGTATAGGTATTTGTATCAAACTTAAGAAAAATGCTTGAATACAATATACCTTTACTGTTTTCAACATGTTTCGTGTCGATTCCGATTTTACCTTTTAATGGAAAGTTGTTTAGATTATTCTCTCCATCAGAAGCCCCACTGTAATGATGACCTGTTGTTCCTTTGATATCTTTTATCTCATAGGTATCTCCATAGTGAACTGTACCACCCCAGTCACTAACATCATCTGCAACTTTTTTACCGTTGATATAAATATCAGCAGTACCATAATCATGAACAGAATAATTGTTTACACCGTCTAAAATTGAATTCAAATCAAGTTTATATATGTATACATTGCTTTCAATATTGAACGTCAACTTATCCTTATAACGTCCACTAAAATTCATATCAGTATGACTTAAAGTTGCATCAAAATTCTCATTAAAACTTTTCACATCCAATGACTTTATATTGTCAACACGAAATGATTGTTTAGCCAAAGTATAATCAATGGATTTACTACCACATTTCAGCTTGTAGCCATTTTGAGAATTGACCGTTACATCTAATTTGGTCTGTGCATCCATTTTACCAGTTACTGCAAATGAGCCTTTAACACTATCTTTATCTATATCAACATCAGATGGGATTGTAATCGTATATCCAGACGTATCAGTTGCCTGATTATTAATAGCTTCAGCCTTTACAATATCTACATCACCACAGGCAATTGATCCTAAGATTAAGAAACCACATAATGTTATAAATTTCTTGATGTTTTTCATCTCATCACAAATACCTCCTTACTGTTACATTGAACCACAATTCGAATCCAAACAATTTCTCAGCATTTCTATGGATAAACACAAACAAAATCCTTGCAATACAAACAAAATTCACGTCAACTCTTCTGAAAGACCTTCTCATAACTTTCGAATCTATATCCAGATCAAAACATTACTATGCAAAGTGTGTAAATGAATAGGAAGTTAAGGGAAAGAGCAGGGAAAATGTTTGTTTTTAGGTTTTACGCCAGCGTAAACTCATTAATAGACGGGAAATTGTTTGGGTTTAACGGGATTTTGTTTGTTTTCATTATGGATGATATACTAGAAGCAGGGAAATGGTGAGAATATGAAAAGAAATAGGTTGATGACAGCTATCTTGATAACTTCATTGATATTGTCTGGATGTGCTGCTTCTAAAAATGATAATGATAAGAAAGTTGATGAGAAAGTCTCTCATAAAGAGCGAGATAAATCCAAATCAAAGAAAAAAGAGGCAGAAAAGAAAGCTAAAGAAGTTAAGGAAACTACGGAAGAAGCATCGCAAGAACAGGAAACGCAAGCTAGTCTGGTTCAAGAAACGCCTGTTGCTACGGGGATTTCGAGTATGTTTACAGATGATGAATTGTTTGCTTTTGCTGATGAAACTGTAAACACATTTTATGCAGAACGTATGTCGTATATCTGTGGGACTCAATTTTCGGTGGGAGAAGGTTCATATCGAAATGATGACGGTTATTATGTAGCTGTATCAGATCCACGAATTCAAACATATGATGATATAGAAAACGTTTATTACCAGAAGTTTTCGAGAAGATATCCAATCTGCTACGATAAGCCATACAACTTAAGTCCACTGACAAAGCGACCTTTTATTGTTATTGATGGTCAACTGTATGAAGCATATTCTGCTATATGTATTAACGGAATCGGATGTAAATATACAGTAGGAGAAATCATTAAGAAAACGGACGATGAATTCTGGGTAAGACTTAACAACTATTGCGAGCTTGACAATTCCACTAATCAAACAGACATTACCTGCTCGTTTGTATGGGAAGATGGTGGATGGAAATACGGTGATTTTAACAATCCTGAATTCTATAAAGTGGGATGATGTTTTTATTTGGCTATGACTTGTTTGATAGGAACGATATCAGGCAAGTCTTTTAATCCAAATCTTTATCAGGTTTGGCTTTTTATATTCTTGATTTTCATCTATTTAAGAACTATAGTATCCATGAATTAGAAACATAAATATATAGATGTTCTTTTGCTTGTATTTAAATACACTAATTCAAGATATTTATCATCCAAAATTGTTTGATAAAGAAAGAAGGCTTTAATCATGAAATTATTCAAATATATTCTCTGCTTATTTTGCGCTATATCTTTAACAGCTTGTCACCAAGATGAAAAGCAAGATTTTTGGGAAGCTACCATTGATGCTGTTCAATCCAAATCCAAAGATAATGCGTACTTAAAAAACAACTGGAATATTGGTAT
>ENA-ORUX01002557-ORUX01002557.1-human-gut-metagenome-genome-assembly--contig:-NODE-2557-length-11379-cov-2.918227_pt1 | contig 11379 bp, 13 predicted proteins | sample MGYA00242087_ERZ509225 | MGnify/ENA primary metagenome ERZ509225 (study PRJEB26280, sample SAMEA2338864) | human gut metagenome | biome: human gut; feature: human-associated habitat; material: faeces... | reverse complement strand
TATTTAACTTCTTCGTTGTTTCCGGAACAGGACAGGCTGCTATCACAATGCCGATCATGGCACCGCTGTCTGACCTGTTAGGCGTTACACGTCAGACTTCCGTACTTGCATTCCAGCTCGGTGATGCATTTACAAACCTGATCGTTCCGACATCAGGATGTCTGATCGGTTCCCTGGCAATTGCAAAGATTGAATGGTCCAACTGGATCAAATTTATGTGGAAATTCCTTGGTGTATTGATGATCGGTGCTGTTATAACAATACTGATTGCTGTTGCAATCGGATTTTAATTGAGAGTGAGATTATGATGAAACTAATTCAGAATATTGATGTATATGCTCCGCAGCATCTGGGAACAAAGGATGTACTTGTGATCAATGACAAAATCGTAAAAATTGCAGATGCAGGTACGATACTGGCAGAGGGATTTCTTGCTGACGCAGAGGTGATCGACGGAAGTAATCTGCTTTTGACACCAGGTTTTATTGACAGTCACGTTCATGTACTTGGAGGTGGTGGAGAAGGTGGATTCGCCAATCGTACTCCGGAAGCAACTCTTGAAGGGCTTACGAAATTTGGCGTAACAACAGTTGTTGGTTGTCTGGGTACAGATGGAATCGGCCGGGATATGTGTGCTCTTGTCGCAAAGACAAAGGGATTGAATGAACAGGGAATGTCAGCTTACTGCTATACAGGAAGCTATCAGATTCCGGTTCACACACTGACAGACAGCATAACGAAGGATATCATGATGATCCAGGAAATCATCGGAACAGGAGAAATCGCTATTTCGGATCATCGTTCTTCACAGCCGACATTTGAGGAATTTACACGTGTAGTTGCAGATACGCGGCTTGGTGGTGTCCTTTCCGGGAAAGCCGGTATAGTAAATGTTCATCTCGGTGACAGTAGGAGATGTATGGATCTTATTGATCGTGTGATCGATGAGACAGAAATACCGGCATCCCAGTTTCTTCCGACACATATCAATCGAAATGAGATGCTTTTCTGTAAGGCAATCGAGTATGCGTTGAAGGGTGGAGCAGTCGACTTTACCGGGAACGAGGATATTGATTACTGGGAGACAATCTGTGATGAGGTGCGTGTATGCAAGGGCATGAAGCGTATGCTGGAGGCCGGCGTTGATCCAAAACGAATGACGATTTCTTCTGATGGACAGGGAAGTCTGCCAATGTACAGTAAAGATGGAGAATTCCTTGGAATGGGAGTGGGTCAATCCAGCTGTCTTCTGAAGGAAGTAAAAGAATGTGTATTTAAGGCAGAAATCCCACTGGAAATCGCACTTTCCACGATCACATCAAATCCGGCAGAAATCCTTCATCTCAATGGCAAAGGTAAAATTGAGGAAGGATACGATGCGGATCTGTGTATTCTGGACCAGAGCCTGCAGCTTGTTGAGGTAATAGCAAGAGGTAAAACAGTGTATACAAAATAGAATTAGAAATATCCGGTATAAGAACAGATGTGTTCCGTACCGGATATTTTACTAGCATATATTCTAATAGATGGGGGCAAAATAATGCTGACTTATACATATGTTTCAAAGGGAAAATTTGAATTAATGGAAAAACCAAAACCAGTACTTATGCATGAACGAGATGCAGTTGTAAAGGTAACGCTTGCAAGTATCTGCTCAAGTGATCTGCACATTAAACACGGAAGTGTTCCCCGTGCAGTTCCTGGTATAACTGTGGGACATGAGATGGTAGGTATTGTTGAATCAGTTGGAAGTGCTGTAACTCATGTAAAACCGGGGGATCGTGTGACTGTAAATGTAGAAACCTTTTGTGGTGAATGTTTTTTCTGTAAAAAAGGTTATGTAAATAACTGTACAGATGAGAATGGCGGATGGGCTCTTGGCTGTCGTATAGATGGTGGTCAGGCAGAATATGTAAGAGTTCCGTTTGCTGACCAGGGACTGAACAAAATTCCGGAAGGAGTTACTGACAGACAGGCTTTGCTGGTAGGAGATGTTCTTGCCACTGGCTATTGGGCTGCACGTATTTCTGAGATCACAGAGGAGGATACTGTGCTGATCATTGGAGCTGGTCCTACAGGGATTTGCACTTTGCTAAGTGTTATGCTGAAGAATCCAAAGTGTATTATTATGTGTGAAAAAGATGAAAACAGAATTCATTTTATTAATGAACATTATCCGGAGGTTCTTACTGTCTCGCCGGAGGAATGCTTTGATTTTGTCCAGGACCATAGTGATCACGGTGGAGCTGATGTAGTTCTTGAGGTTGCGGGAGCGGAATCTACATTTCGTCTGGCATGGGAATGTGCAAGACCAAATGCAACTGTGACAGTGGTTGCACTTTATGATAAGGCTCAGGTACTGCCACTTCCGGATATGTATGGAAAAAATCTCACATTCAAAACAGGTGGAGTGGATGGATGTGATTGTGAGGAAACCCTGAAACTGATCGCAGAAGGTAAGATTAATACAGAACCACTTATCACACATACCTATCCGCTTAGCAGAATCGAAGAAGCATATGAACTTTTTGAAAATAAGAGAGATGGTGTGATCAAAGTAGCGGTAGAGTGTTAGAGCGTGTTTCGAAAACGATGTACTAGCAGGATTGCTGTAGATGAAATGAGCAGGTCTGTGAAAAAAATATCTGGAGCAGTTTCTTTTTTGAAAAAAAGGAATTAAGTAATGAGGAGATGACGAAGTCTTGAATAAAGCATATGAACAGGAAATAGAAATGTGGAATCAGTTTTTTAAAGAATGTACACCTGTAGATTTAAGAAAGTTAGATTTGAAAGTGGAAACCATGTTTGATGAAGCTTTAAAACTATTTGCGGAAAAAACAACAAATGTCCTGGATTTTGGATGCGGAACCGGAGATATTTCTACACATAAGGTTCTGGGGATTGATGCCTCAAAAGTGGGTATTCAATTTGCAAATGAAACAGCAAAACTCAGTGAGTATAAAACTGCCACGTTCTTAGAAGGCGGAGAACATATAATAAGTTTCCGGCAGTTCGCTTTTTTCCTGTGTTTCTGCTATACTTTTGTCAGGAAAGAGAGGACGGCTTATGAACATTGATTTAAGAGAAGAACTTAGAAAACGTGATGAACTTCTTGACGGTTATCTCAAGCAGATTGAGATCCAGAAGCAGAAAGAAATGATCGAATTTCTGGAAGACCATATTTCAAAGATCACAGATATTATCAGCGGCGTCTGACAGATAAAACTATGCCGGGGGAAAAAGTATGCCTGATGCTTATGACCGTATTACACTCCTGTGCCGCCTGAAAGCTGCACAGACCAGAAATAAAGAACTGGAATCCGGAGAAAGATATGTCCGGCTGAAAGAGCTTCATCAGAAGGAATGCAGGGAATATGGATCCAGGATCCTGGAACTGCAGAAAGAAGCGGCGGATGCCCATAAGGAAACGATACGTGTCCGTAATTACTGGTTCCAGGTACTGGAAGATATGCTTCTGGAGTTTGAAAAAATGCAGAAGAAAACGAAACAGGAGCTCCAGGAGATGGAAAAGCGCGCCCTGAAAGCAGAAAAACAGAGGGATGATGCACTGGATAAGGTAAAAGAACTCCAGCACCAGTTTTATGAAACAGCAGTCAGGCTGGAAGAAGAACAGGGAAAAAATCTGAAACTCCGTGCACAGATAAACCGTGATTATGAAAATTCTTCTATCCCTTCTTCCAAAACACTCCGGAAGAAAAAGATCACGAACAGCAGGGAAAAGACCGGAAGGAAACCCGGAGGCCAGCCAGGCCATAAGGGACACTGCCGCAAAAAACAGGAGCCGACCCGGCCGGCAATCCTTCTCCCGCCTCCGGAAATAGTCCTGGAAGACAATTCTTTTAAAAAGACATCAAAAACGATCATAAAACAACGGGTAGGCATCCGCATGCTCCTGGATGTAACAGAATATCATGCAGATGTTTATTATAGCAGTCAGACGGGAGAACGCGTTCATGCTCCATTTCCGGCCGGAGTCATTGATGATGTGAATTATGACGGCAGCATCCGGGCATTTCTGTTTCTTCTTAACAATGACTGCTGTACATCGATCGATAAGAGCAGACAGTTTCTGTCAGGCCTGACCGGTGGAAAACTGAATATCTCAAAAGGAATGGTGAGCAGACTCAGCAGGGAGTTTGCCTTAAAAACGGAAGCTGAGCGCAGGGCTGCTTATGCAGATATGCTGCTTTCCCCTGTCATGCATACAGACTGTACAAATGGCAGGGAAAACGGAAAGGGCTGCCAGATATATGTCTGCGCAACGCCGGACGGAAAAGCCCTGTATTTTGCCCGTGAGAAAAAAGGGCATGAAGGGGTAAAGGACACGGTCACTGAAGATTACCAGGGGATCCTTGTACACGATCATGACCGGACCTTTTATAATTATGGAACGGATCATCAGGAATGCCTTGCCCATGTGCTGCGCTATCTGAAAGGTAGCATGGATAATGAGCCGGACCGTACCTGGAATAAAGATATGCATTCACTGGTACAGGAAATGATCCATTTCCGGAATGGATTACAGCCGTCTGAGGAACTGGATCCCTGTAAGGTCTCTGAATTCGAAGAAAGATACCGTAAGATACTGGAGACCGCCCGGAAGGAATATGAAAATGTTCCGGCAAACGATTACTATAGAGACGGGTATAATTTATTTCTGAGAATAGAGAAATATATGCAGAACCATCTGCTGTTCCTGCATGATCTCCGGGTACCTGCCACTAATAATGAAGCAGAAAGGCTTCTAAGGAATTATAAGCGGAAACAGGCGCAGGCCGTGACATTCAGAAGTTTCGAGAGCATCGATTACCTCTGCCAATGCATGAGCATGCTTGTTTTGATGCGCTTAGAAGAACCAGAAAATATATTTGACAGAGTGTCCAGGATATTTGGATAAAGAAAACCGATGGCTTTAACTGTTTTTCAGTTTACACCATCGGTTTTCTTAAGTCCAGTTAGCCCTTGAACAGTAACACAATCTTTTTTCCATATCAAATAAGCTCCATATTCTGATTGCGAATATCAGTTGAAGTATGTTACTATGAGAAAAAACATAGCTATATCATATGATTTTTGATGAAGTAAATCAGATGGCTGGTGACACAGAAACATGATAAGAAAGGCAAAAAACATGGCATCAGAAAGAACAGAAGAACTATACAGGGTTTTGCTCAGCAAGGGCTATCCGAAGGAGCTTTGTGCTGAGATCGCATATAAAAATATGAATACAGATTATACTGCAACCAGAATGCTGGGTTATTTATATCGGTATACAAATCCTAAAATCGAAGATCTGGTAGATGAGATGCTGGCGATTTTAAGTGATCGGGCGCAGATAATAGAGAAAAAGGAATCTGAACATGCGCAGGCAGTGATCAGTGAAATGTACCGGAAGGGATTATAAGTGACGAAGAACTTGGAGATAAGATAACAATGGAGCAATATTATTACAACCATATGAATAAGGCGCAGCAGGCTGCATATCACAGCATTCTTAGCGGTGTGAAAAACCTGGCGGATGAATTTCAGATTCCGGCATTAGAGGGAGAAGAACTTTATAATGTATTTTTTCAGATGCGTCTGGATCATCCGGAGATATTTTGGGTGAGCAGTTATAAATACCGGTATTATAAAGACTCTCCGAATCTGATTTTTATTCCGGAGTATCTTTTTGATAAAAAGAAGATTTGCGAACATCAAAAGGCTATGACTGCCAGAGTTGAGAAGCTGATTCGTCCGGCTCAGAAGCTGTCTGAGTGGGAGAAAGAGAAGTATGTACATGATTTTATCTGTGAAAATATCCGCTATGATAAACTGAAAAAATCATATTCCCATGAAATTATCGGACCGTTGGGGCAAGGCGTTGGTGTTTGTGAGGGAATTGCAAAAGCAGTAAAGGTTTTGTTAGATGCACTGGGAGTCTGGTGTGTGATTGCAATCTGTGGAAATAATCCTGAGAAGGGAATTAAGTATCGCCACACATGGAATATTGTAAAAATAGGAGGTACATATTATCATCTGGATGCGACCTTTGATAATACCCTGGGAAAAGATCGTGAGACTTCTGAAATCCGCTATGATTATTTCAATCTGGATGATTCACAGATTTTCAGGGATCATGAGCCTCTTATTGCGCCGGCGCCTCACTGCGGTGATCATGAGCACTTTTACTATAAGGAGAAGAAGCTTTCTTTTACTAAGAAAGAGGATGTGTATAAACGTTCTTTGCAGGCGGCGAAGAAAGGCAGGGTACTTATTTTTCACTGGAGAGGCGGCTATCTGACAAAGGAAGTACTGAAGGAATTGCTGGAACTTATCCGGAAAGCAGGAGATGAGAAAGACAAAACAGCAATGGTCAGCATAAACTGGCCGCAGGCAGTTATTCGTGTTCAGTATACGGATATGCAGGTACAGGAGAGTGTGACAATAGAGGAAGCGAATGAAGGGGAAAAATAGATGTAATAAACAGCTTAACTTTTTCCGTGTGAGGATAGAGCTTTTTAAAAGAATGTGATCAGAGTGAGAAAACAGCCGAGATGTGGGACAGGGAATTAAAAGAAATCAGGAAGCAGGAACAGTATAGGAAAGCTATATCATGTATGGAAGAGGAACAGTATGATAAGGCAATAATTTTGTTTGAGGGACTTCCAAGAGATTATGAAGATGTCAGAAATAATTTCAGGGAATAAGGGTGAAATAAATGAATCAAAATTGCATGATTACACGAGAAGCAGCGTTGGAATTCGGTTTATCATTTCAGAATACATATACGGAAAGACCTTTCCGTGATCAGAACTGGCAAGTGGTAAGAGCGAGGGAAAACAAAAAAATTTTTTTATGGATCTATGAACGAAACGGTTATGTTAATCTGAATGTAAAAGCAGATCCGGAGTGGCGTGATTTTTGGCGAAGTGCCTATGAATCTGTACAGGCTGGTTATCATCAGAATAAGGAACATTGGAATACCATTATTCTAAATGGGACGGTACCGGATAAAGATATTAAAAGAATGATATCCGAAAGCTATGATCTCGTAACATACAGCCCGACAAAGAAGATTTATGAGGCAGTGAAGCAAATTCCGAAAGGATGCGTTGCAACTTATGGTCAGGTTGCCGAAATGGCAGGGAATCCGAGAATGTCGAGAGCGGTAGGGAATGCCCTCCATAAGAATCCGGATCCGGAGCATATTCCCTGTTATCGGGTAGTGAATTTCAGAGGAGAACTGTCAGGGGCTTTTGCCTTCGGCGGTAAAGATGTACAGAAAAAGCTACTGGAAGCAGATGGAATTGAGGTTGTCAATGGAACGGTGGATTTAAAAAAATATGGATTGACGCAAAGAGATGATAAACTGTGAGAAAACAGATACGGATGATTACCTTATTATCATTTGAATGCTGCTTTTGATAACGGCCTGAGAAAGGATTACGGAAATTCTGAAATCCGATATGATCATTTTTATTATAAAAAGAAGAAGCTGTCTTTTACCAGACAGGAATTTTGTAATGCTCATCAGCTGGGGGCGGGCAAATCTTTCCGGATCTGCCTGGCAAAGGACTGTATTATAGGTGAAGGAAGCCTGGTTACCAAGAATACTGTGATACCGGATGGTTCTCTGGTAATGGGCAGTCCGGCCAGGATCAAACGAAATCTCACCTGGGAAGAATATCCTGAAAATATTGTGGCTTTAGAAAAAATCCATAGTAATCCCATAAAATAATGCAGTTAAAACAATTCAGTAGTGATATCATACACCTGCTTTACGATAAACAGATTTCATGTTATGATTATTTCAGTTGAATTTGAGATATTCTATTAATGAAAAGGGCAACTATTCAACAGTTTCTGACTGTGAAAGTATTGAACAGTTACGAAGAAAAATAAAAGGAGGATCAATGTTATGCTTACAACATGGACTCCGGCACATATGCCGGAAAAAGAGGAAATCAAAACCCGTCTGCAGACAGCAAGAAGTCAGCTCTATGATTTTCAGATGAAAATCAAGGAACATAAGATCCCGGTAATCGTACTCTTTGAAGGCTGGGGATCTTCCGGCAAGGGAAGTACGATCGGAAAAGTCATTAAGAATATTGATCCACGTTTCTTTAAGGTTGCCACTATGTCAGCTCCCACAGCAGAAGAACTGAGATATCCATTTCTGTATCGCTATTTTAAACAGATTCCAGAAGCCGGAAAATTTACATTTCTGGATTCCGGCTGGATGGAGCAGACTTGTAAAGACTGTCTGTCGGGCGAGATTGAAGGCGAAGGTTATACACAGCGGATTGACAGCATCCGTCGTTTTGAGCGGCAGCTTACAGATAATGGTTATCTGGTGCTGAAATTCTTTATGCAGATTGACAGGGATGAACAGAAGCGGCGTGAAAAATTACTTCTGGATCATAAAGACACCAGATGGCGTGTGTCAGACTTTGATAAATGGCAGAATGAACATTACAAAAAATGTGCAAAAATATTTTCTCAGTATCTGTCTGACACGAATGTTTCCTCTGCACCATGGTACATCATAGATGCCAGTGACAGAAAATGGGCGGAACTTCAGGTGCTGGAGACTATGGTAAGCAATATTGAAGTTGCCATGCAGAATCAGGCACATTCCGTTCCGATTTTGCAGAATGTATTCCCTCTGGAGCAGATTCCCCGTCTGTCGGATATTGATCTGAGAGATAAAACAATGGATGACGAGGAGTACAGGGGAGAACTGAAACAGCTCCAGAGTAAACTGGGGGAACTCCATAATAAACTGTACAGGAGACGTATTCCTGTGATCATCACGTATGAAGGCTGGGATGCGGCAGGCAAAGGAGGTAACATCAAACGTATTACAGAAGCCCTGGATCCCCGGGGCTATGAAGTACATCCAATCGCAAGTCCGGAACCGCATGAGAAGGCCAGACATTATTTATGGCGTTTCTGGACAAGACTTCCGAAAAATGGGCATATCGCTATTTTTGACAGAACCTGGTATGGCAGAGTTATGGTAGAACGTCTGGAGGGATTTTGCAGTGAAAATGACTGGAAACGTGCCTACAACGAAATGAATGAGTTTGAGAAAGAACTTAAAGACTGGGGTGCAGTCATTATTAAATTCTGGGTACAGATCGATAAGGATACACAGCTGGAGCGTTTTCAGGAGAGACAGAATAATCCGGAGAAACAATGGAAGATCACAGATGAGGACTGGAGAAACAGAGAGAAATGGGATGCCTATGAAGTGGCTGTCAATGAGATGCTTCAGAAGACAAATACTTCCTTTGCGCCATGGCATGTACTGGAATCTGTTGACAAGAAATATGCCCGTATCAAAGCACTCAGAATTGTGATCTCTGAAATAGAAAAAGCATTAAAAGAAAATTAAATTTTGCGGGAAATGTGTAAATGAATGATAAGATAACAGTCTGCCTGGGTAAGGGCGGGCAAAGAGAAATGGCAGAATCTTTTGCCAGAAAGAACAATGTTCCGATTATGGACAAACCGGGAGAACATCTGACAGTAATGTTTGACTCCCGGGGCGTATCACTTACCGGTTATGGCCTGACATATCAGGGAGATTTTGAAGGAATGCTGCACAGAGTCACAAACGGAAGACTTTCCCATGAAATGCTGGTACGTGCGGTCAAAACAGAGGGAGAATATCTGAAAGCAATTGATGCCACTGCAGGTATGGGGGAGGATGGTTTCCTTCTTGCAGCATATGGCTATGAGGTGACATTATATGAACAGAATCCGGTGATCGCCGCACTTTTGAAGGATGCGCTCCGGCGTGCCAGAAAGCATCCCGTATTAAAAGACATTGCTTCCAGAATGAAACTGGTAGAGGGTGACAGTGTGTCATGTATGGAGAAACTTATGGATCCGGTAGATGTGATCTATCTTGATCCCATGTTCCCGAAGAGACAGAAATCCGGTCTGATAAATAAAAAACTTCAGCTGATCCAGAAACTTGAACCTCCATGTTCTGAGGAAAAAGATCTTTTTGATGCAGCTATCAAAGCCGGACCTTCCAGAATTATCGTAAAACGTCCTCTTAAGAGCGTCTGTCTTGATGGAAGAGAGCCTTCTTATATATTAAAAGGAAAAGCAATACGATATGACTGTTATGTGATGTAGAAGGTTTATCAGCACATTGCAGCAGCCCTTTATTTTTGAGGGCTGCTGCAATGTATTTTTTCCATTCCCGGATAAATTCCATTTGTTCCTGATCGGAGATTTCCTGGGAGGCAGCGTCATTTCCGGCAGCTACACAGCAGAGCAGGACGAAGGTCTGAAAGAGTAAAAATACCAGTATCAATAATAATGCAGTCATAATTTGTCTCCTTAATATTATGCAGATGGTTACAGTTATTTTATGAAATTGCTATAAGGATATTTTTCGGGATTTCTGTAACAGATTCTGTATATGCCTGTTGTTTTGCATATCAGAAGTATCTGCATATCATGGAAGCTTTATACATTTTATTTACAGAAAAACGGAGATATGACAGGAGAAACTGTCGGACACGAAAATATAATCTTCCGAATAATTTAAAGTAAGACGCAGATGTTCATTGTCTTTGCAGCGACCTGATGAACAGTTGCGGTAAGATTTCATTATCCAGATGATTCGGAGGATTTTTTATGAAGAATTCAGATGATTCCGGATATACAGGAAAGCACGTGGGTGTGTGTGTTCTGGATACCGGGATTTTTCCTCATATAGATTTTACAGGGAGAATACTTGCGTTTCAAGATTTCATCGGACATCGTATCAGACCTTATGATGATAATTCTCATGGAACCCATGTATGTGGGATCATTGGCGGTGACGGAAGGGCTTCGGAAGGACGGATCAGAGGAATTGCCCCCGGGTGTAGCCTGATAGTTCTGAAGGTGCTCGACAGAACGGGAAATGGCAGGAAAGAAGATGTTTTACAGGCTTTTCGCTGGATCCTGGAGAATAAGAGATATTATGGGATACGTGTAGTGAATATCTCGGTGGGAACAACCTGTAGGAGAGCAGAAGATCACAGAGTTCTGATCGCAGGTGTGGAACAACTTTGGGATGCAGGTCTGGTGGTAGTGGCTGCGGCAGGAAATCAGGGACCGAAGGCAGGAAGTGTGACAGCACCGGGAAGCAGCCGGAAGATTATCACAGTAGGCTCCAGCGATCTGCTTACAGGACGGACTGCCATATCAGGCAGGGGACCTACATTTGAGTGTGTTTGTAAACCGGATCTGGTTGCACCCGGGAATCATGTTCTTGCCTGTGCACCGGGAGCAGATAACGGATATGGAGTGAAGAGTGGTACTTCTATGTCTACACCTCTGGTTGCAGGGGCAGCAGCATTGATGCTTGAG
>ENA-ORUX01002553-ORUX01002553.1-human-gut-metagenome-genome-assembly--contig:-NODE-2553-length-11385-cov-2.222860_pt1 | contig 11385 bp, 12 predicted proteins | sample MGYA00242087_ERZ509225 | MGnify/ENA primary metagenome ERZ509225 (study PRJEB26280, sample SAMEA2338864) | human gut metagenome | biome: human gut; feature: human-associated habitat; material: faeces... | reverse complement strand
CCCACAACCTCTTGGGCCGTAACCAAGTGCTCTATCCATTAAGCTACGAGTCCTTCTCATTTGAGCGATGCAAAGGTAATATAATTTTCTTCACTTCATTCATTTCTTGAAAAAATATTTTCAAATATCCCCCCAAAAGCATGAGAATACCCTCCTTTTTTCACTCATCCCCACAATTAGGGATACCTTCCCGGCCTAAAACACGACCGATATCCTCACTTTTGGCGATGGATTTATATTTTCCTGCCTTATAATTTTGCAGCGACAAAAAGAAGTAAGTGATGAAATGTAGATTTAGAATTATCGAGATTCTTTGTTTATTAGGCTACCTGTCTATCGCGCTACCGACTCAAGCGCAAAGTCAAACACGATTTCGCCTGCAAGGCACCATAAAAGACGCCAGGACAAACGAGTTACTGGAATTTGCCACCGTATTACTCCAAAATGATTCCGTGCAACTCCACGCCATCAGTGATACGAAAGGAACGTTCAGCATCAGCAACGTCCCCGTTGGCACCTACTCTCTCGGCATCTCCTTCATCGGGTACACCTCGATACACCAGTCCCTAACCATCCGCCGGGACACCACCATGGTCATCGCCTTGCAACCGGACAACATCACGCTGAAAGACATTATCGTCACCGCTTCCGAATCCAGGGGACTGACCACCTCGTCGAAGATCAACCGCAAAGCCATGGAACTCCTGCAACCGTCAAGTTTCACGGATATTCTGGCCCTACTGCCGGGTGGTAGGACGAAAGATCCCGCCCTCGGTGGCGTGAACCAAGCCCGCTTGCGGGAAGTCGGCATTTCCAGCAACAACTACGACATCTCGTCATTAGGAACCGCTTTTCTCGTCAATGGCGTGCCCATCAACACGGATGCCAACATGCAACACGTGCTGGGAGCCAGCCAAAGCGATCACGACTACTACCGGAACAGCACGGGCAAAGGCGTCGATATGCGTATGCTGTCGACCGATTTCATCGAAAGCGTGGAAGTCATCCGGGGTATTCCCTCCGTTGAGTACGGGGAGCTGACCAGCGGGGTGATCAAAATACAACGAAAAGCGGGAGCCCATCCCTGGGAAGCCCGCGTGAAAGCCGACCCCGAAAGCAAACTGGTTTACCTCGGGAAAGGATTCGCGACAGACAAAGGATGGATATTCAACTTCGGCTTCGATTACCTGGATGCCAAGATTGACCCCCGCAACAACCTGGAGAACTACAAACGTCTCACGGCAACCACCCACGTGGCCCGCGAATGGAAAACAAACGCCCGGTCATTATCCTGGAATCTGGACCTCGACTACGGCCAATCCATCGATGACGAGAAAAGCGATCCCGACATCAGTTACAAAAAGATCGATAAATACAAATCCAGCTACCACCGGATGTCCATGTCCAACTCGCTGAACTGGGTATTCACCGAATCCACGCACTGGAAATACGTCAACCTGACGGCCGCCGTGGACTACTCGCTGAACAAAATCAAGCAGACAAAATTCATCTCGCTGGACAAAGACACCCCCATTCCCGACAACACGGAAGAAGGTGAACACGACGGGATTTTCCTCCCGTATCGCTACACGGCAGATCTAAAAGTGGACGGCAAACCCATCAATGCCTACGTGAAAGCCATGAGTGAACTCCACTTCGATCTTTTCAGCAGCACGAACAAATTGAAGGCGGGAATTGAATGGCGGATGAGTAAAAACCTGGGAAAAGGTCAGGTTTACGACTTGACACGCCCTCTTTACCCCTCGACATCATACCGTCCCAGACCGTATGACGAGATCCCGGCCGACCACCTGCTGTCATTCTTCATCGAAGACCGGATTGACATTCCCGTCAACCAACACCGATTCATCGTGGCCGGAGGAATACGAACATTCTCCCCGCTGAACCTGAACGCGGACTACCGCATGCAAGGCAAAATGTACTTTGACCCCCGGGTGAACGCGCAATGGAAATTCCCGACCTTGCTTCTCGGCGACCGGAAACTAAACATCCAGCTTGTCGGCGGCATCGGCTGGCAAAGAAAAATGCCCGTCATGTCGCAACTCTACCCGGAGAAAATCTATTACGACCTCTCCCAGTTGAACTATTACCACACGAACGCGGACTTCCGCCGTTTAAACATAATGACCTACATCATCGACCCCACGAACTACAACCTGGAACCTGCCCGCAACAAGAAATGGGAAGTACGTCTGGATTTCGATTACGACAAACACCTCTTCTCCGTGAACTACTTCCACGAGAAAATGACCGACGGATTCAGATCGACCTACTACTACCGCTCCTTCCCCTATAAAAAGTACGACGCCTCGGGCATTGACCACACGTCATTGCAAGGTCCGCCGGAACTAAGCGCCCAGACCTACACGACCGACACGGTGATCAGCACCTACAGCAGAAACACGAACGGTAGCATGATAATCAAAGAAGGAGTTGAATTCCAATACTCCTCCAACCGCATCGAATCCATACACACCCGCCTCACGGTGACCGGGGCATGGTTCAAATCGACCTACCACAACAGCCAGCCGGTGTACCGGAAACCCAGCGTGATGCTGAACGGGAAAGAACTAAAATACATCGGACTATACCTGGACGACGACGGGTACATCCGGGAACAATTCAACACGAACTTCATGTTCGACACGTACCTGCAAAAACTCGGGCTCAACTTTGCCACCTCCGTACAATGCATGTGGTTCTCCGCGCAGGAAAGCATGAGAAAGAACGGGGTACCCATCAAGTACGTGGACATCAAAGGCGAAGAACACGATTACACGGCAGCCGACCAAGCCGACATGGAACGCCAGCACCTGGTAGTAAATTACAACGAAGCCGCTTTCAAGCGGACCACAGTCCCCGTATCCATCAACATCAACTTCTCGGCGACCAAATACTTCAATCAAAAAATAGGACTTTCCCTATTCGTGAACAACATTCTGGATTACAACCCCAGCTACGAGGCCAACGGGGCAAAGATCAGAAGAAAAGCGATCCCCTACTTCGGGATGGAATTGAATATCAAATTATAACATTAATTATATCATGAATATGAAAAACAATCTTATCATTTTCTGTTCGCTGATCATGACGATTTTCAGTATTCTATCATGTACGGACGACAACAAAACAATCAATACCACCGAATTCACACTCACCGCGACCCTGCCGGAAGGTTTCGAAGACCCCAGCATATCCGACATGGTCGTCAAATTCACCAACGTCAACACCGGACGTGTAATCAATAACACCTCCTTCGCGAACAATAAATCCAGATAACCCTCCCGGAAGGCATGTACCACATCAGCATGGAAGGCGTTATCCGATACAAGAGAGAGGGTGAAAACCAAGAAGGACAAATCCGGGGCTACGAAGAATCCGTCAACATATCAGGCCCAACCGCCTCCCTAGCCACCCAACTGTTCATCAGCCAAGCCTCTTTCATCATCGCCGAAATCTTCTTCACGGGAACGGTAACGGAAGAAGGCAAACAATACAATGGAGACAAATACATTAAAATCTACAACAACACGAATAACGTGCTCTACGCGGACGGATTGTCCATCCTGGAATCAGAATTCATGACCGTGGACAAGCAAGACTACACGCCCGACATCATGAAACAGGCCATGGCTGTAAGTTCTATTATTACCATCCCGGGAAACGGCACCCAATACCCGGTTAATCCCGGAGAATACATCATCATTGCCGATAACGGGATAAACCACCAGGCCCAGAACTCGAATTCCATCGACTTGAGCAAAGCGGACTTCGAAATCTTCTATGAAGACAGTGACGATATCGACAACCCGGACGTTCCAAACATGTTGACCCCGTATGACAAATTTGGATTCCACAATCGCGGATTCCATAGCTACGCGATAGCCCGCCTGGGAGATATCGAAACATATTTACAGAACTACAAGTATGACTACGAATACCTATTCGTTTTTGAAGAATACGAGTTCCCCATGGAAGAAAGTTGTTACAAAGTACCCAACGAAATGATTGTCGACGCGGTCAACTTGAGTGTCCAATCGGAATTCCAATGGATAGTAACCTCCCCGGCCATAGACATGGGTTGGACCTATTGCGGGGCGATCGACGGGGATGAAAAACGGTACGGGAAAAGCGTGCTCCGGAAAACATTCTCGACCACCGAAGACGGCAGAGCCATCCTGCAAGACTCCAACAATTCAACGGAAGACTTCATCCCGGAAGCCACGCCATCACTGAAAAAGTAAAAACGTCATAAAACAAAAAACAACATGATCAATAAAATTTCTTACGCGCTAGCATTTATGCTATTCATCTGTGCCGGGTTTATCGCCTGCACGGATGATGACAAAGTTAAAATCACAGAGTTTACGTTAACGTTCACGGCTCCGGAAAACTTGAATGTCTCCGGTATCTCCGACCTGCAAGTCTCGTTCAAGAACATAAACACCGGCAAACTGACCACGAACAAGATGAGCGGAACCGAAGGGAAAATCACGCTCAACGAAGGCCTTTACAACATCTCCGTCGAGGGGAAAATAAATTATACCGTTGACGAGCGAACCATTGAAGGACAAGTAAAAGGATACAAAGAATCCGTGAACATTATCGGAACGACAAGCACCGATAACATCAAACTATTCCTTTTCAACTCGAAAGCAGACTTCGTTATTGAAGAGATCTATTTCGCCGGAAGCACGACGCCGGAAGGGAAACAATATCTAGGGGATCAATACATTAAAATATACAACAATTCGGACTCCGTGCTATATGCCGACGGACTTGTGATCCTGGAATCTGCATTTCTAACCTCCGAACAACATGAATACACGCCGGATATCATGTCGCAGGCCATGGTCGTTCAATGCGTGTATGCCATTCCCGGAAATGGGAAAGACTACCCGGTACAACCCGGAGAATCTATTCTGATATGTGATAAAGCCAACGATCATAGGGAAGCAAACCCCAATTCGTTTGATTTGAGAAATGCAGACTTCGAATGGTATGACGAGACCAAAAACAACATGGATACAGACAACCCGGAAGTAACCAATTTAGACAAAATATACTGTTACTCAAACACAATATGGGTATTGCACAACCAAGGACTTCGCGCTTATGCCATTGCCCGTCTGAAAGTGGATCGAAATACTTTTTTAACCGATTACACTTACAACGCTACATACATCAGTGCAACAGGTAGTTCCATGAACAAGAAGGGTTACCAAGTCCCCAACGAATGGATCATCGACGCCGTCAACATCAGCAACAAGGCACAATATGCCTGGAATGTCGTTGACGCCTCCCTCGACATGGGATACACCTACTGCGGGGAAGTCCAACTCGACAAAAACCGCTACAACAAAAGTGTCCGCCGGAAAGTACTTACCACCACGATCGATGGCCGCAAGATACTGCAAGACACGAACAACTCCACGGAAGACTTTGAGGCCCAAGCCACCCCGTCTTTAAAACAATAATTATTAAACCAACAAAATCATGACGACTCTTCGTTTCATTCTGATTTTTTGCCTTCTTTTCCGGGCCTTCGGGACTTGGGCACAGGACACTATTCCGGCAAACACCCGCGCTCGGATCTACTTCTCCCCGACGGAGAATTTCGTGTCGCAAATCTATCGTAACCCGGCAATAAACTACTATGCCCACACGTTCTCCATATCGGAAATACAAATCGGTTGGGAACAACAGAACGCGAACAAGGCATTCATGCCCCAGTTAGGAGCGGAAAACAGCCATTTCTCCTTCCACGCGTTTTCCTACCTGCCATTGGGAGAAAACAGCAAGACCTGGGGAAACGCCTACTTCAAAAAAGGAAAAAAGGAAAAAGTGGAATGGAACGAAACGTCCGATTACCTCACCGTGTACCCTTACGTGGTCGCGGACTCCGTCGGGGGGGACATGGACTTTGAAGAATATTACTTCGCCGGGGGATACGCCCAAGAGCATCAACGCTTCACGTGGGGAGTATACGCCAACTACCGGGCTCTCATCGAGTACCGGCAGATCGACCCCCGCCCCAGAAACATCGTCTCCGACCTGAAAGCCTCCGTCGGCATATCGGCCCGGCTGAACAGGCAATACGCCCTAGGCCTCGCCTTCCATGTCGGCAAATACAAACAAACCAACAGCTTGAAATTCTATAGCGAACTGGGTTCCGCCATCACCTACAACCTCAGCGGCCTGGGCATGGATTACGTCCGCTTTCGCCGGGGGGCCACCTCCCTCTTCTACGACGGTCACCGCTACGGGGCAAGCCTCGAAATCTTCCCCCGCGACAAACAGGGCTTCTCCGGCTCCTTCGGGTATGAACGATTCTCATTCGAGAAACTCATTTCAGACCTGAACGACCTCCCCTTGAACACCTTGAACCAGGACGAGATGAAAGCCGAAATCGCCTACACCTCCTTCCGGAACAACCACCAATGGGGCATCCGGACACGGGCAACCTACCAAAACCGTCAAGGAATAGAATCCCTCATCGGGAGCGCCTCAACCAACGTGTACGAAAAAACGGGCGAAGCCGAACAGTTATCCGTGAAAAAAGCCGATCTCTCCCTTTCGGGAGTGTACGGGCAAACCAAGGGCAACCGCTTCGCGTGGTACCTCTCGCCCAAAGCCGGGTTCAACTCCTTCAAGATGGAATACATTGACCCCGCCCGCCTCATGAAGATAAACTACCTGTACGGCGGGATGAACCTCTTTGCCGCTACCGGCTACAAAAAGTCCTCCTTCCAGCTCGTTCTGGACGGGACGTATCGCAAGAACTCGACCGCCGACTTGCAACTCACGGAAATCGACCAAGAGCAAATCGCCCTGGCTGCCGTTTACAAGGCTTATGACAACCTCTCGGCGGACAACTGGACCACGAACATCGAAGTCCGCTGGAATTACTCCCTGCCCAAAAACAGGGGCATTTTCATCAAATTCAACTGGCAACACGACTCCTGCAAAAACGACTTGCACCGGGAAACCCTGCAAGCACATTGCGGCATTGTTTTTTAAACCACAAATATCTTATACATGGAAAAAGTAATCGAGTGTAAAAACATAACGCACTATTACGGGGAAAAACTCATTTACGAGAACCTGAACTTTGAAGTAGAGAAAGGCAAAGTACTCGGGCTGCTCGGGAAAAACGGAACGGGGAAAACCACCATCATCAACATCTTGAACGGTTACCTGAAACCCCGCTCCGGAGAGTGCTACCTCCTCGGTGAGAACATGAATCACCTCACGCCCGCCACGAAAGCCAAAATCGGCTTGCTACTGGAAGGCCACGTGCAACACACCTACTTCACGATCGAGCAAATCGAGAAATATTACCGGGCCTTCTTCCCGAACTGGAAACGGGACGCCTTCTACGGTCTGATGGAAAAACTAAAAGTCGTTCCCCATCAGAAAATCAACAACATGTCATGCGGCCAGCGTTCCCAGGTCGCCCTCGGGCTGCTATTTGCCCAAGACCCGGAGCTGCTGATCCTGGATGACTTCTCCATGGGACTGGATCCCGGCTAACGCCGCCTCTTCGTGGAATACTTGCGGGACTTTGCCGCCGGCGGGGACAAAACGATATTCCTCACCTCCCACATCATCCAAGACATGGAACTGCTGATTGACGACTGCATGATCTTGGACTACGGACGCCTGTTGATACACAAGCCGACCCGGGAAATCATGGACAACTTCCACCGTTTCCGCTTCTCCCTGGACGAGGGACAACAGCCCGCCACCCATGAAAAACTATGGAACACGGAGAAAACCAACGGTCAATGGATCACCTACTCCTTCGAGCCCCTCGCAACCGTCCGTCAACTGCTGGAAGCAAAAGGTGCGCACGTGTCCGACTTGAAGGAAGAAACCTTGACCCTTGAAGACGCTTTTATCGGCTTGACCGGGAAATATTAACCAACTCAGAAAACAACACCAAAACGATGAACAAAGCACTACTATTCAAAGAATGGATCAAAACCCGCTGGATACTCCTCCTGATGTTCACGGTATTTATCCTCGCCATGGGCTACATCGCGCTCCGTATATCGAGTGCCGCCCGCAACGTGGGAATGCCACACTTGTGGGAAGTATTTATCCTGAAAAACGTGGTTTTGCTGGACCAGATAAAAGTCTTACCGCTACTCGCCGGAATCATCATGGGGATCACCCAGTTTATCCCGGAAATGACAAAGAAACGTTTTAAACTGACACTGCACCTCCCGCTGGGAGAAAACCGGATCGTGTGCCTGATGCTGGGGTACGGGATGGTATGCCTGCTGCTCCTCTTCGCAGTCAGCTACGGCGGCTTCCTGTGGGGACTATCCGGCAGCTTCCCGCGTGAAGTCGTCGGGGCATGGTTCGTCACGATCCTCCCCCACGTGTTAGGCGGATTCGCCTCCTACCTACTCGCGGCATGGATCATCCTGGAACCCGTGTGGAGCCAACGCCTCTACAACGCCGTGATCGGGCTGCTGGTTCTGTCGGTATTCATGATCCAGGGCGTGCCCGGCAGCCACGCGTGCATGTACCCGTTCCTGTTCGGGACACTCGTCCTGCTGGCCCTATACCCCAAAATCTCCATTCGTCGCTTTAAAGAAGGAATGCAGTAACACCATTAAATGTCAAGCAAATGAAAATAAAGATCTTATACATCGGGTTATCCATCTTCTTACTATCCTGGATAATCCCGTCGCTCGTTGAGCTCTCCCTGGACTCCTCCTCCCGCTACCCGTTCACCTACTACAGCTCCGTCGTCAACCAATTCTGTTATTTCGACCAGGAGGATGACAACGTGCGGGGACGGGACATGAGCGGTAGAACCTACACCGACGCGGAATTCGACCGGGTGCTGCCCATGTTCTACTACCGCCAGTTGGCCATGGAAAACGCCCTCCCTGACTCCATACAAGGGGTTCCGGTTGACCTGCACACGATAGCCCGCAACAACTTTTTCTTCTGGTACAAGCCCAAGGACAAAAACACCCCGGTCATCGCGCTCTACCCCATGTTCGAATCCTGTTCGGGAAAAGTAGACCTTGAAAACCCCAGCGATATGTTCCGACTGAAAGAGAACATCGAATTCATCGACATGGCCACCAACCGGGTCGACGAACAGAAATCCGCCCGCTTCCAGCAAGCCTTGGAGAAGGCCGGGTTCACCTTCCCCGCGCGATGGGTGGCCGGTATTCCCACCAGCCAGAAATCATACGATGAAGGATATTTCGCTCTGGATAGCAAGGGACATCTTTTCCATATAAAAATGACAAACGGGAAACCTTTTGTCAAGGACACGAAGGCAAGTAACATCTCCTGTATGTTCCCGATGGAAATTGACAATCGGAGCCTGTATGGATTCCTGTTCGACACGCGCCACACGCTGTACTACCTCTCCACGGACGGCTACCGGCTCGTGAAAGTGCTGGACGACGTAGACCCCGACAAAGACCGGGTGTCCATCATGGCCAACATGTTCTACTGGACGGTGGCCAAAACCACCCCGGACGGGGAACACACCTACGCCCTGGAGAGCCGAAGCATGCAACGGGTCGACAGCCTGTTCCGCCCGGCACCGGAATCCGCGTGGGACAAAACGCTGCCCTACCTCTTCCCGTTCACGGTAACCTTCCAAGACAGCACGAACAGTTACATCTATCCCCGGGTTTCGGGGTACTACTTCCCGTCACTCCCGTTGAACATCGTACTCGCGGTCGTGAACCTTATCGACTAATCCTAAGACAGATCCCGCGGGAAATACCTTGCCGGAATCATCACCCTGTGCACGGGAATTGCCGGATTCATCACCGTATGTCTCTTTGCCAGAATAAGAAAATAACATTAAATCAATAACACCATGAAAAGAAACACGTTCATTTTTATCCTCGTTTGCATCGCGACACTCTCCATCGTCGGGTGTAAAAACGCCAACAAGAAAACACAACAAGAGAGTACCCCCGAAATATCCGCGGCCGACAAAGCCCTGGATGTCAACGCTCTTATGCAGGTTGCCGAACAACAGGTCAACGACACCATCGTGCTGAAAGGCATCGTGAAACACACCTGTTCCCACTCCGGACGCCGCTGCTTCATGGCCGACACCACGGGTAAACTCACGATTCGCGTCGAGGCCGGAGGTAACATCCAAGCCTTCAACAAAGAGCTGGTCAACTCCGAAATCGTCGTGACCGGGGTGTTACAGGAACAACGCCTGTCACAGGAATACATCGATAACTGGGAAAAAGAAGTGGCCGAGGAAGAAGCGAAAGGCGACAAAGACGCCGACCATTGCAACTCGGAAAAGAACAGCATCCAACAAATGCGGGAGTGGATGAAAAACCATAACAAGAACTTCTACTCCATCTACTACGTAAACGGCATCGATTACGAGATCGTGAAATAGGCCGCGTGGTAATCCCCGAGGGGAGAAAGCCGCCCGGTAATCAACGAGTGGGAAACACCCGGTAACCCAACCCTCCCCCTGTGCAAGGGGGAGTTGGAGGGGGTAGCTCGTGATACAGAATAAGACTTACTTTCTCCCCTCTTCTATATCCAAAATATTTTTAGAATTTTTTCTCGAAACCACGGCCACCACCATTACCGCGACGATCACGACCGCCACCGTTACGGTTAAAACCTCCGCGACCACCGGCAGGACGATCAGTTCTCGGTTTTGCAACATTCACGTTGATCACCTTTCCATCGTATTCAGCTTGATTCAATTCATCGATAGCTTTTTGTCCTTGCGCATCATCAGACATTTCCACGAATCCGAAACCTCTTGACTTTCCGGTTTCTCTATCCATGATAACTTTAGCTGAAGAAACTTCACCGTACTCTTCGAATAACTCTCTTAAGTCACTATCATTCACGTCGTAACTTAAATTTGAAATGTAAATGTTCATTAATACAAACTTTAAAATTAATAATTTAAATACTTGAGGTCGGATATTGTCTAGAAAAGTCTGCTTAACGATACATTAATAATACGACGAAGGCAAACGCTCTGTAGCGATCAAATCAAAACTCAAAATCGTGACAAATCTACGATAATATTCTTTATAAACAAATAATCCACGTCGTAAAAACAACACGAGGGTAATAAAAATATATTACCCTCGAAAACAGCTACTAAATCAGTGACATATCCTTCTTCTCGGATGCCTTTTAGCTTCCCGTTTCTCGAATTCGGTCTTGTCAAATTGTTCTTGTTGCATCTGTTGCTCACCAACCCAACTTTTGTCTTGTTTTGAAGGAATATCCCGGGCTCGTCGATCATCACTCGCCACTTTCTTCTTCTTTTCTTCACGTTCTCTCATAACCTTCTAATTTATTATTAATCCATGGGATAAATTTCCCACA
>ENA-ORUX01002551-ORUX01002551.1-human-gut-metagenome-genome-assembly--contig:-NODE-2551-length-11387-cov-4.102100_pt1 | contig 11387 bp, 9 predicted proteins | sample MGYA00242087_ERZ509225 | MGnify/ENA primary metagenome ERZ509225 (study PRJEB26280, sample SAMEA2338864) | human gut metagenome | biome: human gut; feature: human-associated habitat; material: faeces... | reverse complement strand
TCCTGACGGTACGCTGATGACATATCGGTAGCCGGCTTCTGCCAGCACCAGCGTGTCTTTTTCGCCTTCCACCACGATGACCCGCGGAATGGTTTCTTCCTCCACGAGCAGCGGATTGAGGCAGTCGATGTTGTAAGGGGCGCAAGGCGTGGTGGGTGAGTCCTGTCCCCAGAACTTGCTGTAGACGGTGGGTTTTCCCTCTTCCTGCCGGGCCGAGGGCGATGGACTGCATGAGCGGTACTTGGCGTTGACGGGGTGTCCGTCCACATAGTTCACGTAGGCGATGCAGGGAAATACGTTGGATGCCTGTTCGCTTTTGTTCTCGCTGTCCTTGGTGATGCAGTAATGGCGCAGGCAGCCTATCCGGGCTGTGATGGCGGTGGCGAGGGAGATGCCCTGGTCCAGGAGGTAGCGGCGCGCGGCGAGCTGGTCGGGGTCGGTACAGTCGGGCGAGTCGGTGAGGGGTTTGATTTTCTGCATCACTTCGGCGGTCAGGGGCTTGTAGTCCGAGGGCAGCATGGGCACTTCGCCCAACGTGCTTTGAGCATCGTTTCGGGCAGTCTTGTATCTGTTGCCGCTGCGGGTCGGGGTATATCCGACAGCTCCCGCGGCATATTGCGGGAACATGGGGCGGTCTGCCTTGCAGAAGTCGGTCAGTATGCCGTTGAAGTTACATCCTGAGTAGAAGCAGTGGTACACACCTTTTGCTTTGGAGATGGACAGATGGGGTGTTCCGCATTTGGGGCATACGGCAACAAAATTCTTTCCCGCGCTTTTGCGGTCGGGGAAGTCTGAAAGAGAATAATAAGGCTTCATATCAATTTTAAAATTAAAATGTAAAAAATAAAAATCATGGTTGACAGGGAACTGCTTCAGGACCCGGAGTGTTGACCGTCGGTGTCCACCCATTTTTGTGAGAGGACGTTCCAGATGGCTTCATCGGAGGGTCGTGGCGGTGCATCCGCCGGTATTTCCACTTTTCCGTCTATGGGGTCGTCATAGTATCGGATGTCTTTGTCGGCATCCTTCCATTCGAATGGCGAGACGGGACGGAATTCACGGAGTTTTTTGCGTTGTTCTTCCAGTTCCTTCAGCAGTGTTTCGCCCAGTTTTTGTGTGGCTTGCTGTATCAGGTTCTCCCCGTGGCGGGTCTTGATAAGGTTTTGCAGCCAGATGATGCGTCCGTTGTGCGGTGTTTTGGCAAAATTGGACTGGGCATCGAAGTGAGGAATCAGGAATTCGTTCACCAGAACGACCAGCGCATCCAGTGCGCGCGGTCGGGTGTAGCGGTAACCGGCAACGATACGGTCGATAATCGGCACCAGTACTGCCTGCTTCTCTTCGGGAGTGGCGTTGAGCTTGTGAAAGAACTCTTTGGCAGATGAAGAAGCTTTTGGAGCTTCATCGCCGTGAGGCGTTCCGGTAGGATTTTCAGAAGAATTCTCCGAAGGAGATATATTATTATTTATATTATATAATATATTAATATTAGTTTTTGAATTTGTTTCTGCCGGAGAAACTGCGGGAGAAACCGCCGGAGAAACCGGAGCAGAAATAGAATTCGTCGATTGATGATGCCATAAGGGAGTGAAGAATGCGAGAATCTCAGTTCGGTTTTCATTCCATACCAGTTCGAATGATTTGCATTTTTTGATGTATTCCAATATGTCCGAAGTATGTATGGTTTTTAGTGCCAGACAAATTTGATAGAGGTTGTTGATGGGGTATACTCCATCTTCATTCATGAAATGGGGCATACCCAGATAGAGATCCAGTAATTTCAGACAGGCAGAGTCGCTGACTCCCCATGCCTTCCATTGGTGAATCATTTTCTGTATTTCACGGATGGATACGTTTTGTTTCAGTGCTTTTATAGCCATAAGAGATATTGTTTTAAGTTAATTCTTGCGAAGTTAGGAAAGAATAAGTTGGTATTACTTCCCGCTAGGGAGAAGTAAAGATACGTTTGTTGTATATAATTAACAATTAATAAAAGAAAGTAAGATGAAGAACAGACAGTTCGATACAGAGAAGTTGGCAGCAAGCATCAAAGTGCTTGTTAAAGCTGCCGGATTGCGTAATTCAGAGGTTTGTAAAGACGTTCGTATGAGTCCCTCTTGTTACTACAGGACTCTTAAAGGTAAACTGATGATTTGAGTTTTTATGCTGTTATTATTCATTTTCTGATTATCAACTGCCGTGATTGCGGTGTGGAGACTCAGATGGAAGCGGTGAAGCGTGAATGGTGGAATGTGGTAATGGAGAATGAATGGGAGTTAAAAACGGTAGATAAAAGTAGATAAAAAAGAAGAAAGACCATGTATCGTAAGTATTTAAAGCGTTGGCTTGATTTTGTTATTGTATTGTGTGTATTGGCTGTCATTTGGCCGATATTGCTTTTGGTCACTTTATGGCTACACTTTGCCAATAAAGGAGCGGGTGCCTTCTTTACTCAGGAACGTCCCGGACGAAACGGAAAAATATTCAAGGTAATCAAGTTCAAAACAATGACGGACGAACGTGACGCAGACGGTAACTTGCTTCCGGATGCAGAACGTCTGACCCCGGTAGGGCGCTTTGTACGTTCTACTTCTATTGATGAGTTGCCACAACTGATTAACGTGCTGAAGGGAGATATGGCGTTGATAGGGCCACGACCACTGTTAGTGAAATATTTGCCTTTGTATAGCAAAGAGCAGGCACGCAGACACGAGGTACGTCCCGGAATTACCGGTTGGGCACAGTGTCATGGGAGAAACTCCATCAGTTGGACGGAAAAATTCAAACTGGATGTGTGGTATGTGGACCATTGTTCGTTGATTACAGATATTAAAGTGATTTTTATAACAATTAAAAAGGTGTTGCTTCGTGACGGTATTTCGCAAGAAGGACAAGCAACCATGGAACCTTTTAACGGAAATAACTAATGTATTTATATGGTGCAAGTGGTCATGCTAAGGTGATCATTGATATAATAAGGGCACAAGGAGGAGTTGTTGAAGCTTTGGTGGATGATAATCCTTGTCTTGAAAAATTAGGAGATATTCCAGTGTTACATAATCCTGTCGGATTATCCCCTTTTATCGTTAGTATTGGCAACTGTAAGATACGAAAAATGATTGCTGAAAGACTTGATTGTGAGTTTGCAACAGTCATTCATCCCTCTGCTATCATTTCTCCTACAGCCACAATTGGTGAGGGAACAGTAATTATGCAAGGTGCTATTATTCAAGCGGAAGCACAATTAGGTAAGCATTGTATTATTAATACAAAAGCGAGCATCGACCATGAGTGTGTTATTGGTGATTATGTACATATAGCACCGGGATGTACTGTCAGCGGAGATGTGCGTATCGGCGAGGGAACTTGGATTGGAGCGGGAACAACCATTATACAAGGAGTTCACGTAGGTAAGAACTGTTTTATTGGTGCGGGTAGTGTAATAATAAGGGACATACCGGATAATTATAAGGCTTATGGGGTTCCTTGTAAGATTATAGAAGAAATTAAATAAATTAATTAATATAGTAGTTATGAGTTACATTCCTGAAAAAACAATTTACCTCTGTCTTGCTCACATGAGTGAAGATGGAATAGAGCAGAAATATGTGAAGGAAGCATTCGATACCAACTGGGTAGTGCCTTTGGGTCCCAATGTAAATGCTTTTGAGGAAGACCTCAAGAACTTTGTCGGAGGAAAGAATGAAGTTGTCGCACTTTCGGCGGGAACGGCAGCGGTGCATCTTGCATTGATTGGCTGTGGCGTTCAGGCGGGTGATGAAGTTTTGGTACAAAGCTTTACCTTTTGTGCTTCGTCGCATCCGGTTACTTATCTGGGTGCAAAGCCTGTGTTTGTCGGCTCTGAAAAAGATACGTGGAATATGGACCCGGTGTTGCTGGAGGAAGCTATCAAAGACCGTATGGAGAAAACGGGAAAGAAGCCCAAGGCGATTGTTCCGGTGGCGCTCTATGGTATGCCATACGACTGTGAGAGAATTATGGAGATTGCAAACCGCTATGACATTCCTGTGGTGGAGGATGCGGCGGAAGGGTTCGGTTCCAAGTTCGACGGCAGGGTGCTGGGCACTTTCGGCAAGTTTGGCGTGTTGTCATTCAACGGCAATAAGATGATTACCACTTCGGGCGGCGGTGCTTTGATTTGCCGGAATGCCGAAGATAAAAATACCATTATGTGGTATGCTACTCAGGCACGCGATGCTTATCCTTATTATCAGCATACGGCAATCGGCTACAATTATCGTATGAGTAATATTTGTGCCGGTATCGGTCGCGGACAGATGACCGTGGCGGAGGCGCACATTGCTCATCATAAGCATGTGCAGGCTTTGTATGAAGAACTGTTGAAGGATGTGAAGGGCATACGTATGCATAAGCAGCCTGAGGATGCGCGTTATGATGCCAACTTCTGGCTGTGTACGGCTACCATCAATCCTGATGTGAAGATTGTCGGTCAGGAGAATGCGTATAAGGAAGTGGTCAAGACTGCGGTGGGAGGAGCTGCCGGGGTGATTAAGGCGGTGGACAGTGCCACCACGGATTGCCAGCCTAATGAGAATGTGGAAGCAATGCGTGTTTTCATGCTCGCCGGAAAGATTGAAGTACGACCTGTGTGGAAGCCGATGCACAAGCAGCCGGTGTATGCGGATGCGCCTGTTTATACCAACGGGGTGGAAGAGGAAATCTTCAGGACCGGACTGTGTCTTCCTGCGGGCCCTTGTGTAAGTGACGAGGATGTGGCATACATTGTGCAGACAATAAAGGATTGTATAAAAGGATAATGGATTATTATCGGTATTTGGATATGATTTGGAAATTATCAAACTGGTATTTTTCGAAAGATGCACTGCCGTATTGGTGTATATTCGTTTTGGATTGCCTGATAGTGCTGGGCGCGGATGTGTTGGTTTATGCTTTGAATAACGGAACACTTTCTTTTTTGCAGAACTTTGTACAACTGACAGGGGCTTTCTGCTTTTATTTGTTGTTCTATGTTGTGAGCTTTCGGATGTTTCATACGTATTCGGGGGTGATTCGTTATTCTTCGTTTATCGATTTGCAGCGGATGGGTTTTGCCATGATTACGGGCTTGCTGATGATTATAGGCGTCAGGTATCTGCTGAATGAGGATTGTTGGTTGATGGCAGTCGGTATGAAGGATATCGGAATTGCCGCATTGCTGGCTGTTCTGATGATGTGGAGCGTGCGGGTTTTTGTGAAATATCTGTATGACTCTACTTTTAACAGACGACGCGGAAAACGTGTGTTTATCTACGGGGTGAAAGCCGGCGGAGTGGGACTGGCGAAGAGTATCCGCAACCAGGTTGACTCCCGATATGTCGTGAGCGGTTTCGTTTCGGACAGGCAGGATATGCAGGGCCGCTTCCTGATGGGGAAGCGGGTTTATTCCAACGATGAGCATTTGGTGGAGAAGATGGAGGACTTCGGAGTGCATACTTTGCTGGTTTCTCCCTTGAAGAATGAGGCGATTCGGAATAACCCCGAAATGGTGGAGAGGCTGATAAAGGCAGGTATACGAATCTATATGATTTCTGCCGCGCAGGAGTGGGACGGTAAGAGTGATCTTGACCATCGTCAGCTTAAGGAGGTGGATATTGAAGATTTGCTGCCTCGCGACAAGATAGAAATCGACTTGAAAGCGGTGGAGGAATTGCTTACCGGAAAGAGTATTCTGATAACGGGAGCTGCCGGCAGCATCGGAAGCGAGATGGTGCGCCAGATTGCCAAATTTACTCCGCAAAAGCTTATTCTGATAGATCAGGCGGAGACGCCTTTGCATGATGTGCGTCTGATGATGGCACGCAAATGGCCCGACATCGAGGCGGAAACCATCGTGAGTGATATTTGCATGAAGGAACGCATGGAGGAGATTTTCGGTATATATCGTCCCGATTATGTGTTTCATGCGGCGGCGTATAAGCATGTGCCTATGATGGAGAATAATCCGGGAGAGAGTGTGCGTAATAATGTGGAGGGTACGCGTATCATTGCAGACTTGGCTGTGAAGTATCGGGCAAAGAAGTTTGTGATGGTGTCTACGGACAAGGCGGTGAATCCCACCAATGTGATGGGGTGCTCCAAGCGTATCTGCGAAATTTATGTGCAGAGTCTGGATAAGGCGGAGAAGGATGGCAAAGTGGAGGGAGTCACTCAGTTTGTCACTACGCGTTTCGGTAATGTGCTGGGCTCGAACGGTTCGGTTATTCCGCTGTTTAAGGAACAAATCAAGCAGGGCGGACCGATAACGGTGACGCATCCCGATATTATCCGTTTCTTTATGTTGATTCCCGAAGCTTGTAAGCTGGTGCTTGAGGCGGGAACGATGGGCAATGGCGGTGAGATTTTCGTGTTTGATATGGGTAAGCCGGTGAAGATTGTGGATCTTGCCCGGCGTATGATTCAGTTAAGCGGAGCCAAGAATGTGGAGATTAAGTTTACAGGATTGCGCGACGGTGAGAAACTGTATGAGGAGGTATTGAATGAAGAAGAGACGACCAAGCCTACTTTTCATCCTAAAATCAAGATTGCGCAGGTGCGTGAGTATGATTATGCCGATGTGTGCCGGCAGGTGGATGAGCTGGTGGCTTCCAGTGTGGAAGAGGATGATATGGAGATTGTAAAACGTATGAAGGAAATGGTTCCCGAGTTCAAGAGTAAACATTCGGTGTATGAAGTTTTGGATAAGTAGAATTGGGTATCGATGTTTTTTGCCGTTATGCCTGTCGGTATTGTTTGTTTGTACCGGAAGGGCGCAATCGGCAGAGAACACGCGGGTGGATGTGTTTATGGGAGCCGAATTGCATTATCGTGATATTTTTCACAATAAGGTATATGAGGTGCTGGTGAACCTGACACCCGGAGTGAAGTGGTATATGGGAAACCGCTGGCAGTTGGCGGGACAGGTCATTGTGCCTGTTTATAATGATTATGGCGATCGTTATAAGAAAGTCCGTCTGAACATGGCTGTGCTTGGTAAGGAATGGGACTGGCACCGGAAGCATTTTCTGAAAGTGAGCGGAGGACTGTTTGCGATGGAACGCTACGGACTGGATGTGAAGTGGATGTATGCGGCTACGGACTGGCTTGCCTTGGACGCACAGGCGGGATGGACGGGTTTTTGTTCCATGGCGGCAGGATGGGAATGCAGTCCGATGGAGCGTTTGACGGCTCTTGCCGGGGTACGTGCTTATCTGAATGGGGTGAATACGGAATTCCGGGTGCGCGGCGGTCGTTTCCTGTATGAAGACTGCGGTGTGCAGGGAGAAGCGATGAGGCATTTCCGGCATTGCACGGTGGGGGTGTTTGCCCAATATACCGATAAGGGAAAAGAGAATTTCGGTTTTAAGGTGGTTATGATGATTCCTCCTTATAAACGGAGTAACAGGAAGGTGCGTTTCCGCCCGGCATCCAATTTCCGCTTGACGTATAATCAGGAGACGGATGCTTATGCGGGTAAAATGTATACGACCGACCCCGAAGAGAATGAACGGGAAGGATGGTTTGACCGCAGTCGGTCGGACTGGGGTGCGAATGGCATGACGCCTGATTTTACTGTTCGGCAGAAAGGAGGTACTGAATGAAAATGAGATATATAATGGGGTGCTTCATGGCATTGCTGTTTTCGGTGCCGGCCGTGGCACAGCAGTATACGGGCATGAGCGGTTTGATACATGTTCCTTCGGCGGACATGGGTGAAGAGGGGGAGGCACGCGCAGGGGTGCATTTCCTGAATCGGGAGTTTACTCCGAATGTGCTGACGTATAAAGGCGATAAATATCATACGATGAGTTATTACCTGAGTATCACGCCGTTCAGGTGGATGGAGATTGCGTATACTTGTACGCTTTTGAAATCGACAAAGATTGTTGACGGTGTGGAAGATAAGGAACATCCGGGGCTGCACCGCAAGGACCGTTATTTTTCGCTCAAGCTACAGCCGGTTCGTGAGAAGCCGGGTAAGTGGTGGCCGAGTGTGGCGATAGGGGTCAATGACCTGGATTTCCGTGTAAACTGGCTGAAGACGCAGCATGAGGCGGATGTATCGCGTGTGGTAAACAGCTATTTTTCCAATTATTATGTGGCATTGTCCAAGCATTTCCGGCTGAAAGGGAATGTGCTGGGTGTGCACATGGCTTACCGGCACTGGCGGTGGAGTCTGAACTCGAAATGGAACGGACCGGTGGGCGGTATTACGTTCAGCCCTTCGTTTCAGAAGAATTTCCGGTTGATAGCGGAGTATACGGGCGATGATGTGAACGTGGGCTTTGACTGGAAATTGTGGAAGCACTTGCTGGTACAGTCTTCGCTGCAAAACGGCAAATATTTTTCCGGAGGGGTGTGCTTTTGCATCAATCTGTTGTAAATGATATAACTAAACATAATTTTTAAATTTAATTATTTTACTATGTACAATTTTGTAAGAAGAGGAGCTTATATGCTTCTGATTGCCGGTTTGACCATGGGGGTTGCCGGTTGTAGTGACGATGATCCTGATTATGACCATGTGACTCCGCCTGTGGTTGAGGTTGCTTCCAATACGTTGACCGGAGTTATCACAAGTCTGAACGGTGAGGGAATCTCGGGTGCGAAGGTTTCATTGGGAGAGGGTAATTCTGCCACGACCGATGCCAACGGTGTTTATCTGTTTAAGGATGTTAAGGCGGGTACTTACCAACTGAAAGCGGAAGCCGAAGGTAAGTTGTCACATACAGGAACATTGACTGTTGCGGATGTGAAGAAGACTCAGAATCTGGTGTGGAATGCGGCACTTGCTTCTGACGTGAAGAAGGAAGTGAGCGTATCGGCTGATGCACCAAGTGAAGGAAAAGTGGAAACGGAAACATTGAAAGGCAATGAGGAAGCCAAGGTGGAAGTGAAGGCTGAAATCGCTGCCGGTGCCGTGGATACAGATGCAGATGTGAAGGTCATCATCTCTCCGCTTTATAAGGAGGAAGATGTAGTGGCACGTGCTGCGCGTGCTACCGATGAGACCATGTTGGTCGGTGCCGTTCTTTCTTGTAACAAGGAGGGTGTTTCTTTGAAAAAGGCTATCGAGCTGAGTTTCGAACTGGATACCGAACTGGCAGGTAAGGTGGAAGCCAAGCAGTATAAGAACGGTGAATGGGTGAAGGCGGACAGCCGTGTTGAAGACAGCCATGTAATCGTTGCTGCAAGTGAGTTCGCTTCTTATGGTCTGTTCCTCGATGTGGAATTCTCTGAGAAGAAGAGTACGAAAGCTGTAGAGTTTGAACAAAGCAAATGGGACAACCTGTATGGTTCTAAGGATATGTCTGTGGGTGAGGCTGCTTATACCTATAAGGCAGGTACTGAAATCAGCACTGAAGGTAATGCAGACAAACTGACTGCTCTTTTGATAGAAGAGTTGGCACAGCGTTTCGGTGCAACGGCGACTACACTCAACGGCTCTTATCCTATCAATGTTACATTGCCGGTAGGTACTATGTTGGAAATCAGTGGTATGCAGGAAGAATGGGGTGTATCGGCAAGTGCACTCGGTAAGTCGGCTTCAGGTACACGCCATGGTAATGTAGTAATTGAGGTTGCTACTTCCAATCGTGAGCACACCGGTGGTGGTGAGTAAACTGTAGTTTGTATTAATTTTTGTGACCGGTCGGGAAGTAAGCATAAGCCGGTCAGTTATATATTAGGGAGGTAATGGCAGTTATCTTCCTAATATTTTTTTATACCCTTTTCCTGCTGTTTTTTGAAATGTATGACATGATTGTGTCATTCGCTTTTTTTATAACCTCGTTCTTAAATCCTTTTAAATATATCTCTGTCACTTTTACTGACGAATGACCAAGGGCTTCACATATTAGTTGTTCGGAGAAATTACAATATTTGGCAAGGGTGGCCCAGGTGTGGCGCAGGGTGTATGAACTGACTTTGGCTGATACGCCGCATTTTTTCGCCAGCCTGTCTAAATTATAATTCATGGTTCGTAGTGCCTGTTGGTACTCTGTATACAGCTCTTCTCCGGTTTTGCTTCCGCTGAGGATAGGGAAAAGGTAGGGAGAGTTCTGATTGGTATTCTGATACTTGTTTATCAGTGTCATTGTGGTTTCCGACACTTCCACTATCATTTGTCTGCCTGTCTTATGCCGGCGGTAGGAAAGTATATTGCCTTTCAGGTCGCTTTTATGTAGATGGGCTAAATCGACAAAAGGTATTCCGTGCAGCCGGAACATCAGGTTTGCCCACACCCTGCACTGTATCAGCTCTTTCGATAATTTCTTCAAGGGGATTTCATTCAGCAGCTTGTTTATCTCCTCCACTTCCAGCGCACGTTTGATGTTGTTTTTCACTCCGGTGTAGACGTGATTGAACAAGCGGGAGTTTTCTGCTGTTATTCTTTGGTCCACTGCCTTGTTGTAAGCTCCGCGCAGCGTTCTCATATAGGTGGAGACTGTGTTCCAGCTCAGTTGCTTGTTGCGCAGGTAGGTCTCAAATTCTTTCAGCGTGCTTCTGTTGAGTTGGTGGAAGTAAACAACCTTGCATCCGCAGAATTCGCAGAAAGCGTTTAAGGCACTTTGATAGATGTGTGCCGTGCTGTAACGCTTCTCTTCTTTCAGCTCTTCAATAGTTTTGTTTATAAACTCGTTGAATTTTTTCTTCTTTCTCATAAAGATTCCGTTTTTTATAGATTTTACAAAATAAGTAATTCTCATAACGGAATCGAATATAAATCGAAATGTTTGAATTAGAAAAATTATTTGTCTAATTCTGCATTGTTTATGCGTATTATCCAGCCGTTTACTTGCATCTGCAAGCACATGTAAGGCTTTGACGGATTATTTGTAGGCTCAAGGAAAAATATCAGATTATATCGGTCTTGTCTGTCCAGATACTCTTGTGGGAGCATGGCTGCTGCCTCTACATTGCTTGATAAAAGTAAGTACTGTGTCAGTGGAATGTTGAACAACGTTTCTCCGCTAGGCTGATAAATCAAACGTAAGCGGGTGTCATCATTTTCCATCAGTCGTAATGTATTCATTCCGGCATGCACTACCTGTATGTCTTCCAAGTTGGCGCTCTCTTGCATGAAGGGGAGATAACAGGTGAAAACGGAGTCTGTCGGAGTGTTCCGGTGATCCATGCATCCGTTGCGGGCTGTCAGCTCCAGGCGAAAATCATCTTTTTCCAGCGGAGCGGCCGACTGACTTTGCAATATGCAGCTCAGAACATTTGTGTTTTTGGTAAGAGAGAGAGCCAGAAACTGATATTCGCCACTGATATGCACATTGTCCAGCCGCCCGTGGAATAGAGATGAAAGCCGTCCGGACTGTTCTCCCGCCTCATTGCGCAATAATGTCAGTGAGGTGGGAGTG
>ENA-ORUX01002531-ORUX01002531.1-human-gut-metagenome-genome-assembly--contig:-NODE-2531-length-11495-cov-2.410664_pt1 | contig 11495 bp, 8 predicted proteins | sample MGYA00242087_ERZ509225 | MGnify/ENA primary metagenome ERZ509225 (study PRJEB26280, sample SAMEA2338864) | human gut metagenome | biome: human gut; feature: human-associated habitat; material: faeces... | reverse complement strand
CTTATTAATAAAATCCGGCCCCATTTTTGCTTTCACGTAATCCGCATACAACTTGTCCACCCGGACAATCCATTTTTGCGCTTCCATCCCTTCTAAACCTCCCACGTAATCCGGAGCTCGTTGCAAAAGCAATTGCATATCGACAAGATCCTTTTTAGATTTGCAACGATTATACAATTTTTCAAAACTTAATTCCTCCCCACAAACCACCTTCCCCGCGTTCAACAAATCCCCTTTCTCACGAGCTCCTGCCAAACGCTGAACTACCGTACCATCTGTTTTAAAGAAAATCAACGTGGGTAGAAGAGTTACATTATATTTTTCGGCAACGTCTTTTTGCCATCCCTCCTTTTCCACATTCACTTGTAAACATACAAACTTTTCATTCATATATTTTCCAACCTCCTCATCCGGGAAAACCTTTTCCGTCATTTGCTTACAAGGTCCGCACCATACCGCATAAAAATCAACAAAAACCAATTTATTCGACTCCTTGGCTTTAACCAAAGCATCCTCAAATGTTCCTTCAAAAAAATCTATTCCTTGAGCATGCCCTTTCACGGAAGTACATAACAAAATTAGACCTATCATGTACCATATAATTCTATTTTTCATACTAAATTCATTTATAACAAACTGCCCCGAGTAAATACCCCGAAACAAAATCACTCTATTTCTGTCGTATCACAAATGTAAATGCATCTTCAATGATCGAAGTATACTCCTCTGCTTCCACTCTTAAGGAAATCACATAGCGTCCATTGGGAGATTCCGGAACAAAAGGGACTTCCATGATTCCCCCTCCGCGAATTTTCAATTCTGTTTTAAATATTTCCGCATCACCCCCATCCGAAGCTTTCACATCATACAATGAATATTGAATAGGAGCCGTACCAACCACTCCCTGAATTTGATTGGTTACCCAAGGAGCTTCTACTTTTTTTCTCATGTTATCATCCCGGATAATATTCCAATCGTCTGTAATAAATCCAAGTTCTTTCCGGACAAGCATCGTGTCCGGCATATATTCCGCGTTATTTACATCCAAGCAACCGATCTTCACGTCTTGGCATCCCCAAACAACTAACGTAAAAAGAAATAATGTATATATATATTTCATACCCTCATGTGTTTTATAAATTACAATGTCCCAAACGGATAGTCGTAGTGTAAAGAATGCACTACACCATTATCCGATTCCAGATTAGAAGATGCCACTTTGATCTCCTGTCCGATCTCCGAAATCAACTTCAGAGACACGGCTCCTTGCCCGGCAATGCCTTGATACATCCCCCGGAATGAAAAAATCCAAAACGAATTTCCCTCGACACCTGTCAACGTCATCCCTCCTTCTCTATCCCCGGATTCCGCAAGAGTCCCTTCAGGAATATCATCCCGCATATAAATACCCTTTACAACGTGTTCCATAACTAACCGACGACAATCCTCTACCGGAATTTCATCCACCCGATTATAAGCCTTTTTAATCACCACCATCTGCTGTAATTCCGAATCCCAACGTTGTTCACTTTTATACATCCACAAACGAATGGTATGATTGGTCGGCCCGAAAAAGGTTATTTCCTCGTATCCAGCCCGTTCTCCGGTAAACACATCCTTCAACCCGGCACGATCGATCATTAAAACCAAACTATCCCAATCGTAATGATTTGCCTGAAAATACTCGTACATACTCCCGTCAAACTTTCCATTTGCCAAACCGGTATTGATGGTACCGTAATTTGTCTCGCAGCTACCAAACGTAAACAATACTACTACAATTACAATATACTTTATCATGATATCTCATTTAATCTGTTTAATATTTTACATACCTCAACCAATAAGCAGTCTGACGCATCAAACCATTCATCAAGAATGCAGACTCCGGAACAGGCTGGAAAAGCATTCCATCCTTCAAATCCTGATCTGTCGCGTATTTAATCGGATTTTCCTCCAATCCAGCATTCGTTGACAACGAAAGACCAAAATATTTTTGAATATAAGCCTTGCCATTTCGCACCACATCTGCAAAACGATGATGTTCATAAAGTAATTCCCTCTCCCGTTCTTCAAAAATAGCTAACCTCAAATCACTCTCTCCAACCGCAGGATAAAGCGTGGCATTAGCCCGACGACGCACCTCGTTCAAATCCTCTTTTGCCTCTGCAACCTCTAGTTTTGCCCGACATTCTGCCCGTAACAAATAAATATCAGCCACCCGCCATTGCACCTGATTAGCCCTTAAACCGGTCATCCTAGTCGCGGTTGACCCGGAACTGCTCATAAAATAAATCCCCTCACGCCATTTTTTCAAATAAATATAAGGATAAGTCTGCAGGTCATTCAATATCTCGTCATTCGTGTAGAAATAAGCATCCACCCGTTTATCCTTAGTCTCGTACATTTCCTGAACCGTAGACCATTTCAACCGGAAAGCCTTCGTTTTTTGAGTAGCCAGAGTAGCATTTACATCTACCGGATAACCGGTAAGGAAAGCCCCTAAAACACGTACCGTCTGTGCATACGTTTCACTCGGATTCAACTCCAACTCGAAAATGCTTTCCTTATTGTATTCCCCCATTTTTGACATAACCGCACATAAAGTTTCCGGATCAGGTTGCATCTCGTAAAAACCCACCTTTTTGTCAAGAATCAACGTACAATAATCAATCGATTTTTGATAATCAGCAGGTGCGTCTCCTTCCAAACCGTACAACTCAATCACACTACCCCGCCAAGCATAAAGATGAGCCAATAATGCAACAGCAGCACCCTTGCAAGCATACTGCTTGCTGGTAATCGCGGCTCCGGAAAGATCTTTCAAATTCTCAAACAGGGGTAACAAATTATAAGCTTTTACCGCATTCACAATAGCCGTATCAATCACCTCCAACATCGGTTTCCTCCCATACTTTTCCAAACTAGTACTATTCCTCGTTATCACGGCATCCCCGAAAGTACGAGCAAGTTCAAAATAAGCCAACCCTTTCGTGAAAGACGCCTGGCCCATCCAAAAATTCAATCGGTCTTTCGGCATATCGGCCCGAGAAGCATTCTCCAAAATCGTATTAGCCAAAAAAACAATATCATACGAACTTTTCCAACCCGACTCACCCCAACCATTGGCCAAATCAGAAGCTCGTCCTAACCGGGGAGCGTTATAGGTATCCGTCCACTCATCCGCTAAAATCCCCAACCATTTCAAATAATCCCCCTCGCACCCGATATAAGCACACTCTGCCGCAAACATTTGAAAAGCAGCTCCTTCCACATCCTTTTCTGTCTCAAAATAATTTGTATAAGTAACCTGATTTTCCGGTTTCACATCAATCCAGCTATCGCAGGATGAAAATAAAAACAAGATGGACAATATAATTAATAACCTATTCATACTTAAAATTTTAATGTTAATCCTAATGTTAACTTACGGGCCAAGGGGTAATTATTAAAGTTATCAATCCCACTGGTCGGGTCCACAGATTCCGGATCTACTCCCGAATAGTTCGTTATCAAAAAAAGATTTTCCCCCGTGAAGAAAACACGTCCGGACTCCAAACCAATCTTTTTCATGATACTTTGGGGAACATTATACCCTAATGTCAATTGCTTTAAACGCACAAAACCAACTGTCTCAATATCTTTATCCGTGTAACCATCAAATTGCCCCGTATAACCGGAATAAGCAGCTTCGATTCTAGGATAATCCGTTTGGTCTCCTGATTGTTGCCAAAAAGTCGACCCGCGATAATCCCGAAAAACCGGTCCAAATTGATGATCCGATGCCAATCCACCCTTCTTTAATCCATTGATCATCTTACGGCCGAAACTGAAAGTAAACAATACATTTAAATCAAAATTCTTCCACGCGATTTCGTTAGCAAAACCACCACTCGCCAGAGGAAGCGTACTTGCTGCATAATACCTGTCATTATCCGCATCGATCCGCCCGTCTCCGTTCAAGTCTGCCAACTGATACATCCCCTCCCGATAAGGAGTTGAATAATGACCGGCATACAAGCTATTTTCATACATATTCTGATCAAAATAAGAAGGAACATCTTCGGCATTTTGAATCATTCCCAAATTCTTATAGACATAAAAACCAAACAACGAACGTCCGATCACGTAAGGATTACTACTCCCGGGAACATCCAATCCGGAATAAGACTTCTCAAAACGATTCCAATTACGACTAATATTAAAACGGGCCCTCCAACTCACGGACGTCTCCCGAAGAATATCTGCCACCATCTCCAATTCCAACCCTTCATTGGAAACCTCTAAAGCATTCTGCCAAGCTGAAGAGAAATAATAAACACTTCCCGGCAACGGAGCATTCCATAAAACCGATTTCGAATACTTATAATAATAATCCAATTTAAACTTCAAGCGGTAGTCAAACAAATCCACATCCAAACCTATATCATACTGATCCGACTCTTCCCAAGTCAATGATTTGTTAAAAATAGTAGCCGGATCCATTCCAACCCCTCCTAAAAACTTATCACCGATCACGTAAGTTCCATGCGCCAGATAGGGTTCTGCAAATTCCTGCCCTGAAGTACCCCAAGAAGCGCGAATCTTACCATAACTCAACCACCACAAACGATCCATAAACTTTTCCTCAGAAAAAGCCCATCCCACGGCAACAGATGGGAATGTAGCCCAACGCACATCTTCTCCAAACACCGAAGAACCATCCCGACGTAAAGTCACCTCTGTCAAATACTTTTGCCGAAAATTATAGGCGATACGCCCGAATCCGCTAACCTGGATTTTCTCTTCAAAATTCGAATTGTACTTTTGCAAAGAAACAATCTCCCCCGCTTTCGTGTACGTGGTATTAAAACCGGATAACACGTAATGTATCTTATCACTTGGAGAACCTTCTCCGGAACCATACATTGAATTTTTACTTGTCCGGATATAAGAAAACCCAAATAGCAGGTCAAAATTATGCCGCTCTTTGATATTAAATTTATAACTCAACAACTCCTCATTTTGAAGAATCATATTCCCCTCCATCTGCCCGATAGATTTACTTAAATTATTCTGCTGATCCAAATAACTTGGACTAAACGTATTGGATCTGGCCTCCGTGTAATTGGCTGATATACTTGCTGTAAGTTTCAAGCCTCGTATAAACTCATATCCCAAATTCAAACTACTACGAATATTATACGAGTAAGCTTTATCCACTTTTGAATTCAACAATTGTAACAAACGATCTTTCACCTCTCCATCCGCGGGTAAAAGAGAAGACGTTTGTTTCGGATCAGCCGTCAAACGTTCAATAGCTTTCCCATCCCCGAATCCCGAACTTCCGGATCCGCGACTACGATCCGAATACGATAAATACAAACGGGCATCCAGACTCAAGTTCTTTCGCGGTTTCATATTTATATTCGTGATCAAATTAGCCCGTTTAAATTCACTCCCATACATAATTCCTTTTTCCTGGTACCAACCACCGCCAACCAGATAAGTCACCCGCTCGTTTCCCCCGGAAGATTGCAAATTGGCATTAATAATTTTTCCATGTCGGAACACCTGTTTCCACCAATTCGTGGCATTATTGTAGAAAGGATTTAAACTATCCTGTAATTGAGGATGATATCCATATCCATCACTTTGTAACGAATACCCATTACCCCAGAAATAATCATAAGTCCCTGCCCGATGAGCATAAGCCTCATAATAAGAGGTTGGTAACTGCCAATCATCCCCCGTCATCGGATTCCCATAATTCCCGGCAATTCTCTCATTTCTGGCTGTGGCTATCCACCACCTGCGTTCCCCGTTTCCGATAATCTGTTCCGGCGTTTCAGGTAAAACAGAATAAGAATAAGACACATTTGCCTGAAAATCACCCCGTCCCACCTTACCTTTCTTCGTGGTAATCAGAATTACCCCATTGGATGCCCTCGATCCATAAATAGCAGCAGAAGCGGCATCTTTCAGCACTTCAACCGATTCTATCGTCGAGGGATCAATCTCCGCTAAAGTATTCGTTCCCGTCACCGGAGAAGTAAACGAATGAATCGGCACTCCATCTACCACGTACAACGGTTCTCCGCTCGTCGTGCCATTCATCAATGAATTGTATCCACGAACTATTACACGGGTTCCACCACCACCGGGAGCTCCTGAAATATTACTCCCCTCGACCCCAGCCATATGTCCCTGTAACAAATTCGTCAGGCTAGCCGAGGGAATCTCTTCCAAATCCTTCGCTTTTACAGAAGAAACAGAACCAATCAATTCTCTTTTATTACGTTCTCCATAAGCAATCACCGTCACCTCATCCAAATCGGAAACATCCTCTTTCATCTTCACAAGCAATTCATCTCCCGCCTTAAACTTCCTTACTTCCTGTTTAAAGCCGATGAAAGAGAAAATCAATCGCCCCGTCTCCATGGGCAAAACCAAAGAAAACAATCCCTTTTCATCCGTAGAACAACCAACGGTTGTACTATCCACCCGAATCGTCACCCCCGGAAGAGGCTGATTTTTATCATCTACAACTTTTCCTTTTATCGCAAATTTCTTGATATCCTTTCTCTCATCTATGCTTGCTGTCGGTTTCACGATAATCACATTGCCCTCGAACAAAAAATCCAGATTGGGAAATACACGTTTCAACAAAATATCCACGTTCTCGTCTCTCGCGGAAACGGAAATTTTATCATACGCGCTCAAATCCGCATTGTTATACACGAAATACAAGCTGGTTCCCCGTTGGATCTCCTTAAAAAGTTCCATCGCACCGACATTCTTCACGTCCAACGTCACTCGCTGCTGTTGCGAGAAACCGCTGGCTGAAATTGTCATGCTGGTCATCGTCATCAAAACAAATAATAACCTCATGATTTTCAATAAATTCTTTTTACCATGGAAACAGTAAAAATTTTGTTTTTTTTTCATACATTTGATTTTTGAATTAAAAAAACTACTTGGACAAACATTGTCGCATTTGTTTGCCCGAATGAATTCAGACTCCGGATAAGTAGCCGCTTATCCGGAATTTTATTTTCGCACGATTATCACTCTACCTTTTATCTCAAACTGGACATGAGACGTCTTCTCAATCAGAGACAACAACCCATTAATTTCCTCGTAACGAGGCAAATACCCGCTAAACCGTTCATTTCTCACCTCATTGTTCACAAAGAACACTTGAATATCATACCACAACGACAGTTCATCCAATATCTCACCTATACTTTTGTTCTCGAAATAATAATTTCCCCGCTGCCACGCCACGTAAGACAGTACATCCACATCCCGAACCGTAACCCGTCCCGCAAACTTATTAAATACCGCCTGCTGATTGGGTTTCAACATCACTTCCATCAATCCTTTCGGTTTCACGGACACGGAACCTTCCACCAACGTCGTTTGAATCTGATCATCCCGGCGGGTGTTCACGTTAAACTGAGTCCCATACACCCTCACTTCCATCCCGTTCACCTCCACGACAAACGGCCTGTCAGCATCTTTTGTCACCTCAAAATAAGCCTCTCCCTCCAGCAGTACTCGTCGCTCCTTACCCGCGAACTTCACCGGATAACAAATCTCCGACGCCGCATTCACCCACACCTTTGTCCCGTCAGACAGCATGATCGTGTACTCACCCCCTTTGGGAGTAATCAGCCGATTCTGCAAATCAACTTCCTTACGGCCTAGAGAATCCACGTAAACCAACACTTGATCATCCGTGTGAACCGTTACCCCATCGACCTCTTTCAGCATTATCCGGGATGTATCAAGAGACAAGACTTTTCCGTCATTCAACACCAACGTCGCTTTTCTCACACCATGTCTGATTGGCCCAATACCGTACCCCTCGACATCCTCCACGGGCTGCTTGGTCCATAACAACATTCCCGCAATAATCGGTAATATCAACATCGCCGCATAACTCACCACCTTCACCCACACCCGTCGTCCCCGTTTCCGGTAAGCCACGTCAATCTTCGAGAGGAAATCCTTTCTAAATTGTTTCTTTGCCTCCACGCTTAACTGGAAATTCTCTCGCCTTGCCACGAAACATTTCATCTCCTCGTAAAGTTGCCGATGTCTTTCCGATTCATTCAACCAAGCATCCAAAACTCGCCTATCCTCTTCATTTAATAAAGAAGTAAAGCTTCGTTTTATCACCCTCCAATCTATTTCCATAGTATTTTCTAAAATTTCGACCTTATAACACGAAACTTTGAAAAATGTTTACAAGAAAAATGAAAAATTTAAAAGACATATCCGGGGACGTATCTCCTCTCTCGCGAATTCATTCGCCAAAAGAAGTCAACCTACATATATTCAAGACTGGCCACCAACACGAAAAATACCAACACAAAATCATAATCCGAGAAACCATGTTTCAACTTATCCAACCCACGGTGTAACTGGGCTTTCACGGTATTCTCATTCATCCCCAACTGTTCGGAGATCTCGCTGTACTTGTAGCCATGCACGAAACGAAGAAGACACACCTCCCGGCATTTTTCCGGCAACTCATCCAGTACCACCCGAATTTTTTCCAGAATCTCCTCTCGGTCAATCATGTCCACATTATCCGAATAGACAGCAGCCTCGGCATATAGCGCCATGTTACGATCTTCGACCTTCGCATCCCGCAGATAATTATAGCAACGGTTACGTACACTCGTATAAAGATAGGCTTTCAAGGATCCCTGATAATTTTTTAGAATTGATTTCTCGTAAATCGCGATAAAAACCTCCTGCACAATATCATTGGCCACATCTTCCCGGAAAACCATGTTTAAGGCAAACGTGAACAACTGGTCGAAATACCCGTCAAACAAATCTGAATAGGCTTTTCGATCATTCTTTCTTAATTTTTCTATTAATATAGATTCATCCAATTTTGAATTTATTTTGAATCATAGCGAGACAAAATTATTTTTTATTTCCCATTAAAAAAATTATTCCTTGTAATTAACATGAATTCGATATAAGAATTAAGTTATTTTTTGGGATATTACGAATATAGCTACAAAAGTATTAAATACACATCGTTTTAATCTGGATTATATAGATTATTACTTAAACAACAGAATTACAAATTATTACCACTAGTGGATCTCTTCCGGATATAAAGTTTTCAGTATGCTTATAAATCCTTAATAGAACGCTATTCCGTATAGCGTTTTAATAGCGTTTTAATAGCGTTCTAATAGCGTTCTAATAGCGTTTTACACGGAAATGATCCGCTATTTATCATGATGTGGTAATGACGTGTTTATTACTCCCCGCTTGTTTTCCGTTTATATACCGATAGACAACCGATATAGGAACTTTTGAATTTTTTATGCGTTAGATGAAGCGGGAATCTTATATTTCGTATTTTTGTACGATAAAATTGGACTGGGAAAATGAGCACAAAAGAGATCGAGTGGGACGGGTTGCCTATCCCGAAGCGATACGGGGCGATTCTTGCCATTGCCATGGGAATTACGGTTTCCGTGTTGGATGGCACGATTGCTAACGTGGCGTTACCGTCTATCGCGGAGGATTTGCAGGCCACGCCGTCTATGTCTATTTGGATTGTGAACGCTTACCAGTTGGCTATCGTGGTTTCCTTGTTGTCATTGTCTTCTTTGGGGGATATATTGGGTTATCGGCGGGTGTATATCGGAGGTTTGTTTATATTTAGCGTGACTTCATTAGCTTGCGCGCTTTCCAATTCTTTGCTGATGTTGACGATAGCCCGTGTGTTCCAGGGATTTGGTGCGGCTGCTTTGGCAAGCGTGAATACTTCTTTGATTCGGATTATTTATCCCAAACGGCATTTGGGTCGGGGTATGGGTATTAACGCGTTGGTGGTTGCCGTGTCGGCAGCGGGAGGGCCGACGATCGCGGCGGGGATTTTGTCGGTAGCCTCTTGGCAGTGGTTGTTCGCTGTAAATGTTCCCGTTGTTATTGCGGCATTGATCTTGTCTTTCCGTTTTTTGCCCGTGAATTCGGTAAAGAGAAGTGAACGGAAGTTTGATTGGATCAGTGGGGTGATGAACGCGTTTACGTTCGGTTTGTTGATTTTCTCGATCGAGGGGTTCACTCACGGGGTGAGTTTGCCTGTACTGCTCCCGGGGATTGGGGTGATGCTGTTTGTCGGTTACTTTTTCGTGCGTCGTCAGTTGTCGCGGGAATATCCCTTGTTGCCTGTCGATTTGTTGAAGATTCCGATTTTTTCGTTGTCTGTCGGAACGTCCGTGTGTTCTTTCGTGGCGCAGATGTTGGCTATGGTTTCTTTGCCTTTCTTTTTGCAGCACACGCTGGGGCTGGATGAGGTGGCAACGGGATTGTTGCTGACCCCTTGGCCGTTGGCAACGATGATCGCGGCTCCTTTGGCCGGGAGGTTGCTCGAGCGAGGTCATGCGGGTGTGTTAGGGGGCGTGGGATTGTCGATATTTTCCGCGGGGCTGTTTTTGTTAGCTGTCTTCGCGGATCAGGTTCCCAACGCGGGAATTGCTTTGTTTATGGCTATGTGTGGATTCGGGTTTGGTTTATTCCAGACACCGAATAATAGTATATTAATTTCTTCCGCACCGCAGAATAGGAGTGGTGGGGCTAGCGGGATGCTGGGTATGGCCCGGTTGACCGGACAGACGACGGGGGCTTCGTTGGTGGCTTTGATGTTTGTTGTTTTCCCGGTGAATGGGACGTATGCTTCCCTTTATTTCGCGGGAGGGTTTGCCACGCTGGCCGCTGTCGTGAGTTTTTCCCGGGTTTCTTTGCCGGAACCGGAATTGTTGCGAGGAAAGGCTAAGAGTGGTTAACCGGATTGTTTTATGAATGGAATTTATATGGATGGTATGAAGAGAATTTTGAGAGTAGTCGCTTTTTGGGGGATCATTTTCGTTGGAGGCGTGTCGCACGTGATGGGGCAGGGGAACGATAGTTTGGTGGATGTGTCGTCGCGTAAGTTCGTGCATGGATTGCGGGTGGAGGGACGGCCGGAGTATGTTTTCCCGACAAGTTCTTTTTTGCAGGGGGAGAACGTGGAGGGAAGGATTATTCAGGGAGTTTTTTCCTCTCACTTGAAGTATTTGTTCCGTTATCGTCCGGGGAGTTTTGACGAGCATATTTATGGAGATGTATACCAGGGGGTAGGAGTCGGATTTTATAATTTCGGGGGATCCAGGCAGTTGGGGAACCCGGTTGCCTTTTATTTGTTTCAAGGGGCTCGTATCTCTAGTTTAGCTCCTTGGTTGTCTTTGCATTACGAATGGAATTTCGGGTTGTCCGCGGGGTGGAAGACTTATGACCCGTATTATAATTCGTCCAACACGATTATCGGTTCGAAGGTGAATGCTTATATTAATGTTAATTTTTCAAGAATCTTCATCCTTGCATTGAAATTCTATAAATTTTTCAGTATAATGATTTCGATACGGGTCTCACAGTGAGACTCCTTTGAGAGCATAATCCGTTGCTGAACAAGATTTGAACAGCAACTATAGTCTCAACCA
>ENA-ORUX01002512-ORUX01002512.1-human-gut-metagenome-genome-assembly--contig:-NODE-2512-length-11605-cov-6.525455_pt1 | contig 11605 bp, 7 predicted proteins | sample MGYA00242087_ERZ509225 | MGnify/ENA primary metagenome ERZ509225 (study PRJEB26280, sample SAMEA2338864) | human gut metagenome | biome: human gut; feature: human-associated habitat; material: faeces... | reverse complement strand
TCACCGTATCGGTTTGTTTGATATGATCCTGCTGAAAGACAATCATGTAGACTTTGCAGGCGGCATACACAATGCAGTATCTCGCGCAAAAGAGTATTGCAAGGCGAAAGGTAAGGATCTGAAAATTGAATTGGAAGTACGCAACTTTGATGAATTGAATCAGGCATTGGCAGAAGGGGTAGACCGTATCATGTTCGATAACTTTACACCCGAAGATACTCGTAAGGCTGTAGAAATAGTAGGTGGACGTTGCGAAACCGAATCTTCCGGAGGTATTACTTACGATACCATGTTACCTTATGCGCAGGCAGGAGTGGATTTCATTTCTTTCGGTGCGCTGACTCACTCCGTGAAGGGGCTGGATATGAGTTTCAAGGCTTGTTAATATTGGTATCATTTTATGACCTGTTGGACGAAGTAAAGAATCTGAATGTCAGTTCTTTATTTCGTCCAAAATAATAAATGGCAGGCCTTATTTGCTCTAACAGTTTATATGTGTCCGCTATTTTTGTTTTTCTCCTTGAATTGTGAAGGTGTAACCCCTTTCATCTGTTTAAATGAAGTACTGAAATAGCGCGGATAAGAAAAACCTACTTCATAGGAAATCTCGCTAATGCTCAGATTGGTATTTGCTAAAAGGTATACAGAGCGTTCTATGCGTAGTCTGTTGATATATTCATTGACCCCTAATCCGGTAATTTGCTTTACTTTATTATATAAAGATGCACGGCTCATGGCCATGGTATCTGTCAGGTACTTGATAGATAGTTTTTCACTTGATAGATTCTCATTGATAATTTGATCCAGTTTTTTTATGAAATCTGCGTCAGCACTGCTGAGCGGAGTTGCTTCCATTGCTTGAGGATATGAAGTATCTGTTATTTCTTCCAAGTCTTTCTCTTTTGTATTTTCTTCTTTATTTCCCAGTACATTATAGAGGACAGTTTGGACAAAATCGCCCATTTCATCTCTCATTTCCTTCTTTTTCTTATGAAATACCCAAAGAGCTATTTTAATGGAAAGAAGAATAAATAAAAGAGTACATATCGAGAAAAACCAACTACTTTTATACCAGGGTGGAGTGATGACAATGTTGATTATGGGTACAGGAGTAGTGTATTCACCATCTTTGGTGCTGCTTGATACCCAGATTTTATATTTACCTGGTGACAGGGAAGATAAAGAGAGTTCGGAGTCGAAACTTTCGACCGTTTGTTTTCCTCTGCCTGATATGGTATATCTGAGCAAGTTCTTTTGGAAGATATCTTCATTTTTTACACATATATGAATGGTCAATGAATTGTAGTTCCATGGAATATGAAGTGTCTGATTCTTCATTTGTTTCAGATAAGAACATCCGTTAAATTTAATATCTGCCAGACTTATCTGAGGTATTTGCGTTTCAGACTGAGGAATATTGGTATTGATTTTCACCAGCCCTTCCGCACCTCCCAAATAAACAAAATTGGGATTGGATAGTGTGTAGTGGGCAGCTAGTATGTCGTTAGGCAGAAATCCGTCAGAACTGTTCCACAATGTGAATTTCTTTTCTTTAATCAGATAAGAAAATAGTTTGTTGTGTGCACAAATCCATAATCTTCCTTTTTTGTCGCCAATGAGGAAAGATATTTTTTCAAAATAGTTGGTATGTATATGGTGGAATTTTTTGTGTATCATATCATAACATCCCAGACCTCGGTCCGTACCTATCCAAATAGTACTATCCTGATAGGCAAGAGCTGTAATTGTCTCCTCTGGGTCTATTTCACATAAAAGGCTGATACTGTCGTTTTCTTGAGGTACATAAAATATTTGATTGACACGTTTTAATAATGAGAAATGCTCATTGGAATAGACGAGACGCAATGCATCCGTATTTTTCAGATTGTTGGTGGGCATTAAAGAGAATTTTCCACTTAATGGATGGTATACCCATGGACGGTAACTGATAATGTAAATTTTATCATTGGCTACTTGATGGGCCAATGGAAGATAGCCATAGAAGCATTCTTTGTAATTTGTACCTTCATCAACAATGGTAAAGGGGCGGTAAGTGCCGGTTATTTTATTGAAAATAAATATACCCTTTGTGTAAAGAGATACCATCAACTCCTTTTCAGATATTTTGGCGATAGAGGCCACTTTGTCTCCGTAGGTCGAAGGAAAATGGGTAAACTGATCGGTGTGTGGATCATATAGATTAATACCTCCTCCATCTGTACCAATCCATAATTTGTCATCGTCATCTTCATATAAGGAAATGATAGACTTATCGCTTAAACCGTTGGAGTTGTTCAGGGCTACATCTTTATAAGTTCTTATATAGGTTTTCTTAATGTTAAAGATACCCCCTCGGACACTACCTGCCCATAAGTTCCCGTTTCTGTCCTCGTATAATAAGACAATAGAATTGACAGGCAAAGAGAAGTTGTCTCCAGCCACATGACACATTACTTTGATTTGGTCGGAGTTCATGTCAAGTATATTGATACCTCCTCCGTCTGTAGCAATCCATAATTGTCCTTTATGTTCGATGATGTCTAGCACATAGTTATTGTTTAAAGAAGAAGTCTTTGATGTATAAGACTTTACTATCTTGCCATCTTGGTTGTAGCAATAAATCCCATTGCCGTAAAAAGAGGCATATACATACTTGTCTGATACCACATAGAGCGAAATCAGTAGATGATGGATATCTGATGTGAAACGGGTGAGCTGTTGCGTGCAACAATCATAGAGATAGATACCTTGTTCTTTGGTCCCTATCAGTATTTTATTTTTTTTCAACTGAACCATTTTTTGTATCCGGTATTCGGATATATCCAAATTCTTCTTCTGGCAAATATAGATGCTGTCCATGGTCCGGCTTTTATAATTATAGCGGAAAATGATATTCTCACTTCCAAACAATATACCTCCTTCAATGCAGAGGGAAGAATAAATACAATTGTATCCAGTAGGCGTGAAATTATGATTATCGCTGTTATATAAAACCATCTCTTTGGAGGTGGCCACCCAGATGGTACCTAATGAATCTTCTACTATGTGATTGATGTAATTGTTAGGTAAGGATAGGGAATCACTTTCATGGTGAATGAAGGTTTTTAGTTGCTGCTGGAAATAATAGTTCAAGCCGCTCTGAGTACCTATCCATAGTCTTCCTTTCTGATCCATCGTAACGGAGGTAACAGAAGCTTGTGATAATCCTTGATTAGTGGAAAGTTGGGTGAAAGAGTAATTAAAGTCTTGTCCACTTGCAATTGACACCCCTCCCCATATAATATATAGTATAAGTAGAATTCGGTACATCTCTTTATGATTTTAGAACAAAATTAAACTTTTTTCCTGATAGAGAAAAGCTTCACAAATCTTTTTTTTAGATAAATAAGGAACTAATTTATATGATTTTTGATTTTTATCGTATTACTTTTTAAAATTTAGACGATAGTTGATTTGTTTTATACGCACACGGACCCCTCTTGAGGGGGGATATAGTTAATTTTGCTGCAAATCATCAAACTTAGTTTAACCTTAAATGATTTAAGAATTTTATGAGGAAAAAATTATTGCCATTAGGTAGGCTGTTCGAGTCTGCATGGTACAATCCAATTTTGAAAGCTGTACCAATGAGTATGGGTATATTGATGTCGGGTAATGCCGGGTATGCAATTGCCGGAAATATGAGTGACAACGTAGTAATAGTACAGCAACAGACAATTAGTGTAACTGGTACAGTTATTGATGCGAGTGGAGAACCATTAGTCGGTGTAAACATTGTAGAGGCAGGAACCGTAAATGGGGTTATCTCCGATTTTGAAGGTAAGTTTACATTGAATGTGAAGCCCAATGCTACGTTGAAGATCTCTTATATCGGATATATTGCTCAAAATATATTGGTAAAAGGGCAAAAGAATTTGACTATAACCTTACAGGAAGATACTGAGACTTTGGATGAAGTGGTTGTGGTGGGTTATGGTACAGTACGTAAGGCTGACTTGGCAGGTTCGGTTTCCGTTTTGGATAGCAGGAATTTTAAGGACCAGCCCATTACTCAAGTAAGTGATGCGCTTCAAGGGCGTGTTGCAGGTGTGAATGTGGTCAGTGATGGTGTTCCGGGTGGTTCGGTAAAGATTCGCATTCGTGGTACCAATTCCATTAATAAAAGTAATGATCCCCTTTATGTCGTAGATGGTATGGTTCGTGAGTCGGGTCTTGAAGGTATAAATCCGGAAGATATTCAAAGTATGCAAATTCTGAAGGACGCTTCCTCCACTGCTATCTATGGTTCACGTGGCGCCAACGGTGTTGTTATCATTACAACCAAGAGTGGTGTGAAAGGGCAGACTAACATCACTTTTGACGCCTCGGTAGGAATCTCTCAGGCTACCAATCTTCCCAAGATGATGGATACCAAAACTTATGCCCAAGCACTTGTTGATTATGCGGGTATTAGTGCGAGTGAGGTTTCTGATTATTTGGATGGCAGTAATCCCGGTATTGATTGGACGGATCAGATGTTCCGTACAGGTGTGACTCAAAACTACAAGCTTGTCTTTTCAAAAGGCTCTGAAGAAACTCAAACGTATGTTTCCGCTAACTATATGGGTGATGAAGGTGTCATTGACAAAAATAGTTATGAACGTTATTCGGCTAAAGCCAACATTAAGATCTCTATGGCTAAATGGCTGGATGTTACTGTCGATTTAAACGCATCTCATGGTGTTGGTAAGGGTATTGGGGGATTGGAGATGTCAGGTTATAATCCCTTGTGGATAGCCTTTAATTCCTCTCCGACCATGACTATGACAGATAAAAATGGTTACTATAATTGGGACCCTTATGGTACGATTCAGGCTAATGCTTATGGTATAATCGCAGCCAGCGAAAGTGAGCGCCGTCGCGATGTGTTCAGCGGACATATTGATCTTAAATTCAATATTATCAAAGGCTTGACTTTTACAAGCAGCAATGGGGTTGATTATTATAATAATACTTCCTATAGCTTCACACCACAATCTGTAAACGGTGCAGGAAAGAATAGCATGGGTAATAGTAATTTACAGCGGATGTTGCTTCAGTCCTCAAATAACATCACCTATAATCATACCTGGAATGACAAACATTATTTGACCGTAACAGGGGTTTGGGAAGCAACAAAAAGTACGATTCGTAATATGGGGATTTCCGGTTCTTCACTTCAAGCTGAATCAGTAGGCTGGTGGGATGTGAAGAATGCTGTCACACGTGATGCAACCAACGGCTATTCGGATTGGGCATTGCTTTCAGGGGTAGGACGTGTTATCTATAATTACGATAATCGCTATATGCTGACTGGTACGTTTCGAGCCGATGGTTCCAGCCGTTTCACCAATGATAAGTGGGGGTATTTCCCTTCTGTAGCTGTTGCATGGACTGCTTCCAATGAATCGTTTATGGAAAGTACCCGTGACCTTATCAGTAATTTGAAGATACGTGCCAGTTATGGTGTTATAGGTAATCAGGATATTGATCCTTATTCAACTCTTGCAATCCTTAATACGACTACCACTTATTTCGGTAATTCTTCAGGAGTAACCGGTTATTGGGCCAATACGCTTGCAACTCCAGATATAAAATGGGAAAAGACAAAGCAGTTTGATGTGGGTTTCGACTTGGGCCTTTTTGATAATCGTATTGACTTGAGTGTGGATTATTTCAATAAAAAGACATCTGATGCACTTCTTTCAACCAAGTTGGCTGATTATTTGGGTGGAACTTCTTATTTGATTAATGCCGGTGAGGTTTCCAACCAAGGTTTTGATATTGCTCTTACTGCAAATATCGTTCAAAGCAAGGATTGGAGTTGGTCAACCACACTTAATGGTACTTACTTGAAAAATAAGGTAACAAAACTGACTGCTCAGGAACCCATTATTTATGGTGGTTCTTTCCAGTCCATTATCACTGATTGTACTATTATTAAGGAAGGTGAAGCGATCGGTACTTTCTTTGGTTATCGTTGGGCAGGAATAGACAATGAAGGATATGACACTTTTTATACTGCCAATGATGAAATAACACGTAATCCGTCTACAGATGATCGTGTTGTGCTCGGTAAAGCAAGTCCCGACTTTACACTGGGATGGAACAATTCGCTGCGTTATAAAAACTGGAGCTTGAATGCATTTTTCAATTCATCTTTCGGTGCCAAACGTTTGAACGCCCTCCGTTTTGCCATGAACTCTATGATTGGTAATTCACGAATGTTTACTGATGCGGATTTTTTGAAGGAAATAGGTAAGACGATGCCCGATCCCCGTGTTGAAAACAATCAATATCTGGGCAATTCGACCAAATGGGTGGAGAATGCAGATTATTTCCGTTGCGAGAATGTGACTTTAGCTTACGATTTTCCGAAAAGCATGACCAAAATAGCCGACCTGCGGCTCAGTTTCAGTATTCAGAATCTCTTCACTATTTCCAGTTACAAGGGATCCAATCCTGCTGGTTACTCTTTTTCAAGTGACTATGGTGATCGTGCAAATGGTATTGATACGGGTACTTATCCTACTCCTAGAACTTTTACTTTTGGTGTACGTATGAACTTCTAAATGATTGACAATTATGAAAAATAAAATAGTATTAGGCTGCTTTATTGCAGCATCTATGTTGGCAATGCCTTCTTGCAGTGATTTTCTGACTGAAAACCCGAAAGGAAAATTAACCCCTGAAAATTTCTTTTCCAATCAAAACGAACTGGATATGAGTGTTTATGCCCTATATGCCAAAGTACAGGCATCCCAATGTAACTCTAATCCGATGATTGTGCAATGCCAGGGAGATGACGTAACCTCAACTACGGGATCAAACAAGGGTGCTTATCTTTCTGCAGATGCCTTTGAATCTCCTTCTGACACAAAAGGTCTTGAAGGAACTTGGAGTCGTTTTTATACGATCATCAAGGCAGCAAATTTAATTATTGATAATGCTGGAAAGGCTGTGACTTCTCAAGAGGAAATCAATATTGCTCTTGGTCAGGGTTACTACTGGCGTGCATTCGCTTATTTTAATTTGGTGCGTGTTTTTGGTCCGTTGCCTATGAATCTTCATAATTTGCCAGACAACAATTTGACACCTCTATCGACGGTTGCAGAAGTATATGAGCAAATCGTGTCAGACTTGAACGCTGCCGAAGCCTGTAACCTGCCGGCTAAATATACGGAAGCTAACCGTTCCATTGAAGGACAGAATATTTACGTTTCAGATCAGACAGTAAAGGCGACTTTGGCAGCTGTTTATATGGCGATGGCAGGTTACCCTTTGAATAAGACCGAGTATTATGCAAATGCGGCTGACAAGGCTAAGGAAGTAATGGATGGCGTGAATAAGGGTACCTATGACCACTCTTTGCTTTCTGAATGGAAGGATGTTTTCTCTTATGGTAAAAACCATCATAATGAGACGCTCCTTGGAATAGATTACAATTCTAATTTTGGCGGTTGGCAGGAATGGGATTCACAACTTTCATCTTGTCATCAATCAGGAAAACTTTGGAGTGGCTGGGGGGATTTTTTGGCAGAGCGGCGTTATTGGAAAAACTTTCCTGATGGTCCTCGTAAAGATGCTGTTTATTCAAAACAAATTCTATTAAACAATGGAGTGTTGGTTGACTGGTGGGCAACTACGGATGGAAAGCCCTATAATGGTACGAATGCAGTATTTGCCGATTATCGCCCGATGTTTGTGGCGTTTACCGTCAATAAAGACCCTGTGACAGGACTTCCTGCATCGGCTGCTTTCGATTACACCAAACCTATTTGGGGAGGTATGTGTATTAACAAACGACATCAACTAATCCGCTATTCAGAAGTTCTTCTTTGGTATGCCGAATCTGCGGCACGCGCAGGAAAGGATCTCAGCTTGGCTAAATCTGCTCTAAAGCAGGTACGTGCACGTGCTTGTTCCGATGAATCATTTGTAGCTGCTGTGGATGCTATGAGTGCTGAACAACTGGCAGAAGCAGCATATGAAGAACACGGTTATGAAGTGGCTGGTTATGTATTGGCTATGGTAACCCGTCGTTCTGATGAGTTCCGCATGAACCGTCTCAAAGAAAGTTATGACTACCGTAGTGGTTCTCAGGATGAAGTATTGGTTCCTGCCGGTACATTGACTTATAGCTACGACGAAGAAACTAAGACGACTTTTACCTATGCTCTTCAGGAAGATTTGAAAATGGAAGAGAATATGTCTGTAACTGTTCCTTGGAATGGTGAGGCTTCCATTTATCATAATTATCCTCCGAAGGAAGTTGAGAAGAATCCGAATCTGAAACGTTGATATAACGATTAGCTGTTGATTTTAAATTATACTTGAAAAGTTGGAATAAGTATTTGTTATACCTTGGTAAAGATTGTTTGAGGCGTACTGGAAAACTTTCGGTACGTCTCTTTTATTAGAAGGTAAAATAAGCCAATTGGTCGATTATTTGCTTTGGTTGTAATGTTTATTGTTTATCTTTGCAAACAATTAAAATCAATAAAACATGAATAGTAAAACTTTGTTGAAATGTTTATGTATGTGTTTGGCTATGTTTGCCATTTTGGTTAATGCCAATGCTCAAGATTTGAAATCTATATTGACCGGCGTAGCAAAAGCGGTAGTAGGTGATAAAGCAACAACTTCATCTTCTATTATAGGTACTTGGAAATATGTAGGTCCGCAATGCCAGTTCGAAAGTGAAAATTTACTGGCTAAAGCCGGTGGAGAAGTAGCTGCGAAAGAAGTGGAGGAGAAGATGCAGACTGTCTATGACAGAATAGGGATGAGTGGCTGTGAGTATACTTTTAATGAAGATGGAACTTATTCATACACATTGAAAAAACGTACAATGAGTGGCACTTACACGTTCAATGATAAGGAAAAGACCATTACTATGAAGGGAAAATTGGGAGTAAAAACTGTTGCTCATGTCACTGTGACCGGAAATGATATGAGTCTGGTCTTTAATGCGGATAAATTAATGTCAGTATTGAAAACGATTACAGGTACTGTTTCTAAAGTGAATTCTACTGCTGCCACCATTAATAGTGTAGCCGGATCTTATGACGGTTTGATGTTGGGATTCGATTTGAAGAAGTAATTATAGAATAGGAGCTAGGTTATAATAAAAGGAAGTCATTAAGATGGCTTCCTTTTATTACAAAAAAAATCAAATTATTCTTGGGATATTCAGTAAATGTCTCTAAAAAATAAGATGGCATATGAAGATGATAGGGCATGACCATTTCATATGCCATTCTTATTGTCATTTTTCCGTGCTTTCTCACATACTTCTATCCGACAGGACATGACGTTCCGGAAGAAGTCTGATGACCTCTTCTGATTCTGTGAGTAAAATCATATCATGCTGCTTTAGCTGTTTTGTTTCTGATTTTTTCTATTATCAGTATGGCATTTGCCGTATGTATTCCAAAGAAAATCCACAGTATTTCCGTCTTCCTGTTTCTGGCCTTTATCCTTGAGAGCGAGTAATGTTGCTTTTGAGTGCCGAAGCTTCCTTCAAGCCGTGTTGCCCTTTCTTTTGAGAGTTCGCTTCTAAGCACCTTCCTCAAAGGCTCATCTTTGGCCGCCCTTCCCTTGCGCACAAAGGATGTGGATATCCCATATTTTGTACAGAACTTTCTGTTGGCATTATTGGCATATATGGAATCGGCAGCCACACATCTTACCCTTACATTCATAAGCTTCTGCTGCATGCGGATACAGTCCTTCAAGCGTATACCCTCATTGAATGCCTTGAACGAGAGGTGTTCGATGAACGATATGCCGTCTATCTGTATATTATTGACCTTTGCACCGAACTCGACGGACTTGGTTTCCTTGCCTCTGACGATGGGACGTACATAATGACGGTCAATGCTGACGATGCGGTCACTGACTTTCCGCCCTTCAAACATTTCCTTTTCTTGTACAAGCACCTTTCTGATGATGGAAAGACGCTTATGATAATCCTGGGTATATCGGAGTAAAGCACCGTACTCGCTATGGATCCCATCCCTTTGACTGAGGAGCTTTTCAAGAAGCTTGATCATACGGCGCTTAAGCATTCTTGCCCTTGAAGCTCTCCTCTTTCTTTTCTTGCAGTAGGACAGATAGGATTCCGCCACATTCCTGTATTTGTTGCGCGGACGCCTTATGCCCAGAGATCCCTGCAATGCCGGCATATATGGCTGTAGAGCCATTCGATGCTTTCCCAAAGGAGTTTCGTTTATTATTCTTGATTTGACACTTTCAAGGAAAAATAGAAGGTGGTGCCTTTCCCTTCTTCGGAATCGAACCAGAGCTTGCCACCGAGTTGTTCGACAAAGTCTTTACACAGCATTAATCCCAAGCCAGACCCCTTTTCGTTATTTGTCCCATAAGAAGTAAAATGAGTGTTTGGCCTCAGCAGCTTACCCTGATCTTCTTTTTTGATCCCTTTACCAGAATCTTTTACACTGACAACGACAAAATCCCCGTCTGTTTTGGTTGATACCGTAATCAAACCTTTTTCGTAGCTGAACTTGACTGCGTTGGAAATCAGGTTACGGACGATAGTTTTTACCATATCAATGTCTGTCGATCCCATCAGTTCTTTATCCAGACCTTCAAGCATGATGGATATGCCTTTCTGGGTAGCCATCGGAATAAATATCTCGGCAGTGCTGTTGACTATGCTGTTGATGTCGACTTGTTGTCTATAAATGTTCTGTTTGTTCAGGCGATTCTTTGCCCACTTCAAGAGGTTGTCGAGAAGCTGGAATATCTCTTCCGATGTCTTGTTCATCATCTGAAGCATTTCGTATACCTCATCGCTAACCTGATTCTTATCGACCATCATCAGGATGGCGTTATTCATCATCTTCAAAGAACCAAGCGGAGAGCGTAAATCGTGTGCAATAACGGAATAGAGCGTGTCGCGGGATTCGATTGTATTTTCAAGTTCCTGCTTGATACGTTTGATACTGAACAGTTCGTAACGGTGGGCGACACGTTTCACCAATTCTTCCCGTTGGAAAGGTTTTGTTACATATTCTGTTGCTCCCAACTGATAACCTTTTACGATACTTTGCATATCGCTCAAAGCTGACATGATAATGACGGGGATGTTGTTGGTTTCCGGATTGCTTTTCAAATGCTGCAGTACCTCGTATCCGTCCATCTCTGGCATCATAATATCAAGCAGAATAAGATTGGGATGCCTTTCTTGGGCAATGCGTAGCGCTTTAGCTCCGCTATCTGTCGTCAGTAGCGTATAACCTTCTTTTTTTAGTATCGCTTGCACAAGCATAACGTTAGTTGGCACATCGTCCACCACTAATACAGTATATTGTGATGCTAAGTTTTCCATTTGATTCTGTACTTTTCTTGATATTCAAATACTATCAATGATACAAATGTATTTAATTCTGTCGACATAATCGTCTTTTCCCCTAAAATAAATTCCATTTCTGAAGAATAATTCTTTTATATATTAAATGTGTCCAACTAAAACGCTTGATATAGGATGAGATGGGGCTTTTTATTAAAATTATTATTTAAGTTTGCACCATGAAATCGAATTTAGTTCTTTTAGCGCTCATAT
>ENA-ORUX01002499-ORUX01002499.1-human-gut-metagenome-genome-assembly--contig:-NODE-2499-length-11653-cov-67.649595_pt1 | contig 11653 bp, 9 predicted proteins | sample MGYA00242087_ERZ509225 | MGnify/ENA primary metagenome ERZ509225 (study PRJEB26280, sample SAMEA2338864) | human gut metagenome | biome: human gut; feature: human-associated habitat; material: faeces... | reverse complement strand
ATATTCTGAAAGAGTTCATGGTGCGTAACACCTATATTTATCCGCCTGCCTTCTCCATGAAGATTATTTCTGACATTTTTGAATATACTTCTCAGAAGATGCCGAAATTCAACTCTATCTCTATTTCAGGATACCACATGCAGGAAGCGGGTGCCACTGCCGACATTGAACTGGCTTATACACTGGCCGACGGATTGGAATACCTCCGTGCGGGAGTGGCTGCCGGTATTGACATTGATGCTTTTGCTCCGCGTCTGTCGTTCTTCTGGGCCATCGGTATGAACCACTTTATGGAAATAGCCAAGATGCGTGCCGCACGTATGCTGTGGGCCAAGATTGTAAAACAGTTCAATCCGAAGAACCCGAAATCACTGGCACTGCGTACACACTCACAGACTTCAGGATGGTCACTGACCGAACAGGATCCGTTCAACAACGTAGGACGTACCTGTATCGAAGCCATGGCTGCCGCATTGGGACATACGCAGTCACTGCATACCAACGCATTGGACGAAGCGATTGCCCTTCCGACCGACTTCTCGGCACGTATTGCACGTAATACTCAGATTTACATTCAGGAAGAAACGCAGATTTGTAAGAACGTAGACCCGTGGGGCGGTTCTTACTACGTAGAAGCATTGACCAACGAACTGGCTCACAAGGCTTGGGAACACATTCAGGAAATCGAGAAACTAGGCGGTATGGCCAAAGCCATCGAAACCGGTATTCCGAAAATGCGTATCGAAGAAGCTGCTGCACGTACTCAGGCTCGTATCGACTCGGGTGAACAGACTATCGTGGGTACAAACAAATATCGTCTGGAAAAAGAAGACCCGATTGATATTCTGGAAGTGGACAACACAGCCGTACGCCAGGAACAGATTGAAAACCTGCGCCGCCTGAAAGAAGGCCGTAACCAGGCTGAAGTGGACAAGGCATTGGAGGCTATTACCGAATGCGTACGCACAGGCAAGGGCAACTTACTGGAACTAGCCGTAGAAGCTGCTCGCGTACGTGCCACACTGGGAGAAATATCTGACGCCTGCGAAAAAGTCGTAGGACGTTATAAAGCAATTATCAGAACAATATCAGGCGTGTATTCATCAGAAAGTAAAAAGGATGCAGATTTCGCACGGGCTTGCGAACTGACCGAAGAATTTGCGAAGAAAGAAGGCCGTCGTCCGCGTGTCATGATTGCCAAGATGGGACAGGACGGACACGACCGTGGTGCCAAGGTAGTAGCTACCGGATTTGCGGACTGTGGTTTCGACGTGGATATGGGCCCGTTGTTCCAGACTCCGGAAGAAGCCGCTCGCGAAGCTGTAGAAAACGACGTTCATGCAGTGGGAGTTTCTTCATTGGCTGCCGGACACAAGACTTTGATTCCGCAAATCATTGCCGAATTGAAACGTCTGGGCCGCGAAGATATTCTGGTCTTTGCAGGTGGTGTCATCCCGGCACAGGACTACGATTTCTTGTATAAAGCCGGTGTAATGGCTATCTTTGGTCCGGGTACTTCCGTAGCTAAATCGGCCTGCCAGGTAATGGAACTGTTGTTAGAGGCAGAAGAGGAATAAAAATAATTATCATAAAAAAGCGTTCCGGATTTCGAATCCGGAACGCTTTTTTATGATAATTACTATAACTTACTTATACGTAATCCAGCGAATCATTTCCTTGAAAGAAGGTTTCTTTCCATACATCAGGATACCTACCCGATAAATCTTTCCGGCTATCCAAATCATGTCGAAAGCGGCAACGTACAGAATAACTACAGACAGCATCGTTTCCCACACCGGTACATCGAAAGGCAGACGCACCATCATGACAATAGGTGAAGTAAACGGAATCATGGAACACCAGATAGCCAACGGTCCGTCGGGGTTATCGGAGCTGTAAATACCTGCATAGAGGGCAAAAATCAACAGAAGAACAATCGGCATCATAAACTGCTGAGAGTCTTCCTGCCCGTTGATGGCCGCACCGATAGCTGCAAATATGGAAGCATACACCAGGTACCCTCCGATAAAGTTCAAGACAAAGAGTCCTCCCATCTTGGCCAGATTCAGTCCCTGAAGAGTTGCCAGCAAACCAGATGCTCCTCCCATCAGTTCGGGCGAACTACCAGAGATTCCCCCGGCTACAGCCAACAATACTATAATCAACACCGCCCAGATAGCCAGCTGTGCCACACCGACCAGTCCGATACCGATAATTTTTCCAATCATCAACTGAAAGGGCTTAACAGAAGAAACAATCACTTCTACAATGCGGTTGGTCTTTTCTTCCATCACACTTTGCATAACCATACCTCCGTATGACATCACAAACATGTAAATCAGAAAAGTCAGCACCATACCGGCTGCCATAGCCGCTCCTGTGTTGGATTCACTCTCACTCCCGTCTTCTCCCCATTTTACCGTGCGGATATTCAACTTGCGGTTCACATCCTGCATGATGGAAGGCAACTGCGGAATGTCATAATGCAGCAGCTTGTCCTGACGTACCTGCTCGTCAAGCGTCTCACTCACCAGGCGCGAAAGACTGTTAGGAACTTCTTTCCGCGAATAAATCGTTACGGCCTCCGGATGTTCAGCCAGGTCGGCCTTGATTTCTACCACGGCATCAAACTGTGTGGAGTCACTTCGAAAAGAGGCTTCCATCTGGGGAACTCCCACAAAATGCCAGGATTCATCGTCTTTAAACTGAGGAAGATATTTCATGGTGGCATCAATAATGGCTACCTGTTTCTGGTCTCCGCCCTTGACCGTGGATAACCACAACGGGACAAAAATAAGTGCCGCAAAAATGAACGGCATCAATATGGTAAGCAGGATAAACGACTTTTTGCTTACCCGGTTTATGAATTCACGCTGAATAATAATCCATGTCTTGTTCATAACTGAAAGATTTTTTTGATTAGATTTTCCCCTCTACCGTACGGATAAAGATATCGTTCATGGAAGGGATACATTCGGTAAACTTGCAGATTTCGCCCTGCGCACCTACAAGTGACAATAACTCAGAATTGGAAATGGAAGTGAGCTTCCGCAGTTTATAGTTTACCGTCTGCTCATCCTGCACCTCACTGCTGACAATTTCAAAGGTATCCGAATTCTGTAACGGTTTCGAAGACTGCATCATCAGTTCATACTGATTGCTTTTATAACGTGAACGAATGTCTGTTACCGCTCCCTGCAACACCACCTTTGAATGATTGATTAGTGCAATATGGTCGCAGATTTCCTCCACAGAAGCCATGTTATGCGTAGAGAAGATAATGGTATGTCCCTCGTCTTTCAATTTCAGGATTTCTCTTTTCAGCAGTTCCGCATTTACCGGGTCAAAGCCTGAAAACGGTTCGTCGAAAATCAGCAGGCGGGGACGATGCAACACGGTAATGACAAACTGCACTTTCTGCTGCATACCTTTGGAAAGTTCCTCCAGTTTCTTGTTCCACCAAGGCATAATTTCAAAGCGCTCAAACCAGTCGGTTAGTCTTTTCTTGGCCTCCTGACGGCTTAATCCTTTCAATTGTGCCAGATAGATGGCCTGTTCGCCCACCTTCATTTTTTTGTAAAGTCCACGTTCTTCGGGAAGATAGCCAATGGAATAAATATCTTCCGGGCGTGAGAGTCGTCCGTCAAACCACACCTCACCGGCATCGGGAGCTGTAATACGGTTGATAATACGAATCAGCGTGGTCTTTCCTGCCCCATTGGGTCCCAGCAAACCAAATACCTGTCCTTCGGGCACTGCGATGCTTACTCCATCCAGCGCCGTATGGTTGGCATACCGTTTTACGACCTGTCGTGTTTCCAAAAAAGAATCATTCATGTTGTTACTTGTTAAAAATTGAACATTTAAAAGATATAAGTTTCACAAAGTTATCAATTTCATGCAAAGTAAAGACTATTGTCCGGATTTTCTCAATAAAAAAGCGGAAATGCCCGCAGTAACTACTCAGGCATTTCCGCAACAAATTCCAATAGAATGAAAAGCTTACAGGAAGAACTTAAAGACAAAGATGAAGGCCAGAATATACATGGCCGGTGTAAGCTTCTTGGTATGTCCGCACAACAGATTAATCAGGACGTAGCTGATCATTCCCAACACGATTCCATCGGAGATGCTGTAAGCCAAAGGCATAAAGATGATACAGATAAACGCCGGAATGGCTTCTGAGTAATCCATAAAATCGACTTTCTTCACAGAAGACATCATCATCAGACCTACCAGAATCAATACGGGAGCCGTAGCTGCACCCGGTACTGCCAAAAAGAACGGAGCCAAAAACAATGACAGAAGGAAGCACACTGCCGTAACAAAGGAAGTCAGTCCACTACGTCCGCCTTCGCCCACTCCGGAAGCACTTTCCACGAAGGTGGTAATGGTACTGGTACCCAGCATGGCACCGGCTGTTGTTCCGATGGCATCCACCAAAAAGGCTTGCTTCAGGTGAGGAATCTTTCCATCTTTTGTCACCATTCCGGCCTTTGTGGTCACTCCGACCAACGTACCGATGGTATCAAACATATCTACAAACAGGAAAGTAAACACTACAATCACCATTTCCTTTGTAAAGATATGCTCCCACTGGAACTGGAAGAAAATGGGTTCAATAGAAGGAGGAGTACTCAACATACCATCCAGATGCGTCAATCCCATAGGAATACCGATAACAGTAGTCAGCAAGATTCCTATCAGCAAGGCTCCACGGACTTTCTTCACCAGCAAGATGGAAGTAATCAGCAGGCCGATAATGCCCAGCAAGGCCGAACCGGAAGTAATATTTCCCAATGAAATCAAGGTCGCATCGTTATTCACAATGATACCGGCATTCTGCAAACCGATGAACGCAATGAACAAACCGATACCTGCACCAATGGCATTGCGAAGGCTCAAGGGCAACGCATCCACGATTTTTTCACGCAAATTGGTTACCGTCAGCAGAATGAATATGATTCCTTCCAAAAGTACAGCCGTCAGAGCAAACTGCCAAGTATAGCCCAGTGTAAGACAAACGGTATAGGCAAAAAACGCATTCAACCCCATTCCCGGTGCCAGTCCGAAAGGCAATTTGGCATAAAAGGCCATCAACAGCGTAGCAAAAGCCGAAGCGATGACTGTTGTCGTGAAAAGCGCTCCCTTATCCATACCTGTGGCCGCCAGAATGTTTGGATTGACAGCCAAAATATAGGCCATGGTCAGGAAGGTCGTGATTCCGGCCAAGATTTCCGTACGCACACGCGTCTCACGAGGGTTAAAACCGAATAATTTTTCCAGCATTTTCATTTTATAATCGCTTTAAATGATTCAACCGGTTTAGAAAGACCACTTCATGGCCAGTGTCGGAATGAAATAGAATCCGTTACGATCGGCAAAATCCGTACTCAATTCCCATTCTGTACCTACACTCAGGTTCAAGTCTTTGTTTACATGCTTGAACTTATTCAGGTTTACCCAGAACTGCGGTTCGCTGATAAATACAAAGTCATGGTTGTTTCCATCTACATCCGTATGTTTTTCACGCCAGAAATCCGCAAATCCGCTGAAAGTAAATTTTTCCTTACAGAAATTCAGGGTCCATGTACCCGTCAACTGAAAGTTATGCGGTTTCTCATTCTTCTGAATATATTTATACAGCACCTGTACGCCGAATACCTTGGAAAAATCACTGCTGTTCCATGAGTAGGTAGCACCTCCCAAGAAGGCATTGTTGATATAATTCAAACCTCCGTTGTATTCTACATGTGCAGAAACAGGAGCCTTCCAGAATTTCAGTTCACGGCTGATTTCCCAATAAGCAGATGACACTCCTTTGTCTGTATAATCCATATCGACAAAGAAATAAGTGCTACCCCACTTGTCTGCCTTGAACATCTCGACTGTTGTAGTCACCCACGGACGTTCGTCCAATGATTTATACAAGGCACGCCCCAAGTCATAATGCAACTGAATGTTCTGAGCCATCACTTTTCCTGCGCATACAGAAAGAAGAATAAACGCAAAAAGAAATAATTTTTTCATTTTAATTTAACGTACTTTTAATGGTTTTTTAAAATCGGCTGCAAAATTACATAAAAAAGCGGTATAAAAACAAAGAACTCGTTATCTTTGCTCTTAAAGAGCATAAATAAGAAGCCATGAAAAAACTGTTAATCATTCTATTGATGTATGTGATAGGCCTGGGAGCAAAAGGCCAGGTATCTCAAGAAGCCTTCCGCCAATGGCACGGAGACAAATATTCCATGTTTATCCACTTCGGACTTTACTCACAATTAGGCGGGGTATGGCAGGGTAAACAGGTGAAGAATGGATACAGTGAACAGATTCAGGCTTTTGCCCCAATTTCCAAGAAAGACTACGAAAAAATTGCCGGCCAGTTTAATCCGACACAGTTTAATGCTGACTCCATTGCTGTACTGGCAAAAAAGGCGGGAATGCATTCCATTATCCTGACCAGCAAACACCATGACGGCTTCTGCCTGTTCAAAACGGCTACTACTTCTTTCAACTCATACGATGCGACTCCATGCAAACGGGATTTCGTGAAAGAAATATCAGAAGCTGCCCGCCGTCATGGACTGCGCTTCGGATTGTACTATTCGCTTATCGACTGGCACTATCCGTATGCATCGCCCATGTCACCCCATAATGCTGATTTCATAACAGAAGCACACCATGCTTTTTCAAAAGCCCAACTAAAGGAGCTCCTGACCAATTATGGAAAGATTTCCGAACTCTGGTTTGACATGGGAGCAAATACCCCGGCACAAAGTAAGGAACTGTATGAACTCGTACACCAATACCAGCCCGACTGCATGGTGAGCGGACGCCTGGGCAATGACCAATATGATTTCTGCGTAATGGCCGACAATGACTATCCGGACAAAACCCTTCATGCTCCCTGGCAAAGTGCCGCATCCATGTTCGATGAGACCTGGGGATACAGAGCATGGCAGGACCGCGGATGTATAGAAAATAAGGTACGCGAAAAGACTCGGAGCCTGATTAATGTGGTTTCCAGAGGAGGAAATTACCTGCTGAACATAGGTCCGAAGGGAAACGGAGCAGTAGTTGACTTTGAGAAAGAAGTGTTGGAACAGGTGGGCGACTGGCTTTCCCGCTATGGCTACGCTGTATATCAGACGGAAGCTTCTCCTTTCCAGGAAGAGTTTACATGGGGAGAAGTAACACGCAAAGACAATCACCTATACTTGTTTCTCTCTGGGAAATATCCGGCAGATGGAAAAATCACCCTGCAAATGCCCGGCTATCTTCTGCAGAAAGGAGACGGGAAAATGGCTACTTACCTGCAATATGGTGACGAAGTAGTATTGACCGTACCGGCCTCAGCCTACAAAGATAAACACATACACGTATTAACTCTTTCCTTCGATAAAAAGATTGAACCGTTCCCTGGAAAGACCATCAGAAATGCCGTACTTACTCCTCGCAACGCTACGCCGCAATACAGTTACTCCTGTTTTGATTACTATACGAACTACCGCAGCATTACGGGCTACAGCTGGAATCTCGAACAACTTTTGTTGAAACAATTGGAGATTATCTACACTTCACAGGAAGCAGGAAGAAAAATAGACCTGATATTGGATGGAAAGACCTACACCGTAACACTGGATAAAGGAAAAGAGATAAAAGAAACAGCTTTTTCAGGGACTACCTGGGGAGATACCTACGTATGTGGTCCCGGCAGTGGAGTGTTCCACTCAGCAGAGAAACTGGATGCAGATTTGCAGCATGCACCTGTTTCAGGTAAATCATGGACCAAAACAGATAAAGACAGTGACAAGGTTTCCTGCCCGATTCTATCCAGCTATTATGTGATGCGAGAAATAGACTCCCCGCGTTCACAGCATATTCTGGCGGAAATTGGTGCCGGAAATGGAATGGAGGTCTATCTGAACGGAAAACTGATAGCCAAGCATCTGAATCCGTATCGCACGAAGTTCCGTACGGAAAAAGTGATTCTTCCACTCAAGAAAGGAAAGAATCAGGTAATCCTTCGCAGCTATAACCGTTTTGAAGACGAAGCGGCTTATTTGCTGCGCCCTGCCAAGGAACAGAAAGCTTACCGTCAGGATTTCATCATTCCGGATGCGGTGAACAAAAAAGAACATAGCCTCACTATAAAACCACACAATCCCTCTTCCCCGCACACAGATGCTGAATTATTCAACCTGCGTATCCGGTTAAGAAGGATTGCGATGTAAAAAGTCAAAGAGGTTAATACACCTCTTTGGCTACCTTATATACACTGTCGGATGCCATGAATGTGTAAAAGTGCAGGCCCGGAGCTCCGTGTGCCAGCAAATCCTTACACTGTGCCTTGCACCATTCCACACCTACTGCTTTCACTTCTTCGTCCGTCGTACATTTACGAAGTTCAGAAGCAAAGGCTTCAGGAATGTCCGTGCGGAACACTTTAGGCAATACATTCAACTGATTCTTAAATACTACAGGCTTGATTCCCGGAATAATGGGTACCTCAATGCCTTCCTGACGGCAACGTTCTACGAAAGCATAGTATTTCTCGTTGTCGAAAAACATCTGTGTCACCACATAATCGGCCCCGTTGCGTACCTTTTCTTTCAAGTAGAACAGGTCGGATTCCATATTGGGAGCTTCTTCATGCTTTTCCGGATAACAAGCCATACCGTAAGAGAAAGGAGTTTCAATTCCTTCTATCTTGGAACCATCCAGTCCAATGCCCTGATTGAAACGGTTTACCTGTTCCTGCAAATCGGTGGCATGCTCATGGTACAGACACAAATCTTTTTCTGCAATGTCCAGCGGCTTAGAATCTCCTCTCAGCAACAACAAGTTGTTAATGCCTAAGAAATTCAGGTCGAGCAAGGCATATTCCGTTTCCTCCTTCGTAAATCCCTTACAGATGATATGAGGCACCGCCTGAATGCCATACTTATTCTGAATGGCTGCGGCAATGGCTACCGTTCCGGGGCGCTTGCGTACCGTAGTCTTCTTCAGGTTTCCATCGGGCTGCGGCAAATACACTATCTCACTGTGATGTGAAGTGATGTTGATGTATTTAGGGTCAAACTCCCTCAACTTATCAATGATGTGATATACTTTTTGTATACTGTTTCCCTTTAACGGTGGCAAAATCTCAAAGGAAAACACGGGTTCCTTACTATTCTTTATCAAATCTATTACTTTCATAGTGCATTTGTATAATTTGTCGGCAAAGATACAAGCAAAAGTGCTATCCACCAACAATCGGAAGATATTTAGAAAAAACGGACTGTTTTTCCCATTAAAGGCAGATAGAATTAGAATAATATTCTATGTTCTATTCTATTTATGGAATAAATACACAGAAAATGATTTTCCGCTCCTATATGTGCAGTCCATAGTCATGCTTCACTTCATCCATGACAAACATACTTTCCAGCGAACCCAGACTGTCAATTGTTCCCAATACATTAATAATAAACTCCTGGTAATATTTCATGTTCGGAGCATGAATTTTCAGCAGATAATCGTAACTGCCGGAAATGTTATAGCACTCCGTCACCTCCGGAATGTTCTGAATGATACGGGTGAACTCCATAGCTATGTCTTTATTCATCCGACGCAATTTGACATTGCAGAATACCACAAATCCCTGATTCAGTTTATCAGCATCCAGCACAGCAATGTACTTCTTGATGTATCCTTCCCTCTCCAACCTTTTCAACCGCTCAAACACAGGAGTAGACGACAAGCTAACCTGTGCCGCCAGCTCTTTAGTGGTCAACCGGGCATTCTCCTGCAACGTACGGAGAATCTGCAAATCCACTTTATCCAGTTTTTCTGTCATAAGAATATTATTCTATTATGAGTTGTTTTACGACAGCAAATCTACAAGTTTTTTCTTTCGAACCATCATTATATAGAACAATTCTCCATATTTTCATCAAATATTGGACGATATAACCATACAAACTACTTTTGCAGTATCATTTAATCACTTTTACACACTTACGACTATGGATAGAACTAAGCTACACTTCGAAACCCTCCAGTTACATGTGGGACAAGAAAATCCCGATCCGACGACCGATGCACGAGCAGTCCCCATCTATCAGACGACTTCGTACGTCTTTCATGACTCAGCCCATGCCGCAGCCCGTTTCAGTCTGGAAGACAGCGGAAACATCTATGGCCGACTGACCAATCCCACCCAAAGTGTACTGGAACAGCGAGTCGCTGCATTGGAAGGAGGAGTAGCTGCCTTGGCCGTAGCCTCCGGAGCGGCTGCCATCAGTTATGCGTTTGAAAATATTACGCGCACCGGTGACCATATTGTATCGGCCCGTACCATTTATGGAGGAACTTACAACCTGCTGGCACATACTTTCCCCAGCCGTGGGATACACACCACTTTTGTAGACGCAGAAGAAGCGGCAAACGTGGAGCAGGCCATCCAGCCCAATACCAAAGCGGTATTCATTGAAAGTTTAGGAAATCCGAACTGCACGCTTGTCGACATCGCCCGCATTGCGGAAATAGCTCACCGTCATCAGATTCCTTTACTGATTGACAACACATTTGCCACTCCTTATCTGCTGCGCCCCATTGAATATGGTGCCGACATCGTCATACATTCTGCCACAAAGTTTATCGGAGGACACGGCACGTCATTAGGAGGTATCATTGTGGATTCCGGCAAATTCGACTGGAAAGCTTCCGGTAAATTTCCCCAACTGACAAGTCCCGACCCATGTTACCACGGACTTTGCTTTGCCGATGTGGCAGGTCCTGCGGCCTATATCACCCGAATACGTGCTATTCTGTTACGCGATACCGGAGCCGCCATCAGTCCGTTCAATGCCTTCCTCCTTCTGCAAGGACTGGAAACCCTCTCGCTCAGAGTGGAACGTCACGTAGAGAATGCGCTGAAGGTAGTAGACTTCCTGCAGCACCATCCTAAAGTGAAAAAGGTCAACCATCCGTCACTTCCTGACCACACTTCCCCGACCCTCTATCAGAAATATTTCCCCAAAGGTGCCGGCTCCATCTTTACGTTTGAAATCCATGGCGGACGTACGGAAGCACACCACTTTATCGACCACCTGGAGATATTCTCCCTGCTGGCCAATGTAGCCGATGTCAAATCGCTGGTCATCCATCCGGCCAGTACGACACACTCTCAGCTCAACGACCAGGAACTGGCGGAACAAGGCATCACACAGTCTACCATCCGTCTTTCCATCGGTACCGAGCACATTGAAGATTTGCTTGCCGACCTGAGTCAGGCCCTCGAACAAATCTAGTCCAAAACACAAACGGAGAATGCCCATTTCAGTAACGCGCATTCTCCGTTTGACATATTCTTTTATACGCCGAATTTATTCCAGTTCGTCGATATTCAATTCTTCACTTTTCCGGTATCCGGAACTGGTCAGTACCGCTATCAACTGCTGTTGCTCATCCACCAGACGTACTTCAATGAAAGGTACCCTCCCATGATTAAACGTCTCAGTAGCCTCTGCATATACATACCCTTCACTGATTGCACGCAGAAAAGTGATATTAGCATTCAGTGACAAAGTCAGACGTCCACGGCTATTAGCCACAGCGGCAAATGCCAAATCGGCCAATGTAAACAATGCACCTCCCTGACAAA
>ENA-ORUX01002497-ORUX01002497.1-human-gut-metagenome-genome-assembly--contig:-NODE-2497-length-11666-cov-2.761089_pt1 | contig 11666 bp, 8 predicted proteins | sample MGYA00242087_ERZ509225 | MGnify/ENA primary metagenome ERZ509225 (study PRJEB26280, sample SAMEA2338864) | human gut metagenome | biome: human gut; feature: human-associated habitat; material: faeces... | reverse complement strand
AACAAGGAAACTTATAAAACTTCCACTGTTACCCAAAGCTATTGAAATTATCAATAAATATAAAACAGAAAACTCTCATTTTCTTTTTCCAATCTTATCAACATTTCATCAAACAGAAGTCCAACAAAGAAATCGGATTCATAAAACAATTGCTAAAGTAAATAGGCGATTGAAAAATATCGGTAAAGAACTTGGAATAGATAAGAAATTGACAACCTATGTTGCAAGACATTCACATGCAACCACATTAAAAAGGGCTGGTGTTAGTACATCACTTATTTGTGAGGCACTGGGACACAGTTCAGAAAAAGTAACCCAAATTTATCTAGATTCATTTGAAAACAGCCAAATGGATGCAGCAATGCAAAATTTATTATGAACATCACAGCCTCTTGCCTTCGGGTTTGAGGCTATTTTTTTCTCTTTTTCAAAAAATATTTATTTTTGAGAAAAATATCATGCCATGTGTGAAATAAAAGGGATCGCAGAAAAAGACCCGTTCTGGGGCTACGTCGTTTGGATAGAAGGTAAAACGGTGAAAACGTTATACCCGTTATTAAACCAGTACTTCAAAATGAAAAAAGAAATATTCTTCCCAACGTTCTTTTATTACGAAACACAGCAACTTGATCCAACAACAGGCACTACATACACTATAAAATCATTTGAAGAATACTGGCAGTACTACGTTGAAGAAAATAACATTTTCCCACTAGTGTTTCATAACCCAACGATCCCCCAAAATTATAACACCATCCTCCAAGAAAACCATGAATATTTTGAACGCAACCCAACGTTACTCTGGATATACTGGTTACTGGCTTATTTCATAACCATCACGCCTGCACAAGAAACAATCGAACGTTCCATGAAAGATGAAAAATTGGAAGAATTTTTATCAGACGTGAACCCCGATATGAATAACATTCTCTTGTTCATCCAAAAGAATCAACAAAGACTCTCGTATAAAAACAAAAACTCCCAACCTGTACAAATAAAAACAGCCTACGGGGACATCCATTTATCTAACAAGAATAACTGGTTCTGGCAGCATTTAAAAGAGTACGTTGAAAAATATTGTGAACCAGAAGTCGTGACAAATACTTCACCCCGTAAAGGTGCGCCACAAGACAAGGTTATGAATACTATCATTATTCAACTTTATCGATTCTTCAAAGACCGTAGCACGGACAAGGACAATAACAAAATATCGAAGGGAGTTTGTCTTCTCATTATCATGTTCCTTCACATAATCCACAAGATACATTGCCACACTGAAAAAGAGATCGAAGAACTTCGACAACGAAAAAAAAGAAGTGAAGGCGAAGAAAAAGAACTCTATTCACGCTATCTTGATATGACAAAAAGACAGTCCGAGTGGATAAAACTTGTCAGGGAACGCATTCGTGACAACATGACAGTGACAGATGACAGTCTAGTCGACTGGAATTTCAATATTCCTACAAATCTCTTCAGTAAAGATGTAAAATACTGGTAATTAAGCATTTTACAACGCTTTCACAAAAGTCAGATAAATACCGGAATTATCCCCTATTTATCTGATTTTTTTATTTATCGAAAGGTTTGGCATTTGCTGCATGGAGGGTAACAAACTGATCACTGACAAAAGACGTGACAGTTTGCCCTCAAACGGAATAAAAAGGTACCGTTATTCTGGATGAGGTTATTGTTTAACCATAAATTAATATGTTATGTTGATAAATGAAAACAAACTTGTTGATAATAATCAACAAGCAAGAAATGAAGAAAAAAAAGTAAATAACTTTTCAAATCAAGAAAACATGGAAGATCAAAATAATATCGAAAAAAATTCAGAGAGCAATACTTTATTAGTAACCAATTTAAACTATAACGAGATGAAAAATACATTGACTACCTCTACTTTTAACAACACTACATTGAAAGATATGATTCAAAGCTACAACTTCCCTGCAAATATTTCAACTTTACATCAAGCATTACAAGATGCTGAAACGAAATTGGCTCAATGTAACGGGGTGAAAGATAAAACTGCCCAGAAAAGAGTGCGTAAAGCACAAAACGATTTGAAAGCAGAGTTACAAAAAACTCTTCTCCCCACCCCGATTGAGGAATGGGAATACAAGGAAGAAGAGGGGAAGTACATTATTAAAAAATCACAAAAAATGGTGATACTTGCCTTCGCACCTTCATTAATGGATCTATCGTCCAATGATAAATTGGCGATGGATATTGTTAATGATGATTTACTAGAGAAGAATTCAAGTAAATATCTAACGTCAGCAGGAATATTTGCCAATGCAAACATTGTCTTAACTGATTTGAACGGTAACACCATTCCTGCAAACACTCCTGATGTACGTTTCATCCTAGGAGGTTATAAAGACATTAAAATCATGCAGGCTATTCACAAGTTGAATATAAACGCTCTAGCTGAAAATTCATCCCTTCATATTATCACCAACGTGGAAAATAGAGAATTTACATCGGTAAAAGAATGTGCAAGGTATATTAGTACAAATACATTGCTAGACCGAGGTCTGAAAGGTAAAGAAAAAATCAACCTTGCGGCTTTAGCCACGGAAGACGAGTTCATGAAGAAAATTTGTGAGATCAGCGAGAAAGAAAAAATGCCAATAAGTACCGCCATGAAGTACTATGCCTCTGGCAAAATTCTTACTAATACTCAAATAAATAAAGCCACGAGAGGGGTACTGGTAGAAACATTCAAGTACAATTTAATGATTGGAGACAGGATCATTGAAACCTTGTCCAGTCTTGGATTCGACTCTTCTTATATCAATAAAAGATATTTTATTGATGCGTTCACCAAATACCAGAACGCAGTTTCTCCTCAAACCAAGCAACCTAATGGACTTGAGAAAGCCATGGAAATTCTTGAAAAATTAACAACAGCGGATGCGAAATACATCCAAGGTTTTAACGTGAATCAAGTGGATAGCATATTAATTTTACTCCAATCTAAAAGTGACAATCAATAAAAGAACATGACAAGGGGCTATATTATTCCCTAGTCCCTTGTCTTTCTCTATTTCATCAAGTAAAACACCATTAATCTTGTTTCATCAAAACCTGGATAAAACAAGAAAAGAAAGATATTGCTTGAACATATCACATCAAACTTACATCAAAAACAATTTTAATTCGGGAGGCAAATTATTAAATCCTACTCACATTCATGATATTTCATGTAACAACAATATAATGAAAAGTAACAGAAAAAGCAGAGCATCATAAACACCATACAAGATTACATTTATACTCCTTGTTTTTAAATATAAACAACATTGTATTTCATAAACCGAAGGAATATATACAAGTACTCCGTTTTATCTACCCAATAACAACAAACTGCAATATATAAAAACGGGAAATCCAAAACTGAAAGAGTAAAATTCAATAACAACAAAATATTGCATGAATATCTCTCACGTTCCCCCCCCTATCTATACTCTTGTGAACATCATACCTAAAAATACCTCACTCCAATCCCTTTTAAACAACTAACCTGAAACAAATCAATTAAACACTCCTTTAACTTGATTACCTCATGTTGCAAACCAGAGTTATTTATTAAATAATAATAATGATGCTTTGCAACAAGTAAAAGAAGAAGGAAATAGAGATTTATCACTAGTGATTACAAGTTCATGAATGGAACAAGTAGAATTGAAGTTTTACCATCCAGAGCGTTTGCAACGTTATGATATATAGCTAACAAGTACAGGAGATGAGCGTTTTACTCGTTTCCTTCTATTACTCCTTCATTAACACCATGTTATACAATCCAGAAGTTATCATTTAATGAATTTTACAACTTTCTTATCTTTTTATAGTTTTTGATTTTTTTAATCACTATCTTTGTGATAATAAATAAGATAAGATATAATCATTATATCTACTTTCTCAAAATCTACACATATAAACATTCTCTGACATTGAGGCATGAAACCCTGTCAATTTAATCGATAGGGTTTTCATTTTACCCAGATTGTTGCAGATGGATATAGCATGTAGAATAGAATACTTTCATATCTAATCATCCAGATAAATATAGGTTGATATATCATTAAAAAGAGTGAGAGATTAATGAATTGAATGATATTCTAATCATTTATAATAGATAATACTATTCATGATACTTAAAATCATGCTTTATAGATGATAATAGTTTTAACCACTTCTTGAGCTATTTAAATCTATACAATACAGTTGCAATCTGGATATATTTATATATAAATAATAACCATGGTTTGCAACATCAAAATAATGAAAGAAGTGGGTAATTCAACATGTTAGAATGTTTATACTAGACAGAAAGAAAGAAATCTGGGATTTAAATTACAACAAGCATCTATCAGAAACAGGGTTTTTAGAGACACTGGATTTTAACGCTAGATTCAAGATTTCCATTGAAGCACCAACAGGGTGTGGGAAATCTTATTACTTGCTAGATTATTTAAAAAGGAATAACATTCCATTTTTATACGCCACAGATACATTATTCCTCATGGAGGGATTAGCTAACAGGCATGGAATACCTTATTATTGTGCGGCAGATAGAAGTAAAGAGGAAGAGAGACAATTAATAACTGTTTATCAACATATACCGAAGTTTATTAGAAAGGGTATGACGTTAATCATCGATGAATCACATTCACTTGTTACTGATTACAACTGGAGAAGAGAAACGATAGAGAATACCCTCACGGCGATAACAGGATACGATAGAGTGATTCTTCTCTCTGGTACTCCTTTACTATCTAATGATTCAGCATATAATAACATGGAGCAAGTTAGAGCCATTCCCAATGAGGTTAGTAGAAGAAAATTATGGATAACAAGGTACTCGCAAAATTTAGAGGGAGCTATACTTCAACTGGCTGGAAAGATCAAGGAAGAGGGTTACATACCAGTTCTCTCTCTACTGGATAAATCCGATAAACTGGATACTATTATAGAGAGATTACCTACCGTTGGATTCAATAAAATTGCTGTTATCAACTCCTTGACGAACAAGAAAACTAGAGGGAAAGAGGTTAAAGGTGAGGGTGAGATGGAGAATGATATAGAAGTTGAAGGCAATCCAGATTATTACAATCAATTAATCACCACGGGCAAAGTTGATGCCGATATAATCATCACGACTTATAGACAAGGGTACGATATTAAAGGTGATAATTATAAATTAATTATAGCACCAAGTAAAAACAGGCACTCCTACACTGATATTATACAAGTGATGAACAGGTTCAGGGATTGTGCCGCAAGCGAAGGTTATCTATTATGCAATAACCCGTATGAAGAACAGGAATTTAATTACAAGAATGTACATTCTTGTATATTAAACAAGATCACGCTAGAAACAAGAAAAGAATTCAATAGAATCCAAACACTGGAAAAAGATTACAGGGCTATTAAACTGGATCAACGATTGAATTGTAATTACTTCTCCCAATTCATTTATTCCAACCCTTATATAAATCACCAGAAAATAGCTAACATCACGTACAACAACATGAATAACATTGCTTACAATAATTTATACAGGATGAAAAAAATACTTGAAACATTCAATATCGACATGGAACTATCAAAAGATTGCATGGATTTAAAAGAGAAAATCAAGACGAAAGAGAAGAAGAAATACTCCCAAGAGGAGATAGATATAGCCGTTGATACATTCTTTCATGATTATGCCTATCCAAAAGAAAAGGGCATGCCTGTACTATTAGATATAAAAGAACGTCCTATTTACCTGACTATAAATGAATATTACGAAACTTTCCACGCGATAGGTGTTCCTTCTTGTCAGGTAATCAATAAATTAAAGCGATATTTAATAACTCCTCAAAAAATGAAGGCCATCAAAAAGGTTATAATAATAAAATTCGGAACAGACCCAAGCATAAAAGTGTACAGGCTCATGTTACTTAAAGCATTTAATGTTGGAGAGAGATTGACCTGTCCAGAGATATGTAAAAGGATAAACAATTGCAGGCAACAAGTGGGTGATTCCATTTTAAAAGAGAAAACGGCTGTCGAATTTTTTAACCTGTTATTTAAAACGAAGAGGGCGAAAATGAATATTGATGGCAAAGAAACATGGGGCTGGAAGATTGAAAAAACTTTCTAGCTAGTTAATCATATATATAACTAATTTAAACCACGACATTATGAAAACAAGTCCAAAAGCGGGAGAAGACTACATTAAACTTCTTCCATCTAAAGTTACTGAAATCTACCACAGGGAGGTGGAATATATTAATAAAGATCTAGAGGATGAAACCAACAAGCTATGCAAGCGATTTTTAAAACTCGTGGAGGAAGGGAAACTAGATGGAGTTATCTCTTACTTGAAGAGATTGAATAAGTAAATAACGATGTCAAGGACAGGGTTTGATTGAAGGATATTACTTTCATCAAATCTTGTCCTTTTTTTATGCACTATATAATAGCAAGAAATGAAGCAATTACTTTTTGGAATGAATCATGAATAAATCCACCACGACTCAAACGATGCCGAGGTTCATGATTTTATTAAAAGAAGAAGAGTATGAAAAAATAACGAAGTGAATCGCCATCCTCCCCTCAACACTATGGTCTATATTATATAGTATATACACTTTACCGTAGTGTTGAAGGGGAATTATTATTTACAAGGTTAGTTTATATAACATTCCCCCTTGTGCAAAAATTTGGGTGCTAATCGAACGCCAGGATTATTCTTCTCCACGTCCCCCGCTAAGCCAGCTTGAAAAATCGAAAAGGTGGAGGGATTAAAGTGGAAGTTACCCGCTTGTTTTCATCTCCACCTCTATTTAAATCAATGTCTTATCAATTAAATTTATTACCAATGGAAGAAGAATATTTATCACCAGAGATTAAAACTGGAATAGAGCCAAATCAACATTTCGATGATTTAACAAGATTATCTGAAGTAGAGATTAGGTACAACCCGAAGGTGCGGCCAAAAGATAGACCGAGGGTAACGATGGCGATGGAGGCGTACAAATTAATCAGGCCTTTTTTCGATGGTTGTTTACATCACCATGAAGAGGCATGGGTGATGTTGCTAGATCGAAATTTAAAGGTGTTGGGGGTCGCGAGGATCAGTGTCGGTAATCAAGAGCACACTATCATTGATCCAAGGACTGTTTTACAACTCATGCTAAAGACTAACTCCACCAGTTTAATTATCTTCCACAATCACCCAAGCCAGAATTTAGCTTTCAGTCCAGAAGATCTGAGGGTAACAAGGAACATCATGGAGGCTTGCAGGTTGTTGAACATGAATTGTCTGGATCATGTTATAGTCGGCGAGGATAGTTACTCCAGTTATTCCGAGGAAGGTTACTAGAAAGATATAATTATATACTCAAGAGAAGGTGAGGGTTTCATCTCTTTGGTGGTCTACAGTTTGTGGACTGCCAGAGAGATGAATCGTAGAATGATTATATATTAAGAGCGGTTACAAGTTATTCACGTTGAAATTTAATACTTTTGCCATACAGCCACCCCTGTTGAGCGTTTGTAGAATGCTAATTATTATTTACATTTGTGGTGTCTTTTAGAGAAATCTGGAGGACAGACATATTTAATAAGAAGTGTTTGTTTTATCCTTTACAAGAAAATCGCCAATTTTTAAGTTACAGGGATAGACGGTACAAACGCTCATACTTGCCATATATACATACATGAATATATACTGGTCTAGTGTGGGGTGGCTGTTTATTTGTAACTGGGTGTTTGGCGATACCTCTTGTAAAATAAACCAGCAATCTCCACACTTCTTCTTTTTAATAACTTACCACTAGGAGATTGGGGTAAATAATATCTAGCTTATGAAAATAGCAGTGGATATTTTTGAAGTCAAACTTTCTTGGAAAGGGGTAAAAGAATTGGAAGAAGCACAACAAAAATTCAATGACTTCTTGAAAACTCAAGGTTGGAATTCCAAAACTGTTACAAGTTGTTATGAAAAAGAGGATGAATTGATAGAACTCCCACCCAGCCAATCTTCTGGTTCAACAATTCAATTCCAAATCGGAAATGAAAATTACCCTGTCAAAAAATTTGAGGTGATAAAAGAATTATTACTACAAATGATTCAATGTAAGGATATTGAAGATTTAGAAATTCATGATATAAACCTGAAGAGAATTAAAGAAGAATTTCAAAATTTCTTGAATGAATTAGGACACGATTATAATGAAGGGGAATGGCATAGTTTAAAATAACGACACGCTACCATAGTCAAGAAAGCAACCTAATATTAGTTATTACAAAGAAATAGCTTATTTACAAACCTACATTATTATATAATTATGAGAAAATTAATATTTTCATTTATACTATTATCAACACTTTTAGTAAATTGTGGTAAAGATAGTGGAACTGATGATCCAAATAATCCAAATGGGAACGGGGGAGCACAAACAACATTAACAATCTCTCCAAATGAATTAACATTTAAATCGGAAGGAGAAGAGAAAACATTTGCAATAACTTCCAATTCTGCTTGGACTATTACAAACCCAAGCACGTGGTGTAAAATTAATCCGACACAAGGTAATGGTAACTCAACAATAACAGCTATTGCTGATCCCAGTGAAGAATACGATGATAGAAACTTCAATCTAACCATTAAAGCAGGAGAGACAACAAAAGTTGTGACCGTCACTCAAAAGAAAAAAGATGCTATTATTCTAACCAAGGAAAAATATGACATTCCAACAGAAGGAGATAATATTACGGTTGAAGTTAAAAGTAATATCACCTATTCCACAATTATCCCTGCGGGGCACAACGAGTGGATCAAGCAAGTAGAGACAAAGCAACTTGGAAGAGGGTTAGAAACAAAGAATCTTAATTTTCAAATTTCAGCAAATCCTACCACCAACAAAAGAGAGGGGATTATCGTGATTAAAGACAATAGTAGCTCTTTAGCTGATACAATTCATGTTTACCAAGCACAAAAAGATGAATTGATTCTTACACAAGACACGTACAATGTTTCTTCGGAGGGTGAGAATATAAATGTTGAATTAAGGAGTAATGTCGATTATGAAGTGATCATTCCAGAGGATGTGAAAGATTGGGTTAATCGAATCACAAGCAGAAGTTCAAGAGTGGATAATCTTATATTCAATATTGCAGCAAATCCGACTTATGACAACCGTTCTGCAAAGGTGATCATCAAAGATAAAAATAGTGAACTTGCAGACACACTTAACATCAACCAGACACAAGTCAACGCTATTATCTTGACACAAGAAAAATATGAAATTCCCTCTGAAGGGCAAAATATTAAAATCGAAGTCAAGAGTAACATTAAATACGACATTATCATTCCTGACAATGCAAGAGAATGGATCAAACAAATTCAATCCAGAGCATTAATAACGAATATTATCAATCTAAGCATATCTGCAAATACATCGTATGAACAAAGGGCTGCAGAAATTGTTGTAAAAGACAAGAGCAGTAATTTATCAGATACTATACGGATTACCCAGAAACAAAACAACATAATTATATTAACACAAAAAGAATACGATATTCCAGCAGAAGGACAACAAATATCTATTGAAATAAAGAGTAACATTGAATATGATATTTTGCTTTCTACCGATGCTGAAAAATGGATAGAAAAAATTGATTTATCTAGGGCTTTGATAACAAACACTCTAAATTATAATATATTGCCTAATACTACTTATAATGAGCGCAAAGCAGAAATTATTATAAAAGACAAGGGCAGTGATTTATCTGATACGGTGAAAATTGTACAAGCACCCAAAAGTGATATTTTTATTGGAGATGTAACATTTAAAACAGAGCAAGATTTAATTGATTTTCAAACTTTTCATCCTGTTCCATACGATACCTGCACACTTTCGTTTTTCTTATCTTATGCAAAATCTGTGAGGTTTATTCTTAGATTGCTCATATCTCTTTTTTGCAGTATTTCCATACGGATGCACAAATTCCGTAAACAGAAGATGCTGTCATGATCCCTGCCGCAACCGCCACTGCGATCAGCAATGTTTTTTGCCCATATAAATAAAATAAATGCCACTGTTTTGCCAAGACATAATTCATCGTATAGTATAAATTTCCACCTGGTACTAATGGAATGATTCCCGTGATCAAAAATACTGTTACAGGAGTTTTTAAGATCCTTGCCATTGTTTCTGCATAAATCGTCGCAACTGCGGCCGCTGCCAGATTCGCCACAAATGTACTTGGCATCTCATTCCACACGATAAGATAGGCGATCCATGATACCATCCCAGAAATCCCAGCCATACAAAGTTTTTTCCCTCGAAGATTATAAAGTACTGCAAATCCAAAACTTCCGACAAAACTTGCCAGTACCTGTATGATCTCTGCTTTCATTTATAACACACCTCCTAAGAACATCAATGCCATAAAAGAACCTGCTGCAAGGAATACAGCTAACAGTATCGATTCACAGACTCTTAAGATTCCTGACATCATGTCTCCACCGATCATATCCCGAAGTGCATTAACAAATGCAACTCCAGGAACCAACAGCATGATATTACCGATGATGATCTTTCCATAATCCTCCGTCAGTCCGAATTTTGCACTGATATATGCAAATGCTGCAACAAAAAATGATAATAGAAAGTTTAATACCATTTCGTTGGGTGCTAAGATCTTAATATATCTTGCAAGAACCGCGACAAATGCCCCTGCGATCATTGCTATGATTCCTTCTGTAATGCCACCTCCATAAAATGAAGTCCATGCTGCTGCAATGACCGCTGATGTAAGAACTTCCTCTGTAAAAACGACGACTTTTCCCTTTTTAATCTCTGAAATCTTTCGTTTTACTTCCTCTTCTTCCGGAAGTTCTTTGCACATATATCTTGATAACTGATTTAACTCATCCAGTTTGGTAAAGTCTGTCTTATATGACCTGATACGCTTTGTCTGCGTTAAGATTTCTCCTTTTTCATCTTCGATCGTTGTTACAATACTTGATGTGATAGAAAATACATTGGCTTCTTTTGCTCCATACGCCTTGCAGATTCTTGAAATCGTATCTTCTACCCTTGAAACACCTGCTCCTGACACTAGCATGCATTCTCCGATCTCCATTGCGTATTTTAATACTTTTTTCATTTCCATAACATCTATCTCCTGCTATCTATTGTATCGAAATTGACTGTATTGTAACACAAAAGAAACCCTTGTGCTATGATCACACAAGGATTTCATGTAAAATTCATGTTTTGTTTACATTTCTTCGAGATGAAAAGAAGATTAATGCTATTAATCATCAATCTTATGTGTCCAAGCAACCGCCAATGCACCTGCACCAATATGACATGCAACACTTAAAGATAACGGATCTTGCTGGAATTCCATTCCTGGAAATTCTGCCATCAGTTCTTCTTTCCATTTGAGCGCTGCCTCTTCATCTTTTGTATATGCAGACTGAAGATATGCGTGTTTACCAAAATCTCCATCTTGGAAACGCTCTTCTAACTCTTTTCTTACTGCTGCGATCATCTTTTTCTTTGCCTGTTTGACACCTCTTGTCTTCGCAAATGCATCCAGCTTCTCGCCATGGATCTGTAAAACTGGTTTGATTCCAAGCACTGTACCGATGG
>ENA-ORUX01002491-ORUX01002491.1-human-gut-metagenome-genome-assembly--contig:-NODE-2491-length-11694-cov-5.222614_pt1 | contig 11694 bp, 10 predicted proteins | sample MGYA00242087_ERZ509225 | MGnify/ENA primary metagenome ERZ509225 (study PRJEB26280, sample SAMEA2338864) | human gut metagenome | biome: human gut; feature: human-associated habitat; material: faeces... | reverse complement strand
CGTTTGCCTAATAAATTGATATTAGGTCCATTAATAATTTGTATTTTCATATTTAATGCTTTGTCTGAATTTTAATACCTTTGCAGGGAATTTGGGTACAAAGTTAGAAAAAAGAAATGAAAAGAACCGAGAAAACGGACAAGATATTAGCGAAATACAAGCAATATTTAAAGTTGGAGAAATCCCTATCTACCAATACGGTAGAGGCTTATCTCACAGATTTGGACAAACTAATGGCCTATCTGACCCTTGAAAACCTCCATCCATTAGAGGTAACATTAGAGCATTTGGAAACATTTTCGGCCGGATTACGCGACATAGGCATTCACCCCCGTTCACAAGCACGTATCCTGTCGGGCATCCGGTCTTTTTATCACTTTCTCGTGCTCGAAGATTATCTCGAGACCGACCCGACCGAGCTGCTTGAGTCTCCGCAAATAGGATTCAAACTGCCCGAAGTGCTCACCGTGGAAGAGATAGACCGTCTCATAGAGAGTATAGACAGAAGCACCAAAGAAGGACAACGAAACCGAGCCATCCTCGAGACACTCTACAGTTGCGGGCTTCGCGTATCCGAACTATGCAACCTGAAATTATCCGACCTGTACTTAAATGAAAACTTCATCAAAGTGGAAGGGAAAGGGAGCAAACAACGCCTGGTTCCCATCTCGCCACGAGCTGTAAAAGAAATTAATCTATATTTTCCCGACCGCAACCAAATGAAGATTAAACCCGGCTTCGAGGATTTTCTATTCATCAGCAACTTTGGAAAAAACATCTCGCGCATCATGGTTTTCCACATTATTAAAGAATTATCCGAGCGCATCGGTCTGAAAAAGACCATCAGTCCCCATACCTTCCGCCATTCCTTTGCCACACACCTACTTGAAGGAGGAGCGAATTTACGTGCCATTCAATGTATGTTGGGACACGAAAGTATCGGGACTACAGAAATTTATACACACATTGACCGCAATATGCTACGCAGTGAAATCATTGAGCATCATCCCCGTAACATCAAATTCAGAGAGGAACATAAATAAAGTGTTCATTGCTATATCCTTTTTTAAGATATTTTGAAAAAAAAGGTCCGCCTAAAGTTAGCATATAATAGAGTTTTTTCTATCTTTGCACCCAAAGATGCATACAAAAACGCGACTTTGCACAGAAATTACATTACAAACGTTAAATAATTAAAGTAACTATGATTAAAAAGTTGTATTTGCCCCTTGTGGCTTTATTGGTCCTTGCCCTGTCATCATGCGGCAAGATGGGAGAATTGTCTTCTGACTATTTCACAACTAACCCTGAAGTGCTTGAAGCAATCGGTGGTAAAGTGCCTGTAACTATCAACGGTAAGTTCCCCGAAAAGTACATGAAGAAAAAAGCTACTGTTGAAGTAACTCCGGTATTAAGATGGAAAGGTGGCGAAGCTAAAGGTCAGCCTGCTGTATTCCAAGGTGAAAAAGTAGAAGGAAACGGACAGACTATCTCTTATAAAGTAGGTGGTAGCTATACTATGAAAGCTTCTTTCGATTATGTTCCTGAAATGGCTAACTCTGAATTATATCTTGATTTCAAAATCACAAAAGGCAAAAAGACATATACTATTCCTTCTGTGAAAATTGCAGACGGTGTAATCGCCACTTCTGAATTGCCTACTGCTGCCAGCTCAAATGCATCATACGCTAATGACGCTTTCCAGCGCATTATCAAAGACGCTCAGACTGCCAACATCATGTTCTTAATCCAACAAGCTAACTTACGCAACAGCGAATTGAATTCAGACGATATGAAAGAATTCCACAAGAAAGTTGCTGAAATCAATGCTGACACTAAGAACTACAAATTAAACAACATCGAAATCTCTGCATACGCTTCTCCTGATGGTGGTGTTGAATTGAACACCGGCTTGGCTGAAAACCGTGAGAACAACACAGAAAAATATATGCAGCGTCAGTTGAAGAAAGGCAAAATCGATGCCAACCTTGATGCTAAATATACTGCACAAGACTGGGAAGGTTTCCAAGAATTGGTTTCTAAATCAAACTTGCAGGACAAAGACTTGATCTTGCGTGTTCTTTCTATGTATCAGGATCCCGAACAAAGAGAAACTGAAATCAAGAACATTTCTTCAGTTTACAAAACTTTGGCTGACGAAATCCTGCCTCAGTTACGTCGTGCTCGTTTGACTGCCAACTATGACATCATCGGTCGCAGCGATGACGAAATCAACGAAGCATTCAACACAGATGCTAAAGTATTGAGCGTAGAAGAATTACTGTATGCTGCTACTTTGACTAACGATAATGCTCGCAAAGAAGCTATCTTCACTAAAACAACTCAGTTGTATCCTAACGACTTCCGTGCTTACAACAACTTAGGTGAATTGGCATTTGCTGCCGGTGACGCTGCTAAAGCAGAATCTTACTTCAAACAAGCTGCTTCTAAGAATGCTAACGCTCCTGAAGTAAATGCAAACCTTGGTCTTTGCGAATTGGTTAAAGGTAATGTAGCTGCTGCCGAATCTTACTTAGGCAAAGCAACCGGAGCTAACGCTGCTAACGAAGCTCTTGGTAACCTGTACATCAAACAAGGTCAGTATGACAGAGCTGTAAATGCATTTGGTGATGCTAAGACTAACAGTGCTGCTCAAGCTCAGATTTTGGCTAAAGACTACAACAAGGCAAAAGCAACTTTGTCTGCTATCAAGAATCCTGATGCAATGACTGACTACTTAATGGCTATCGTTGGTGCCCGCACTAACAATGCTTCATTGGTAAGCAGCAGCATTAAGAGTGCAATCGCTAAGGACGCTTCAATGGCTCAGAGAGCTGCAAACGACCGCGAATTCGCTAAATTTGCTGATTCTATCAAATAATCAGACTATTTAAAATAACTAAATAAACAGCCGGGATGTCCCATTTAAAGGATATCCCGGTTTTTTTATGCAAAATAACTTCCATTTATACTGCCTGTTACCTCCAAAATGAGTATTTTCGCAGAAAATAATTTGAGATGAAAAAATTATCTTTTCTTTTCCTTGCGCTTATACTCCTGCTGACCGGTTGCAGCAAGAAGAGCACTTTCACTTTAAAAGGGAATATCAGCAGCTTGTCTTCTGATACCATACTCGTTTTCTACCAGGAGCCTAACTATAAACTGGATACGATTATCGCACAAAACGGAAAGTTCAGTTACACTATCAACTCTGATACTTTCACCATCTTCTCATTGTTACTTAGCGATAAAGAAGTTCTGCCCGTGTTTGCCAACAAAGGAGAGAGCGTAACGTGGAACGGCACTCCCGGAGATATACAAATCAAAGGAAAAGGAGACAACGAAAGAATGGCATATATCCTTCAAGCCATCAAAAAAACAAAAGCAGACAGCCTTATGTTTACGGTAGACCGTCTCATTAAAGAAAACCCTCACTCATTCGCCAATATTTATTTAATAGAACAATATTACGTGCAGGACAGTCTTCCCGACTATTCGCGGATAGATGAACTGATACAGGGGCTAAGCGGAAGCATCAAGGACACGCCTTACATGATAGACCTACAAGCCAAGCTGAAGGAAAAGAAGGAACTGAACCGACAAAGCCTACACACAATTTCCTGTACCGATAAAAACGGAAAGACCATTGGTTGGAAAGAGATGAAAGACAAGTACATCCTTCTCGATTTTTGGGCAAGCTGGGACAAAGCGAGCATGGCGGCACAAGATTCACTGGTCAACGTACAGAAGGCATTGAAAAAAGAGAAGTTCCTCATTGTCAGCCTGTCACTGGACTTGGACAAGAAAGAATGGTTGAAGGCCTGCGACAAAGACACCACCCGGTGGAAACAAGTATGTGACTTTAAAGGCTGGGACAACTCCATAGTCAAACAACAAGGCATTACCCGCCTGCCCGCCAACCTCCTGATAGCACCCAATAAACGAGTGGTTGCCAGAGACATCAGAGGAAAAGCATTAATAGATAAAGTAAAACAACTCATAGAGCAAGACAAAGAAAAAGAGAAAGCCGCAAAAGCAGCCGAAAGAGCTCGTAAAAAGAAAAAATAAAAAGAATGCTGGTAAAAGTCTATGGCGCGGCTGTACAAGGAATTGATGCAACCATTGTAACTATTGAAGTCAATAGTTCGCGCGGTATAAAATTCTTTCTTGTCGGTCTGCCGGACTCTGCCGTAAAAGAAAGCCATGAACGTATCATATCCGCCTTACAAGTAAACGGATACAAGTTTTCCACCAGTCAGATCGTCATTAACATGGCTCCGGCCGATATACGCAAAGAAGGCTCCTCATACGACCTGCCTTTGGCCATTGGTATACTGGCTGCCGCAAAAATAGTTTCCGAAGAAAAATTATCACGCTACCTCATCATAGGCGAACTAAGTCTGGACGGAAGTCTGCAACCTATCAAAGGAGCTTTATCCATCGCCATCAGTGCACGCGAACAAGGCTTTGAAGGATTCATCCTTCCCCGGCAGAATGCCCGCGAAGCGGCTGTGGTTAACCACCTGAATGTCTATGGAGTAGCAAATATAAAAGAAGTCATAGAATTCTTCAACAGTGAACGAGAGCTGAAACCCACCATAGTCAATACGCGCGAAGAATTTTATAAGAATCAGGAGAATTTCCCATACGACTTTGCAGACGTAAAAGGACAGGAAAGCGTGAAACGCGCACTCGAAGTAGCTGCCGCAGGAGGGCACAACCTGATCATGATTGGCGCACCCGGAAGCGGAAAGTCTATGATGGCCAAACGACTGCCGGGCATTCTTCCTCCTCTTTCGCTGGGCGAGAGTCTGGAAACGACCAAGATACATTCCGTTGCCGGAAAATTGGGAAAAGACTCATCTCTGATAGCCACCCGCCCCTTCAGAAGCCCCCATCACACCATCTCGCAGGTTGCAATGGTGGGCGGAGGAGCCAATCCACAACCCGGAGAAATCAGTCTCGCACATCACGGTGTCCTCTTTTTGGATGAGTTACCGGAATTCAACCGCAGTGTGCTCGAAGTGCTCAGGCAACCTTTGGAAGACCGCCACATCTCCATCTCGCGCGCCAAATACAGCCTCGACTATCCGGCAAGCTTTATGCTGGTAGCCTCTATGAACCCCTGCCCCTGTGGATACTACAACCATCCTACCAAGGCATGCGTCTGCAACCCCGGACAGGTACAACGCTACCTGAACCGCATCTCAGGACCGCTGTTAGACCGCATCGACATACAGATAGAAATCGTTCCCGTGCCATTTGAAAAGATATCGGAAAAACAGCAGGCAGAAAGCAGCGCTTCCATCCGTGAAAGAGTAATCTGTGCTAGAAAAATGCAAGAAAAAAGATTTGCCAATCATCCGGGAGTATATTGCAATGCACAAATGGAAAGCCGGTTGCTCCACCTATATGCCGAACCCGATGAACAGGGGCTCAATCTACTGCGCAATGCCATGACACGACTCAACCTGTCGGCTCGTGCCTACGACCGTATCTTGAAAGTGGCAAGAACCATTGCAGATCTCGACCACAGCGAACAAGTAACGTCCATCCATTTGGCAGAAGCCATCAGTTACAGAAATCTAGACAGGGAGAGCTGGGCAGGTTAAGTCTGCCACAGCCCTTTCATAATAGAATAGAATGGATAGTTTAGTTTTATTTCTTGGATTATTTCTTCTTCGATGAAAGTTTCACCTCAGTCTTCAGTTCATAAGCTCCCGTATACCAGCTTCCGCCTTTTTTTATTTGGGACTTTTCCATTTGATCCACCCCTAGAGTAACAGATTCAAATTCTCCCCCATTCTCCTCTCCATCCACATCATGGAAAAGCACTTCCTGACTGCCTATGCTGAAAGTATGCGCCTTGTCACTCTCGAACTCACCTTTTACATCCGTATACACAGTATCATAATCCGACACATAGTCCTTCTCACCCTTCACAAAAACAGCATCCAAGTCCTTTACCACCACCTGTACCCCTTTTATCGGCTTCCCGGTTTGGTCAAGTACTTTTCCTTTCACCTGATAATCCGCCGAGGGAGTCCCATATTCACATAACTCATTACCGGGACCATCACTGTCACAAGCAGTAAAGCCCAGCAATACCAATACGCCGGATAACAGCTTACACACCGCGATTTTCTTTTTCGTGTTCATATTTTCTAGTTTTATAATGTTTGCAACCTCTTATAATGGCAAAACAGCAAATCTCCCTTCCCGTCACGCAGATGCATGCCGTTTCCTTTGCAATAACGGAAAAACTCACAGTCGGCACACTCCCCTTTGCGCATCCACTCGCGGTCACGATAAGGCTGATATTTGTTATTCCACACCTCCATAAAGTCATCCTTATAAATATTGCCTTGATGATAGTCGGCACGGATGCTGGGACAAGCAGAAATAGCACCGTCCACCAGAACAGACCCTACCGATACCCCTGCCTGACAATGGAAGAAATGATCGCGCACATCTCCCTCATAGTTTCCGAGGAAACCTTCACAGCCATAAGCCGTCTTTATCCTTCCCTCCTTGCGCGTACGTTTGATAAACTCCATCACCCCGCGAAAATCCCTGTTCGACAATTGCAGTTCCGGATCTTTTGCCGCACGGCCGACAGGAAACACAGTGAAAAGCCGCCAGCGTTTCACTCCCAAACTCAGCAAAAATTCCTTCATCTCCTCCAGACGCATATAACTATGTTTGTTGACACAAGTCACCACATCAAACACAAATCCGGGTTCTTCCGCCATCATCTTTATTGCCTCCACCGCACGTTCAAAGCTCTGTGGATTTCCCCTCATCCAGTTATGATCTGCCGCAAATCCGTCAAGGCTGACCGTTGCCGTATGCAATCCCGATGCCAGTAAACGACGAAAACGTTCGCGCGTCATATAAAGTCCGTTGGTCACCATCCCCCATGGGAATCCTTTATCATATATAGCCTTCCCACACTCCTCCAAATCCTCTCGCATCAACGGTTCGCCGCCTGTAATAATGACAAATACCTTATGCGGATCTGTAGATGCCGCCACGCTGTCAAGCACTTTCAGAAAGTCTTCTTTCGGCATGTCAGGGTGTCCGGCTATCTTCTTGCAGTCACTTCCGCAATGCCGGCAATGCAAGTTACAGCGCAACGTACATTCCCAAAACAATTGCTTCAACGGATGTTCTTTCAGCAAATCATTATTCAGCTTCCGGGCTATTTCCAGACCGATGCGATGTCTCAGAGTTAGTGGTTCATTCTTCATTTTTCTTATCTTTCGGCAAACAAAAACATTTTCGTTTTACTTATAAAATGTCAATTTAACTAAAATACTGCATCAAAAGAAAAATATTTTACCCTTTAAATGAAATATCCCTTATTTCCTTATATTTCCTTCCACTTTCCTCCCTGCTTCTACCCCCTTTGAACATTCAACTTCCATCTTTCAACTGCCGGGAGATAAATATCAATGCTTGAAAGACAGACATATTCAACAAATAATAGTAGCTTTGCCACTAATAAATACCAAATGAGAAAAACAATACTCATATTACTATCCATACTCACCTTTTACGGATGCCGATATAATGTACCTCCATCCGTAAAAGAAGCCTTATCCACAGCCGAAGCCTACATGGAAGAAAACCCGGACAGCGCTTTACATATACTTCAAAATATCAGTCACCCCGAAAACTTGCGTAGCCAAGCCCGGGCGGATTATGCTTTGCTTTACACACAAGCCTGTGATAAGACTCATCTTCTTCCTCCGACAGATTCGTTGGTACAAACAGCCGTGAACTATTACAAAAAAGAGAAGAACAGCATCAATGCCGCCAAAAGCTATTTTTACTTAGGGCGCTTAAAGCGGAACCTCAGACAAGATACACTTGCCATCAAAATGTTACTAACAGCGTTAAAGAAGATGCCGAAGAACAACAAGAGCAAACTACTGATGCAAATCTATTTTGACTTAGGAGCGATATACAAAAAGCAGAATCTATATAATAAAGCCATGGATATGTACCGGGAATGCTATGCAGTGACCAAGGCCTTAGATGATTCTTCGCTCCTATTCTTTCCATGTCGGGAATTGGCACAGACACATTTATTAAAACATAAGAGCGACAGCGCTCTTTCTTATTACCAACAGGCATTGACCATCAGCCAAAAGTTTCAAAACAATTATTGGGAGGCCAACATACTCAATGACATCAGCAAAGTCTATTTACACGAAGGAGACACGCTGAAAGCCAACAACACCATAGACTTTGCCATAAGGAAAGACAGTTCTGCCACTAATATCAGTTTGAAAGGACAATTATTATATTATGGCAATCAGATGGATTCTGCCAGATTCTATTTGAAAAAAAGCTGCCTATCCGGCAACCTATACAGCAAAACTACCGGCTACCTCTATTTATATAAAGTAGAAAAGAAGGCCGGCAATCATTCGGCAGCCTATGCATACAATGATTCTTTCAACATATATCGTGACTCCATCATCAAGATACAGCAACATCAAAAGATTGAAGAGCTAAGCACACAATATGCTTTGGCCATACAGAGAAAGGAAATAGAGGCCGAAAACAGGAATATATATTATGTCGTTACAATTTGCCTGATTGTGCTTTTGCTAGGTGCTTTTGCCGTTTGCCAATATTTAAAGAAGAGAAAAAAAGATAAAGAGCTCAAGCAAGAAAAGCTGAACTCGTTGGACCAAACACAGACCATCAGCACCTTTCTAAAAGAAAAAGTAGGCGAAGAAATCCAATTGCCCGAAACGGCAACAAAGTTCAAACAAGATATTCTCCGAAATGGCATCCGGGCATTCCGGGCATCCCAGTGGGGAAAGAATTTGGAAACAGTTGAAAAAACAATTGTACCCGGCAACTATATAAAACTGTCAGAACAGGAATCACTTTACAAGGAACTGAAATTACACTTCAATGACTTCATTGCCTGCCTCAATCAGATATACCCGGACATGTCCAAAGAAGATATCTATTTCTGTATCCTGTCTGCGCTGAAATACAAGAGCCGGACCATTGTGTACTGTATGAAAACTCCTGCAGGAGCCTTACGAACCCGCAAAAGCAGATTAAAGAAAAATATGGCGGAAGAAACCTTCCGAATCATATTCGATAAATAAAAACGCCCCATTTCATCGAGAAAGCTATAATTACAGCATATCAACTTGTAACGCTTTGCCCTTTTTATGTAACGGTTGCAGAGCACCAACCTATTGATTTTATTCGTATGTTTGCTACCAGGAAAAACTTATAAATCAATACAGTATGAAAAAGAGTCTACTATTCATTTTCTTCTGCTGCATGAGTTTTGTAGCCAAGGCACAAACCATTGAAGAAATCGAAATCTTAACAGCTAAAGATATAGTCCCGACATCCATCGTTGATGTTCCAACGGCTTACCAGAATGGAAGCATTCTCACTATCCGATTAGGAGAAACCGCAACATACTCAACGGTTACTATTTCCAATAAAGAAACAGGTGAACAAGTCTATTCCATGATATATGCCGGCACCGACCATATTCAATTGGATTTAAAAGAAGAGACGAAAGGAGCATATACTCTATTGCTAAATATACAAGGAGTAAAATATACAGGAGAACTCACACTGTAACGAGTGTGTAATAAAGATATTGTTTGCAAACAAAAAGCCAAGCGATAAGGGCTGAGCATATCGCAAGATTTTTAACCACACTAATACTTTTGTGTTATGAAGACACTTAAAGACCTTGAAAGTTTCCGCCTAGGAAAAGGACAGATGAATGCTGTGACCGGCGGATACAACTGTTACATTGTTTGGGCCGATGATTGGAGTACAGACCAAATTGTAGTCAACGAACCAGGCAATGAGAGCGACGCACTAAAAGCCGAGGATAAGCTACAAGAATCTTATGGAGACACAGGATATGTAATTTGCAACTAGGAAGAGTGTTCTAACTATGCATGGGGTGCATCAAAACTGGAACTACCTATCATTGTGTAATTCTTCACATTCGTTGAACGACAGACTATATGATAGTGCCGTGAACTTTTGATACACCCTCATCTTAATAATACTAAGACCATGAAAACATTAGTGACAACCATTCTGCTCATCCTACTCTCAACCATCGGCAAGGCCCAAAATCCAAAGACAGAAGTGATTATGCACCTGTCCCCGGAAGTGACCCAAGAAGAGCAATGGGTATACGCAACAGGATGGGCTGTGGTAGAAGCGGAAAAGCTAGATTATGTCATCCTAGATTCCACTTTGGTAGCCAAAGGAGCCAAGCAAGCCAAGCTGTCTTTTTATGTAAAAGAAAGCCTTACTGTGAAAATACTATTCATGAAGAACGGGCCTGTCAACTTATACTTTTCCTCCACTCCGGGAACAAAGTCGGAACTGACTATCGACGAAAACACCAAAGACGGATGGTACAAGTTGCCCATCGAGGGGAACGATATACACAATGAGCAACGGCTATTCCAACGTAAAAAAGAGGATATCAGAAAGAAAATAGCAGACCCTACGGTTCATAAAGACAGTGTGGAATACTATAAAAAGTATTTGGACAAATTCTGCATTAACGAAATATATAAAACAAAGTATCCACGATTGGCAGAACTATACACCGTATGGCTGCCGGAATATAGTAGAGAGAACGAGGATAAGGAACCTTTCCGAACCATACTGCATTACTTAAAAAATAAATTTCCCAATGCATACTGCATCAAAAGGTTATGTCGTACCGACTCAAGTTCTAGCAATCAGCATTACAAGATAGGGCAAAACCATTATTACACACTTTTGAAACAAAGACTATATGTAGAGCCTAAAGACACAACCATGGGAGCAAAGCTGCAACTCGCATTCCCGCATATCTCAAAAAAGAAAATAAACACCGACTCCATTGCAGAAGAGTATGTGCTGGTAGACTTTTGGGCAAGCTGGTGTGTGCCGTGCCGCAAGGAAACACCTTTCCTGAAAATGGCAAAAGAAAGATATAAGGACAAACTGGCTGTATATGCAGTGACAATAGATGCCGATACACTCAAATGGGAAAAAGCCATAGAGGAAGACAGCACCCGATACTTCATCCATGTGAGAGGAGTGAGTGACAGGAATGTACCCGACAAGCAGGTCAGGGCATTAAAGATTAAATCCATCCCACGGAACTTCTTGTTGGACAAAGAGAGACGCATCATTGCAAAAGATTTAAGGGGAGAGGAGCTGCTGAATGCTTTGGAACAACTGATAAAATAACATGGCGGATATAGACTACACAATGAGCATACTGCATCGATATTTGAAAGAATTGTCGATAAAAGTAAGCTATGGACGCATCAGGAAGCTGCTTGCTACCCCGATGGGATGCTCCGTCAGGGGAATAAGTGATGCACTTGACAGCCTGCATATCACACACGAAGTATATCAACTGCCGGCCACTTATTTAAGCAAGATAGAAGCGCCTTTCCTTGCATTGATGCACAACGGAAGATATTGCCTTGTAAAAAGCATACAAGAAGAAAAAACAATCTTACTTTCCGACAAGGGGAAAGAAGAAAACCTCCCGACAAAACAGTTCATCGCTGCATGGAAAGGAGTCGTCCTGATAATAGACGAAACGCAGGCGTCTTATCACGAACCAATACTTCGGTAAAAATTTACCGCGCTAAAAGTTAAACATTTGAAGCCGGCTAT
>ENA-ORUX01002485-ORUX01002485.1-human-gut-metagenome-genome-assembly--contig:-NODE-2485-length-11711-cov-2.781400_pt1 | contig 11711 bp, 10 predicted proteins | sample MGYA00242087_ERZ509225 | MGnify/ENA primary metagenome ERZ509225 (study PRJEB26280, sample SAMEA2338864) | human gut metagenome | biome: human gut; feature: human-associated habitat; material: faeces... | reverse complement strand
ACTTCGGTTCCTGGCAGAACCTGACGCTCGGGCTTATATCTTTGGTTGCCTGCCTGGCGTTCCAGCTGTTGATGAAGGGCACGGCCAAGCAGCTGTCCGTGCTGTTCGGTCTGGTGGTCGGCTATGTGGCGGCTATCTGCATGGGCAAGGTCGATTTCTCCGGTTTCCAGAACCTCGCCATCGTGTCCGTGCCGCAGTTCATGCCGTTCAAGCCTGAGTTCGACTGGGGCTCGATCATCTCCATCGGCCTGCTCTACGTCGTCTCCTCGGTCGAGGTGCTGGGTGACACCGCCGCGCTGACCAAGGTGGGCCTGAACCGTACGCCCACCGAACGCGAGACCGCGGGCGCCATCGCCGGCGACGGCCTGATCTCCACCGTATCCGGCCTGTTCGGCTGTCTGCCGCTGACCTCGTTCGCACAGAACATCGGATTGGTGGCCATGACCAAGGTCGTCAACCGCAAGGTGATTCTCTCCGGCGGACTGATTCTGGTGCTGGCGAGCTTCGTGCCGGCCATCGCCGAGGTGTTCAACTCGCTGCCGCAGGCGGTGCTCGGCGGCTGCACGATCATGATGTTCGGCAACATCATTCTTTCGGGCTTCCAGATGATTGCCGAGGCGGGCTTCACGCAGCGCAACATCACGATTGCGGCGCTTTCGCTGACCATCGGCATCGGCTTCACCCAGGTGAGCGACATCTTCACGCAGTTCCCGGCACTGTTCCAACAAATCTTCGCCTCGAACTGCATCGCCGTGGCGTTCGTGGTGGCCGTGATCCTGAACGCCGTGCTGCCCAGCGAGGAGCACTTCCTCTCTGCGCCCAAGGAGGCACCGGCCGCGGACGCCGAGTGATAACAACGCGACATATCAGCTGCGCATAATCACATGATGATGCCCTATCGTCTTGCAGGATGATAGGGCATCATTGATTTTGGGAGAGACTACAAGTTGAACCATGAGTTCGAGCCGGTGGCGTGTCGATCAATCGTCATCTTCCCATTCGAGGATGTCTCCGGGTTGGCAGTCAAGTGCCTTGCAGATGGCGTCCAACGTGGTGAAGCGGACGGCTTTGGCACGTCCGTTCTTCAGAATGGACACGTTGGCGGGAGTGATGCCAATTTGTTCGGCGAGCTCGCCGACGCCAATCTTGCGTTTGGCCATCATGACGTCGAGATTGATGCGAATCGTCATCTCAAATCACCTGCTCGAGTTCGCGCCCGAGCCGGACAAGGAGAACAGTTTCCATACGGCCACGAACGCCGCTTCGATGCAGAACAGGAACAGCACGCCCATAATGAGATATGGCCAGCGCATCGACGTCTGGCTCGGGTAGAGGCCGGCCAGCGCGCCGCTCAATCCCGGTACGGCGAATAGTTGGCCCCATAGGCAGGCCAGCCAGACCAGAATCACGATGGCTTTCAACGCGAGCAACACCCATCGGTTCATGTAGTTTTTCATAGCCCGGTCCTTTCAGGTGCCGACGTTTTTTTTGGCGACACCGCGAACATCGATATGACTATATCGAAAAACGATATACCTTGCAAGGCGTATTGCGTCAACCGGCATTGGTCGCTCGTATACATATAGGCTTCGGCAGACTGTCAGCAGACCGTCAGCTCAACGGAGCGAACGCCATATGAGCCACCCATTCGCGCACGAGCGTGATGACGGCTTCGGGTTGGTCGATGTGCGCGTTGTGACCGGCATTGTCCAGCGTCACGAAGGTGGCGTTGGGATAGTGCGGCAACAGGGCTTGCTGATCTTCGTATCCGACGATCTGGTCTTGCTTGCCGGTGACGATGAGCACCGGACCCGCATATGTGCCGAGCATTTCCTCGGGATTATCGGCCAGCCAATAGCGCTGATCCAGTCGTTCGCATGCCGCACGGTCGCACAACGCCACGCCGGGCAGGATGAACCGTTGGTAGCGTCGCCACGCGTCGAATGACTGGTTGACGCCCATGGTAATGAAATCGAACACCTGTTCCTGCGGCAAGGAGTGCGTCAGCTTGGGATTGGGCTGTGCAACCACATGTTCGGCCACATGCCGGCCGGCATGCTGCGGGTCCACGACCGGCGCGATCAATGCCATACCGGCCACTCGGCGAGGTTCGCGCGCCAATACTTCGCGGACAAGCGCACCGCCCATCGAGTTGCCGACCATGGCGAATGGAGCCGCTTTACCGACAAGACCGTCAATGGCCGTTTGCAGCCAATCCGCCATTTCCGGCAGCCCGCAGGCATGCTCGGGCAATGCCGGCGTACGGCCGAAACCGGGCAGATCCAGATATATACGGCGAATTGAATCATTGCCGTCAAACGCCTTGTCGAGCATCATCAGCGAACGATGGTCCACACCCATGCCATGCACGAACACGACGGGCAATCCATCATCATTGCCCTCAATCGCGCAGTACGGCTGCAATTGCGCCATGTGTTCCTCTCCTTCAACCCGGTACAAATCGCCTTTCACACAATAGCGGCAGCAGCTCCCTTGGTGTCGGAGCAATCCCGACCGCCATTCTCGGTTTCGAGGGGCTGATTTGCGCGGATGTCATGAAGCGTGAAGACTTGTCACAAAGTCGCGTGATGACGCAGCCGCCGTTCAGGTGGATATGCCACGCTGTCATGATGACGGCCGAGCCGGAACACGGCAAATCCCGCATGCTGCATAGGCCAGCCGGTCACAGTCAGCCATGACACCGAAATATTGGAGGCGCAATGGGACAACAGGTGCGGTACGGCAGACACAGCTCCCATGGTGCAGGCGCGCTGATTGCAGCCGTCATACTTGTTGTTGCGGCGCTGATCGCGGCATGGACGCTGCTGCCACGGCTATTCACGCCTCGCGAGACCGCGCGCACGGCCGAGGAAGCATATTGCGCGGCGGTGTCGTCCGACGGAGCCCGCCGCACCTTGACGCCTGATCAGGCGCAGAACGCGGCGCTGATTGCGGACATCGCCGTCACGCGCGGACTGCCGGATCACGCGGCGACGGTGGCCATCGCCACGGCCATGCAGGAGTCGAGGCTGACGAATCTGGACTACGGCGACTTGGATTCGCTCGGCCTGTTCCAACAGCGGCCCAGCCAAGGCTGGGGCACGGCGGAGCAGGTGTCCGACATGACCTATGCGACAAACATCTTCTACGATCATCTGCTGCAGGTGCCGGATTGGGAGACGATTCCGGTGGAGGACGCCGCGCAGGAGGTGCAGCGCTCAGGCTACCCGGAACTATATGCCGCATGGGATGCGATGGCACGCGCTTGGGCCTCGGGGCTGACCGGTGAACGGTCGGCGGGCGTCACGTGCGCGTTGGAGCCAGCAACCTCCTCGGACGCGGACGGGTTGGTTGCCGCCATAGGAGGTACACTGCCGAATGTCAATGTCTCGGTTGTGCCCCCAAATGGCAAAACCGGCACGAACAACGGCGCTGCGACCAATACGGCCAGCACAACGTTGACGATCACGCTGCCGGACGGCCTGTCCGCCGACAACCGCACTCGACTTTGCTGGCAGACGGCAGGCTGGCTGGTCACGCATGCACGTCAATACGGCATTGACGCACTGCACGCGGACGGCATGGATTGGAACCGCAAAGCCGGCACATGGATCGGCACCGAAACCGCCGAGCAGACCATCACCTTCACGCTTGCGTGATGTGACCTATACCGCCGTTGCGACCACAAATCCGACTGGTTGGAGCCTACGCCGTCGATGCCGCCTGAGGCACGATACGGATATGTTTTTACTCGTTCGAATGAGCCCAATCCACGACGGCTTCGATGTTATTGCCATCCGGGTCCAGCACGAATGCGGAGTAATAGCCGGGATGGTACGGGCGCGGACCGGGAGCGCCGTTGTCTCGGCCGCCGGCGGCGAGCGCGGCTGCATGGAACGCCTGCACGGCTTGCTGACTGTCAGCCAAGAACGCGATGTGTGTGGCCGGCGTGACCGGCGAAGCCTCCGCCTCCAGCCCTTCAATCGGTGACACGTAGAAATCGGAGTGCAGGGTTCCGTCATCCACGCCGAATCCGAGCGTAGGCTCATGATGCGCCTTGACGATATAGCCGAGCGGTGCGAGCGCCTGTTTGTAGAATGTGATGCTACGGTCGATGTCTTTCACGTGCAACGTCAGATGGTCCAGCATGGTCTTGGTCGCCCTCCCCTGGTTCTTGTATTCGATTGCTGCTTGCAGTGTAAGCCCGAACGTTTCCCACAGGGCCGCGCATGGCTATGATGAGAGCAATCGCACGTCGAGTTCGAGACAATATTCAAAACGAATCCAAGGCAATAAGGGGAATGACGATGACCAAGGCACTGATTGTGGTGGATGTGCAGCCGACGTTCTGTGAAAGCGGCGAACTGGGTGTCGCAGGCGGCAACGCGGTCGCCGAGCGGATTGCCGATTATGTGAACGCGCATCGCAGCGAGTACGCGTATATCGCAACCACGCAGGACTGGCATATCGAGCCGGGCGCGCACTGGTCGGCGGAGCCGGATTTCGTGGACACGTGGCCGAAGCATGGTGCGGCCGGCACGCTGAACGCCGAATTGCATCCGGCGATCAAGGCGCTGAATATCGAGCATCATTTCAAGAAGGGCCAGTATTCGGCGGCATATTCCGGTTTTGAGGGTATCGAGGACAATACCGACCGTATCCAGACCCGCGAGGAGGTCGAGGCCGAGCAATCCGCCGGCAAGACGCTGGCCAACGCGCTGAAGGCCGCCGGCGTGAGTCGCGTGGATGTGGTGGGCATCGCCGAATCGCATTGTGTCAAGGACACCGCGCTCGATGCCAAGAAGCTCGGCTTCGAGGTCACCGTGTTCGAGGATCTGACCGTGCCGGTCAGCGAGGAACTTGGTGTTGCGGCCCGCAAGCAGATGGCTGCGGGCGGCATCACATTGGCTGAGTCCCGCTGATCGGGCCGGATATACCCAGAGCGAAGCACACAGCCGTAGCATCAATCACGCGCAAGATTCCCACGCCACCCAACATAGCCCGCCCGCCTCGACCGGCCGATATCATCGGCGAACACGCGGAACCGAACCCTACATCGACGTTCGTTTCGTCTGGTTTGGCCCATGAATTCTGGATGAATTGGGGTGAACCGGCGGGGCTGGAGGCGAGCAGGCGGCGGATTATGGGGCACAATGGTGTCAAGGAGGCCGCCATGGTCGATGACTATACTGCCAAAATGACTGAGCTGATCGAACTCATGCGTCTGATCGGCAACGATACGCAGCAGTGCGAGGTCAAGGAATGCAAGCGCAAGATCTCCTCGACCATCACCGATACGCTGTCCGCGTTCTCCAACGGCTCCGGCGGCTGGATCATCCTTGGCCTGTCCGAAAAGAACGGGTTCACGCCGGTCGAGGGATTCGACGCGCGCGCCATGCAGGAGGCGCTGAGCCAGGCGTGCGAGAAGATGACGCCGGTGGTGCGGCCCGTGATCGTCACCTGCCCGTTCGAAGGCGCGAATCTGGTGTTCGCGCGCATCGACGAAATGCTGCCGCGCGATAAGCCCTGCTTCACCACCGCGCTCGGACCGCACGGCGGCTCGTTCATCCGCACCGGCGACGGCGACCGGCGCATGACCTCCTATGAGGTCGACCGGCTCATCGAGGAGCATCTGCAGCCCACATACGATCTGGATATCGTGCCCGGCGCCACGACCGATGACCTCGACCCGCAGCTTGTTGCCGGATTGTTGGCGCGCGTGCGCGAACAGCATCCGCGCGTGTTCGCCGACCGAGATGGCATCGATGTGCTGCTGGATCTGCAGGTGTTGCGCCATGATGATTCCGACGAGTCGGAGGTCGGCGGAATACTGCGTCCCACCTTGGCCGGACTGCTGGCGTTGGGCCGCTATCCGCAGAAGTTCTATCCGCGGCTCGGCATTTCGATAGCCGTGTTTCCGGGGACGAGCCGGGACGATGTGTTCCGGGGCGACGAGCGATTGGTCGCCTCGAAGTCGGTGGTCGGTTCGATTCCGGTGATGATCGACGATGCGGTCGACTCGTTGATGCGTTGGATTGGCGCGAAGAAGCCCGATTATCCGCCGCTCGTGTTGCGCGAGGCGATTGCGAACGCGCTCACCCACCGTGATTATTCGCCCGATGCGCGCGGCACGCAGGTGCATATCAGCGTGTTCACCGATCGCATCGAGATCACCAATCCGGGTGGCCTGTACGGCATGGTGACACATGACGTGCTGGCGAGCCCGCATCCGGTGACGGGCGCGCCGTTCGTCTCCACCCGAAACCAGTTCCTGTTCACGCTGCTGGAGTCCACGCCGTATCCGGGCGGCGGGTTTGTGAACCCAGAAGGCGGCGACGGCTACCAGCGCATCGCCGCCGCGTTGCGTGAGGCCGGCATCGAGCCGGCGACCACGCGCAACGACATCAACACGTTCACGATGACCATCACCAAGCAACGCACGATGGAGAACAGTTCGCCGGGCGACGTGGTCAAGGCGATTATGACCGTACTGGAGCGGCATTCGGCGATGAGCGTCAAGGAGATCATGCGCGAACTGCAGTTGACGCCGCTGGCCGCCACATCCGGTATGCGCGAGCTGATGAAGGAAGGGCGGGTCGCCCGAGTCAAGTTCGCCGACGACTCGGTACAGCGGTATCGGTTGAAAGGCTGATTTCTCACTCGGCCAGCTGCGTGGTGGCGGGCGCGGCCAGGGTGGGACGGGATCGGCGGAAGCGGCCGGCGGCCAGGCCAATGCAGATGAACATCACGCCGAACAGTGCGACCAATCCCAGCGAGCCGGCCCAGCCGGCGACGCTCACGCCGCTCTCCGCAGCCGTGCCGGAGCCGAGCGCGTTGTCGATCGCGGTGCAATACCACCAGCCGGGCAGGAACTTGGCTATGGTCACCATCACGCCGGGCATCATGTCAACCGGCAATGCGACGCCCGACGTGAACATGATGAGCAGGCCGAAGATAATGGCGAATCCGTTGGCAGCCGCCTCCGAAAACCCGAATTCGCTGAGCATGAATCCACAGGCGACGGTCATCAGCGCGTACACGCAGGTCGCGCCGAACGTCATCAGCACTCCCCCGACGCTCAGGTGCAACGGATCGAGCCCCGCCGCCATCATCAGACCGATTGACAGCACCAAATAGCCGACGCATACGACGAGCGCGAATCCGCCCAACGTCAGCAACCGCTGGAGTCCCATCAGGACCATGCGTCGGGGCGAGGCGGTGAGACGCCGCCGCACCTCGCCGGTGGTGAACGCGCCCAGGATCATCGATCCGCAGATGGTCATCGCCAGGGACAGCGGGTACAGCGCGGTTTTCATGGTGCCGCCGAATCCGCTGACCGCCGTATCCGCAGCGCTTGCCGACTCCTCGGTCGGCGTATCGACCACGGCGATCTGATGGTTCACGTCTGTATCGCTGGCCGATTCGGCGGCCATTTTGGCGGCCTGGGACAGATCCTTGATATCCGGCTTGTCGACTTGCCCTTCCGGCAGCGAGTCCAGCATGTCTTGGTCCAGACTCGCGCCATCAAAACCGGCGGCCCCTCCTGTAGCGTTTATCATGCCGGCGAGCGCCGCCTGGTCGGCCCTCGTCTGCGCGCCGATCAGTGCGGTGCGGGTGAGCGAGAGGAACCCGCCGACGTTCATCCGCGCCATCGACCCGGAGCCGGATGCGTAGCTGGTAACCGTGTCCACGTTCGGCGGATTGTCGCCGTCCGCCGCCGCGGCGACATAATCGTCAGCGAATCCGTCGGGAATGATGACGATCAGGTCCACCCAGTTCGAGGCGACGGCCTGTTGCAGCGTTTCGCTGGTGTCGTCGAGGTCCACCAGTTCGCTGGAATCGCGCAGGTAGGCGCGCATCGACGTGGCGATATCACCCCGGTCGGAGTCGCGGTCGATGATGGCGACGCGCGTCTTGGTCGATTCGAACACCGCGGACATGGAGCCGGATGCGGAGGTCAGCATCGCCCAGCTGATGGACATCATCAGGATGCCTATGAATACGAGGTAGATCATCAGGTAGACCCGGTGCGCGAACAGCACGCGCAGCGTGGCTTTACAGGTGTTCATAACGTTGCCTCCTCAGCATTGCGATGCCGGCCAAGAGGAATACCGCGCTCATCGCCAGCAGAATGATGCAGGTGGTGATGAACGGCCGGTAGCTGTCGTAGTACAGGATGTCGTAGAACAGGTTCGTCACCTGCTGTGCGGGGTTGATGGTGCCGAGTATGGGCGCGTTGCGGGCTATCCAGTCGCTGATCTGCATGGCAAACCCGCCGTACAGTCCGGTGAACAGCGACAGCGTGCAGGAGATGCCGGTCGACAGCCCGTATTTCGTGTTGTACGAGAGCTTCGGCACCGCACCGAGCAGGGTGCCTGCTGAGCTGGTCATGAACGAGGCGATGATGACCGCGAGGATCGCCGCCGGTTCGCGTCCGCCGAGCGAGACGTTGCAGGCGAGCCGGATATAGGCCAATGCGATGGACAGGGCGACCGACGAGCACAGCCAGCAGGAGAGGAAGCCCGCGACGAGCTGTTTGGCCCGGCTCAGCGGCGCTACGGTCCGCCGTATGCCCAGCGCGGACAGGTTCGCCTGTGCGGCGGCGACTGTGCTGATGGAGTATCCCATGGCCATCATGCAGGACATGGCCAGCAGCGCGTAATAGTATCGGGCGATCTCGTCAGGCTGGAAATGCGTGAGCGTCGTCTCATGGGTCATGTCGACGTTCTGCCCGACGCTGTTCCAGAAGTTCCGGCTGAGCGCGGCCTGTGGATTGTCGGCGATGGTCTGCCGGGTAACGGCGTCGGTGCGGTTGTACAGGTCGATGACGCTGCGCAGGGCCGCGAGGCTAATGTCCAGTCCGCTGTTTTGCGTGGAGTCCTTGGCTGTGACGGCGGTTTCCCGGCTCACGGTCATCGCCAATCGGCCGTTATTGTCGGCGGTCAGATAGCCGTTGGCAGTGCCGTCGGCGAGCCGTTGTTCGGCCTCCTTCACGGTGTCGACTGTGGTGATGGTCAGCAGCTTTTGGTCGATTTCGGCGTAGGTCGTGTCGTCTGAGGCCGATTCCGTTTCCCCGGCCAGCGCGTCTACGAAGGTGCGGGCACCGTCCGCCTGCTGCCAACGGGTGTCTTCGATGACGGCCATCGGCACCGGCTTGAGTTCGTATGCTTCGGCCAGCCCGCCGAACAGTCCGTTGAACATGGTCGCCAGCACAATCGGGAACACGGTCATCCAGAACAACGCCGACCGGTTACGCAAGTTCGCTTTCAATGCGACCAGAAATGTGGTCCACATGATGTCTCCTTACTCAGGAACTCCCCTCAGTCACCTTTGGTGACAGCTCCCCTCGGAGAGGGGAGCCAAGTTATTTGCTTGCCGACTGAGGGGAGCATGGTCAGTCCCTCAGTGCTTTGCCGGTGAGTTCGAGGAACACGTCGTTGAGGGTGGGCGGGCGACTGGTCAGGTGGCCGATGTTGGCGCCGGAGCGTTTCACCGCGTCGAGCACGTCGGTCAGGTTGTGTTCGCCGCGACGGCATCGCACGTCGAGTTCCTTGCCGTCGTAGGTGGCTTCGATCACGCACGGCAGCGCACGGACCTCGGCCATCGCCGAATCCGCCAGATCGAGCGTTTCGATGGTGATGCGCTCGCCCGTGTCGATCATGTTCTTGAGCTCGTCGGCGGTTCCGAGCGCCAGGTGCCGGCCGTGGTCCATGATGAGGATGCGGTCGCAGATCTGTTCGACCTCCTCCATGTAGTGGCTGGTGTAGATCACCGTGGCGCCGGCCTGGTTGAGCCGCTGGATGCCTTCCAGAATCGAATTGCGGCTTTGCGGGTCGACGGCGACCGTGGGTTCGTCGAAGAAGATCAGGTTAGGCTTGTGCGCGATGCCGCAGGCAATGTTGAGGCGACGCGCCAGGCCGCCCGAGAGCTTGCCGGGGCGGAACTTGGTAAAGTCGCCCAGCCCGACAAAGTCGATCGCCTCGTCCACCAGCGCGCGGCGGCGCTTGCGGTCGTTGACGTAGAGGCTGCAGAAATAGTCGATGTTCTCGCGCACCGTAAGCTCATCGAATACCGCCACCTGCTGCGGCACCACGCCGATGCGGCGCTTGAGGTCGTAGCGGGCGGGTGTCATGGGCTCGCCGAACAGCTCGATGGTGCTCTTGTCGTAAGCGAGCAGCTGCAGAATACAGTTGATGGACGTGGTCTTGCCCGAGCCGTTGGGTCCGAGCAGGCCAAAGATCTCGCCGGGGGCGATGCTCAGGTTAAAGTGGTCGAGCGCAATAAGATCGTCGTAGCGCTTGACGAGGTTTTCGACGTGGACGATGTCTGTCATGAGGCGGCCCTTCCGTTGATTGCGGCCCGGTACGATTGCATCATCGCAGGAGCCTCCGGCGCGCACCAGTGAGCTTTGTCACGAGTGCGGAGGTCTTGGTCGTGCGGCCTGCCGACTCCCCCGCTATGCCGCGCGGGAGGAATGTCACGGTTGTCCCGGGCGGCGCCTCCCCCGCGCGCAGCATCGCGTACAATACCCGTATGAACAGGCTTTTCGACAAATCGATCGTACTGGCGTGCTGTATTGCGGCCGCCATGGGTCTTGCTGTGGACGCTCGCCTGGTCGCGGCGTTTTGCCTTGGCGTTATCGCCACCTCACTGGCCGAGGTCGCACAGGATGAACGCACGCGCCGTGCAAGCGAGGCCGCGAGCTACGTTTACATCATCGCGGCCGTCTGCATACCGCCGTTTGTGCCGTTTGCACCTCTCGCCCTCTATGACATCGCGCGGCGCGTGCGCCGTGAGCACGCCTGGACCGCGCTGGGCATTGGCGTCGCCTTTGTCTTTGCGCTCGTCGCGGACCTTCGTGCCGATGCGCTTACCGCCCGAACGCTCCTGCTGGCCGCCATCCTTTCGGTTGCCGCCACCTTGTTATCGCTACGCACCGCCCAGTTGGAGCGCGAGCAGCAGCGCATGCACCGTACCCGCGACGAGCTGCAGGAACGAGCCCTCGTGCTCGAAGCGCGCAACCGCGATCTTGCCGACCGCCAGGACTACGAAGTCGAGCTCGCGACGCTCGCCGAACGCGCCCGCATCGCGCGCGAGATCCACGATAACGTCGGGCACCAACTCACGCGCGCCTCACTGCAAGCCGAAGCCCTGCGCGTGGTCCATGCCGACGAGCCCGGCGTCTCCGCCGATTTCGCCGACGTCAAACGCACGGTTGACGAGGCGCTCCAGCTTGTGCGCACCAGCGTCCACGCGCTCAACGACAACGCCGTCGACCTTTCCGTGCAGCTCGAACGCATTGTTGAAGGCGCGCGCTCGGACGGCGGCCCGCAGATTGAGCTTGAAGTTTTGGCCGAGCATGCGCCCGCAAATGTCGCCAACTGCTTTGCAGCGGTCCTGCGCGAGGCGCTCTCCAATACCATGCGCCACGCTTGCGCCCATGCTGTCACTGTACGATGCATGGAGCATCCGTCGTTTTACCAGCTCATCGTTACCGACGATGGCGTGGGCGGGGTCCAAGCAAGCGGCCGCGGCGCCGCGGAGGGTATGGGGCTCGCCTCCATGCGCGAGCGCATCGAGGCGCTTGGTGGCCCCTTTACCGCCGGCCCGCGTGCCGGCTCCCCCGGCTGGCGCGTGTTTGCCACCGTTCCCAAACAGCAAGGAGATGAGGGCCGATGAGGCTCATCGTTGTCGACGACGACCGCTTGGTG
>ENA-ORUX01002447-ORUX01002447.1-human-gut-metagenome-genome-assembly--contig:-NODE-2447-length-11892-cov-2.576244_pt1 | contig 11892 bp, 8 predicted proteins | sample MGYA00242087_ERZ509225 | MGnify/ENA primary metagenome ERZ509225 (study PRJEB26280, sample SAMEA2338864) | human gut metagenome | biome: human gut; feature: human-associated habitat; material: faeces... | reverse complement strand
AGTTCCATTACAAAAATAAAAAATTTGGGATTTACACACTTTTTGAAACACTATCTTTTTTCATTACCTTTGTATATATGAGAATTCGGACAAATATAATATCGATAGGATTATTCTTGTTAGCTTTATTCATCGCCGCTATTTACTTGATCGGAAAAAAGATTAGTGATGTAGGAAATGATATGAATAATGCTAATGCGCGGGAGGCATGTCGATACCGAGCTGAATCTGTTGCTTATGAATTTAAGAAAACGGAAGAGTTACAACGTTTAGCAAGAGAGTTTTTTGGTATGAGCGAATCTTATCAAGAGGGGGATTTGTTTTCGCTTTTGAAGACGATGCAACAACTGGATCCCAAATTAAGCAGAACGTGGTTTTTTAGGGGAACGAATGATTCGCTGCGTTTATTGGAACGGAATAGTACTGAATTTCGAAAAATGAAACTTTCCGGGGTAGAGTTGAAATATATGTATATGCTGTTGGATTCGCATGGGGATCATCATTTTAGCGGAACTTATCACGAGAATGGGAGAACTTACTGGACTACGATTGAGGCGATTGAACCGACGGTAGCCCGGCGGGCTTTGTTTGGATTTGATATATCATTAACGGATTTGCATTCGTATTTTGCGGAAGTAACAGGAAAAGTTTCAAGTTACGTGTTTATTTTGAATGAGCAGGGAATATTACTTTCGCATCCTGATGAAAATTTATTGGGGACTTCACCTTTCCAAAAAGAGGAGTTGGATTCTATCAAGGAAGTATTGAAAAGTCAGAATGAATTGGAAATCATGGTTCATTCTAGTTTTTTGTCCTCACAGGTATTTCGTGTTTACTACCCTTTGTTTGTCGGGAATGAAAAGTGGGTGATTGCCGTTAACGTACCGCAGTATGGGAACCGGGAGATATTAGATGAATTTCATCGTTACACGGCAATGATTGCCTTGATAACGGTTATTATATTCGCGATTTTATTACTTTTTGCCCAGTATAAATGGCGTAAAGAATACCGTTTGCGTCGCAGGCTGGAACAGGAATCGATGGAATTACATTTGCAGCAGTTGAAAAATCAGATTAACCCTCACTTTTTGTTTAATTCACTGAATTCGTTAAGCGTGTTAATCGGTTCGAATTCGGCATTGGCAAGGGAATTCGTACTGAAGTTGTCAAAAGTGTATCGCTATTTGCTGGAGACAAGAAACGAAAGTTTATCCACGGTGAAGGAAGAGATGGAGTTTACCCGGCAATATTATTTCTTGCAGAAGATTCGTTTTGGAGAACAGTTGGATTTGTCGATAGATGTGAGACCGGATTGTTGGGAAATGAAGATCCCTTCGGTCAGTTTGCAGATGTTGGTAGAGAACGCTATAAAACATAACCAGGTGACTTTACAAAATCCCTTGCGTATTAAAATTTATGATCGGGATGGATGTTTAATTGTGGAGAATAATTACCAACCTCGTGCTGAATCGAGTGAAGAGTCCATGGGCGTGGGTTTCGAACGTATTCAGGCGATTTATGACTTCTATTCGGATGAAAAATTCGTATGTGGTTGTCAAAATGGATGTTATGTTTGTCAATTACCTCTTTTGAGGAATCATTTATAACAAAAAATCGAGGATTCACTCCTTTTTTTCAGGGTTTCACTCCCCTTTTATTTTTATTGATTGAAATCTGTCTTATCATTGTAAGGAATCAGTTAACCAGATAGATTTAATGAATAAAAGAAGTATGGTAAGAATAAAAACATTCATTTCAGGAGCGATAGTCCTTGTTGCCCTATCCTTATTGTCAGAACCGGGATATTCCCTGGAAAGACGAAAGAAAAAACAAGCCAAAGATACAACGGAAGTGTCCAAGCCGGATGCTTACGGGGATTTGGTGAAGAAAGCCAAGATTACGGAAGGCGTGGTAAAGGTTTTAACGATTGGGAATGATTACTATTTCGAGGTGGCTGATTCTTTGATGGGACGTGATCTTCTAATCGTTAATAAAGTGTCGGGAGTACCTTACGAGTTAAATGATGCCGGTTTGAACAGGGGAATGGAGTCGAATGATAAGCTGGTGCGTTTTTATAAAGATAAATCAATGGGTAAGGTGTGGGTGACGACTTACAATGGAAAAGTGAGTGTACCCGAGGGAGATGCGATCAGTGAATCGGTGAAAGCCAATTATCGCGAGTCCGTGATCGAGTATTTCCCAATCGAGGCTTACGGGAAGGATTCAACTTCCGTGGTCATCAAGGTAAACAAAATTTTCGACGGAAGTGAGAAAAGTTTTAATGATATATACAATGAGATTGCTTTAGGAGGTTCGGTAAAGAAGGACTTGTCCAAAATAGTAGGCGTGAAGGTTTTTCCGCAGAATGTGGTGGTGAAGGCGTTGATGACAACGCAGGTGGTTGATGGCGGTGTAGCGGTGCCTCTCACGGTTGAAACAACAACGAATCTGGTGTTGTTGTCCAAGGTGCCGATGAAGCCGCGTTTTGCCGATCCTCGTGTTGGTTTTTTTGCTACGGAACATATTTATTTTACGGATGAACAGCAACAAGTGGAAAAACGGGAATTTGTTCATCGTTGGAGATTGGAACCGAGACCGGAAGATGTGGAGAAATACAAAAGGGGTGAGGTCGTGGAACCTGTTAAACCGATCGTGTTTTATATAGATCCTTCAACCCCGAAACAATGGAGAGAAGAGATCAAAGCGGGAGTTCGGGATTGGCAGACCGCGTTCGAGGCGGCAGGTTTTAAAAATGCTGTTATCGCGAAGGATGCCCCGGAAGATGATGAAGATTTCGATATCGATGACATTCGTTATTCTGTGATCACCTATGCGGCATCCCAGCAAGCTAACGCTATGGGCCCCTCTGTGGTAGATCCCCGTTCGGGAGAGATTATCGAGGCTGATGTGGTTTGGTGGCATAACGTGATGTCATTGTTACATACTTGGATGCGCGTGCAGACCGCACCGATAGATCCGAGAGCCCGTGCAAATAAACTGAGAGACGAGCATATGGCAAGTGCTATTCGCTTTGTTTCTTCTCACGAGGTGGGGCATACTTTCGGGTTGAAACATAACATGGGAGCCTCTCATGCTTTCCCCGTGGATTCTTTGAGATCCCCGAGTTTTACGGCAAAAATGGGAGGAACGGCAAGTTCTATCATGGATTACGCACGCTTTAATTATGTAGCGCAACCGGAAGACGGGGTAGAGGAAATTACACCTAAAATCGGTACGTACGACAAGTTCGCGATCAACTGGGCTTATCGTTGGTTAGACACGAAAACGCCACAAGAGGAGTTACCGATATTGAATGAATGGATTCAAGAGCATGAAGGAGACCCGATGTACTGGTATGGTGAGCAGCAAGACCCGAAGGATCCGATCGATCCTCGTTCTCAGGATGAAGACCTTGGAGATGACATCGTGAAAGCCAATCGTTACGGGATTATGAATCTGAAACGGATTGTTCCGAATATTGTCGCTTGGACAGAGGAAGACGGGACGTCTTTTGCGGAGGCAGGAAAGCTGTTGATGGCCGTGATTAATCAATGGAAGATGTATGCCGGACATGTTACGGCTAACGTGGGAGGTATTTATATCAATAACCCGGTGAAGGGAAGCCCGGAGGATCGGTATATCCCGGTGCCGAAAGAGATTCAGAAGGAGAGCGTGAAGTATTTGATTGAAGAGGTGTTTATCGTTCCGGAATGGTTGTTCGGTGCAGAGGTATGGAAGAAGAGTTACCCGATTCAGATGGGTGTGGAATATTCTCCTTACACGGTTGCTCGGGAGTTGCAATATGCTACTTTCTATAATCTGTTGAAGGACGAGCGGTTGTTGCGTATGTTTGACACGGAGGCGACTTTAGGTCGGGCAAAGAGTTACACGCCGGAAGAGATGTTTGCGGATATTCATAACGTGATATTTGCCGGAAGCAAGGCGGGACGTAACTTATCTATTTACGAGCGGATGGCACAAAAGAATTTTGTCGATGCGATTATCGTTAGCTCGAATAGGGCTGTCGAGAAGACGACCAAGAAAGCATTGCATCATTCCAATACCTGTTGTTTTGCTTCTAAAGCCCCCGAATTTGCGATTGAGCCTAGAGAAGAGGTTCAGTTGAGAACCTTACATTTCTCTGCGATGGGTAGAGTTTCCGAGGCGGTATCGGTGAAGAGAGGTGAATTGTTGAAAATTTTGAAATTAGCAGAAAGTAAACGTAACACGGGTAGTGTAGAAACTCGTAATCATTACGAGGATTTGATAATCCGGGTGAAAGAGGCGTTGAACATGAGATGATTTATAACCTTATAACATACAAATTAAATAAGTTAGCATGAAGAAAAGTTTATTATTGATTGCGTTATTGTGCCCGCTTTGGCTGTTCGCTCAAAGCGAGAGCGACTATCGTACGATCAAGGGAGTCGTAATGGACTCCGTGACGAACGAGACTTTGATTGGAGCTACGGTAATGATTGACCCGGATGCGGCAGAGGCTAAGAATCTCGGCCCGAAGGGAACGATTACTGACTTTGACGGGAAGTTTGAATTGAAAGTGCCGAAAGCCGTGAAATATGTGGTGGTTAGTTTTGTCGGTTATAAAAATGTGAAATTGGACGTGACGAAGGCCACGGATTTTAAGGTCCTGTTGCAACCGGATCAGGAGCAGTTGACCGAGGTGGTGGTGACGGGGTATCAACAGATAGAGAAACGTAAGTCGACATCGGCAATTCAGACCGTAAAGATGGATGATATAAAACGTATTGGGGTGGCTAGTATTGACCAATTGTTGGAAGGGCAGGTTGCCGGTATGACGGCAATTCCAACGAACGGAGCCCCGGGAGCCCCTAGTAAAATGCGTATTCGTAGTACCGTTTCTCTAACAGGAAGTACTGATCCACTTTGGGTGTTGGATGGAATGATTTTGGAAGGAAATGATATTCCTGCAGATTTTAATGATAAGGATAACATTGATAATCTATATAATACTTCAATCGCAGGAGTGAATCCGGCAGATATTGAAAGTATGACGATCCTAAAAGATGCTTGAGCCACTGCAATTTATGGGGCTCGTGCAGCGAATGGAGTTATTGTTGTGACAACAAAGAAAGGAGCTGCCGGGAAAATGCGGGTAAATGCTTCGGCAGCAATGTTTATAACGACTAAACCTGATTTAGGGAAATTGAATTTGATGAATGCCTCGGAAAAGGTAGATTTTGAGTTAGGAATGGCTGCTAATCCGAATTTAACCTATCAAACGGATCGAGGTGCTGTTGCTCGTATACTTGCCCAATATGATCAATTAGGAGTTTATCGTGATGGTGGTTTTAATGCAATATCTTCAGAAGCTCAACAAGCAATAAATAAATTGAGAACTTCTGGGACAGACTGGGGAAATCAAGTTTATCAGAATGCCGTGAATCAACAATATAATATAAGTGTTTCCGGAGGGTCTGAGTCAACGCGTTATTATGTTTCTGCCGGTTATTATAATGAGAAGGGAACGACGATTGGTACTAGTTTTGAGCGTTTTAATGGAACAATGAAAACTGATTTTAATTTGAGAGATAATTTGCAATTAGGTGTTTCGTTGTTTTTAAGTCACAGTAAACGGGGAAGTTATCTTTCTGATACGGACGCTTTCACAAATGCCTCTAATTATACGCGAACTGTCAATCCTTATTTGGAAGCAAAAGATGAGAATGGAAAATATGTTTATGACGAGGATATTGATGGTTTAAAGAATAATGAGGCTAGATTGAAGTTTAATATATTGGAAGAACGTAAAAATACGGACTATTGGTTGAAGAATTTTGCGATAAAACCGATGCTTTCATTGAATTATAAACCTGTTACTTGGTTGAATTTATCCACGCAAGTGTTTATGCAAATCGAGAAATCCAGTACGGAAAAATTTGCAGATCAAGAAACATACTTTGTTCGCAAATATAGGGAATTTACAGCCTATGGGGACAATCAGTATTTTTTGCCGGATGGAGGTATAATTCAAAATTGGGATGATGATTTGAGTCCGTATCAGTGGAAGTTACAGGGTGAGTTTAATAAGACTTTCGCGGAGATGCATTCTGTTAATTTCATGGCAGGTTTTGAAATGCGCGGAAATAAAACGACAAGCATTCATACGAAAGGTTTTGGATTTGACTCTCGTTCTTTAGCAACGAAACCTCTTGTATTTCCCAATGGGACAACTTCTTTGGCTTCAGATGCAAAATTTGTGCAATACCAGAAGACTGAAACGGAAAACCGTTACTTGTCATATTATATGACGGCATCTTATTCGTATGACAATAGATATACTGTATTTGGAAGTATGCGTTTTGACGGATCAAATTTGTTCGGTGTTGCCAAGAAGTATAAATATTTACCATTGTGGGCATTGTCTGCAGCTTGGAATGTTGATCGAGAGAGTTTTATGAGTAATTCTGATTGGCTTTCTAATTTGAAATTGCGTGTATCTTATGGGTTGCAGGGAAATGTTGACAAGAATACCTCTCCTTTTGTTGTTGGAGATTGGAATACTACGACAATTTTACCAGGAAATTCAGAGCCGATTATTTCCGTATCCTCCCCTCCAAACCAAAATTTGCGTTGGGAAAAGACAAAGAACTGGAATGTGGGAGTGGATATGGGGGTATTTGATAATAGAATCTCGTTCAGTGTCGATGCATATTATCGGAAAAGTGTGGATTTGATTGGAATGCGATCTATTCCTCAAGAAAATGGTTTCGATTTTTCAACCATGAACTGGGCTGAAGCAACAAATAAAGGAGTTGAATTTTCTTTGTCAACGGTAAATGTTCGTACGAAAGATTTCCGTTGGACCATGGATTTTAATATCGCACATAACACAAGTAATGTTGATAAGATTCAGGTGAGAGATGATTCGTATACCCCTTCATTGGAAGGTCATTCTATCGGTGCCTTGTTCAAGTTGAATACGGCAGGTTTGGATGAGAATGGTATACAAATGTTTTGGAAGGATGGTCAGAAAGTTTCTATGCAGGATTTCTTCAAACTTGAGGACCTTTATGGATTTTTGACATTGTCAAATCTGACTGCCGAAGAATATAGAAATCTCTTCACGTATGCAGGAACCACAGAACCGAAATTTACTGGTGGGTTTATAAATCGTTTCTACTATAAGAACTTTGATTTGACAATTAGTACAAGTTTTATCATTGATCAAACTATGCAAGGAACGCCATTTTATAATCCATCCGCGACATCTCCGGGGTCAAATTATTCGAATCGAGTTTCCCAAATTTGGTCATCTTCTAATCCTGCAGGGCTGTATCCTAAAGTGTTAGGAAATAGTGGGGACGATGCGATGATTTATAATTGGTACAATAGCGACGATCCAGCTAATTCGTTTAGGAATTATGACTATTGGTTTAAGAATATGAGTTATTTGAGAGTGAATAGCATCCGATTAGGCTACACGTTACCCAATGACGTTATAAAAAAATTGCGTTTAGGTAGTGCTCGAATTAGTTTTGAAACTCGTAATCCGTTTGTTATAGCATCGAGCTATAAAGGTTATTTTGATCCGGAAACTTGGGGAAATATATACACGCAACCTCTTCCGAAGACATTCTCTTGTGGTTTAGATATAACATTTTAAATAGACGGATATGAAAAGAATATTATATATAATTTGTTCGATATTTGCGCTAAGTTCTTGTAATTACTTGGATATAGTACCGACCGGTAAGGTTATCCCAGAAAAAGTTACAGAATTTAGAGCTTTGCTCACTAACGGATATAGTGCATTTCCGAGATATAAATATTTGTTATCACTTCGTTCGGATGAAGTAATGCCGATTGTTGGAGATAGCTACTATATGGACTATATAGATTTTGCAATATGGCAGGATAATTCTCCGAATACTACTGTGAACTACCCTTGGAGTAGTCCATATAAGGCGATATTTTATACTAATAGCGTTATCGAGGATGTCATGTCTGCAGAGGAGGATACGGAAGAAGATTCAAGGGAGCAAGTGAAGGGTGAAGCTTTGTTGCTTAGGGCTTATGCTCATTTTGATTTGTTGAATTTGTATGGAAAGCCCTATAAGCCTGAATCAGCTATCTCTGATAGAGGAATACCAATCGCCACTCAAATAGATATAGAGCAAAAATACGAAGCGGCAACTGTTGAAGAAGTATATAAGCAGATATTTGCGGATATAAAGGAAGGACGGGAGTTATTACAAGTGGAGCAACAAGCCCGGAATGTTCAGTATCGTTTCTCAAAAAGATCTGCTATTGCCCTTGAAGCTAGGGTGAGACTTTACCACCAGGATTGGGAGGATGCTTTAGCATTGGCAGAAGAGTTGATTCCTTCATGTCCTTTGGAAAATTTGAATGAGGAGACGGCGGGTGATCCGGCGTTAATTACCTCTAAAGAGGCAATTTTGTCATTGGAAGTGATTGGTAGTTATTATTTGAATGGAGGGATGCATATTACATCTCAATTGTTGGGAAAATATAATCAAGCGGGAGACAAGCGGTTTGGGATGTATTTTAAAGAAAATGGAAATTATTATGTATGTAAAAGAGAGTACGGTAATAACGCGAGAATTACATTCCGAAGTGGAGAAATATATTTGATAGCAGCAGAAGCGGCAGCTCATGTAGAAGGAAAACTAGAACTTGCAAAAACTCGATTAAAAGAATTGATCGCAAACCGTTTGACTCCGGATTATTATGCGGAAAAAGCTGCGGAGATAGATGGAATGAATCAGAATCAATTCATCGAGGAGATTGCTAATGAACGTGCAAGGGAATTGGCAATAGAGGGGCATCGGTGGTTTGATTTACGTCGTACGACTCGCCCAAGTATGGAGAAAACCTACGTTTTAAATGGTGAAGAAAGAGAAATAACTCTAACACAAGATGATATCCGGTATACCATATCATTCCCGAAAGAAGCAACGGAAGCTAATCCGAATTTGCGCAATTAATTTGTATGTTACTAGGTTATCTAGTAGTTGGAAGGCCGTGGGGGTGGTTCCCCACGGCTGTTTTATTGTTTCATGAATTATTTTCGTTATTTTTGTGAATACAGAAACGATGGATGAAAAAGCCGGAGAATGTATTGATGAAAATAGCCTATGAATGCAATTATAATTGAAGATGAATACCTTGCAGCGGCAGAGTTGGAACGATTGTTGGGAGAGGTGGCCCCGAGCATGACGATATTGACGAAACTGGATTCGGTGAGCGAGAGTGTGAAATGGTTGAGGAAGAATAAGGCTGATGTGATATTTATGGATATTCATCTGGGGGACGGGCAGAGTTTTGATATTTTCGAACAAGTGGAGATTACGGTACCGGTTATTTTTATCACGGCTTATGATGAATATGCGCTCAAGGCGTTCAAATATCAGGGGATTGATTATATATTAAAGCCTTTTGATAAAGAGGAGTTGCGGCAGGCATTGAATAAACTGGAATCGCTTTCTCCGGTAAATGTTCCTTTCCCCGTGGCATCGTTGGCCGTGTATCAGGAGCGTTTCTTGGTTACCGTGGGGACGAAGATGAAGTCCGTGACCGTGGGAGATGTTGCCTATTTCATGGCAGACGGGAAGTATCTGGTGCTTTTTACCCGGGACGGGCAAAATTATATCTTGGATCAAACGATCAGTGGTATAGAGATGAAGTTAAATCCGGCACAGTTTTTCAAGATCAACAGGAAATTTATTATCAGCTATAATTCGATCAAGGAAATGGTGAAATACTCCAACAGTCGGATCAAAATTGTGTTAACTCCGGCACCGCCTGCAGGAATAGAGGCCATCGTGAGTGCCGAAAGAATTCAGGAGTTTAAACAATGGCTGAATCAGTGAAAGTCCGGGGTATATAAATGGAAGACGTGCCAAAAGTCTCTTCTGACACGTCTCCCTATTGATTACCTAGTTGTTTTAACCTGTTTAATTGCCCATAAAGACGATACCTATGCTGATCGTGAAGTTTTGCATGGCATCCACTCTTCCGGATTTGGTTCCGTAGGTGTATTTGGCCCCGATGTTGAATGCAAATTGGTCGTTGACGGGAATAATGGTACCTATTTCAGGAGCGAAAGCGAATTGCCATCTCGCATCCTTGGCAGTGAATTGCCCTAAATCGGTTTTTAGTTCCGTCCAACTGGTACCTAATCCAAGTCCCAGGTAAGGCCTGAACATGGTGTTCTGATCCGTCAACCAGTAACGTCCCATGACCATGATGGGCACCGTGTTGATGTAACGATATTGATAACCGGTGATGGTATGAATGTCTTTACTGCCTTTGAACAGGAAATCGCCTGTTACCTTGCCTTTATCTTTGTAGAACGTATTCCAACCGATCATACCCCCGACAGAGAATTTCTCGTTGAGGAAATAATGGTATTCAAGATCCATACCCCGGAAACTCATTTTGCCGGCATAGTTATTCATCTTCCCAAGTGGAACAGACATCTGGTAGTTTAAGTTCAGCATTTGTCCTTTTACTAATGGGCTAAGCCCGAATAGTATGAGCGATATAATTAATAACTTTCTCATAATCATTTAAATTTAAAATTGACAATTAATGATCTATCCTACTATTTTTTCAAATACGGTGACTGGATGAAACACTGGTCAATTGTCGTTTCCATTCTGTCAATAATAGATTGGTTTGATCCTTGTAACAAACCGTCGGCGATACCGCTCCAGAGTACAGGAACTTTCTTGGTTGTAGTGGCATCCTGATTGGTTGCGATCATGTCAATCACGATGGAACCGCTTCTGTAAGAGTACACCGTTACCGGGTACCACGGGTATGAAGGACCCCATCCCGGACCCCATGTCGGACCCCAGATCCAGTTCCAGCCCGGATACCAACCCCAGTAGTTATACCAGTAGTCAGTGCCGTAATAGTAGTTCACGTTAGAGAAAGCTGATACGGTGACAATGAAACTCGGTTGTTGATCGGCCTCGCTAGTCGGTTCGATGTAGGTGTATCCGAGTTGGGTAAAGTTGTCTTTTACCAGTTGTAAAATTTGTGCGTCGAATTCGTGGTTCGGAGTTTCTCCTTTTGCCACGAAATAAACAATCGTGTCGGGGAGCGAGAATGTGGTGTACTTGGTGAAGTCCGCATTTCTGTCATAATTCGTTATGGCAACGTCCATCTCCTCCACGTTGTCAGCGCCTCCGGGATAGCATGATACCAGAAACTGTGCAAACAGCCCGATGAATGATAAAAATAATAAACGTTTCATACTGTGTTAGTTTTAGTTTAACAATTGTTGCTAATATATTTATCTACAACGAGATAATCATTACAAGCGATGAGTGTTAAGTTTTGCTCACTTGTGAGGTTGTATACGCCGGCTTGGGTGATAAGTTTCAGCTTCACGATGATTTTTTTCGTGAACCTGTTCTGTGTTCATTCGATGGTATGAGTTTTTGGGAAGCTATTCGGGTTCCGTGCTTAGGATAAGGCGGTAGTTGTGATCTTTGGCAATGTTCATCACTTTCACGATTTGTTCCAAGGGAACAGATTTGTCTGCCTGAAGAGAGATGCACGGATCTTCTAATTCTCGCAGTTCTTCCACGAGTCGACGCTCCAACATGGAGAACGGGATTACTTTTTCGTTCAAGTAGAACGTGTAGTTTTTGTCAATGGACACGACTGTGACAGGTTTATCCGAAGTTTGGTTCGTGCTTTTGGGTAGTAATAATTTCAATGCGTTGGGATTGATCAACGTTGAGGAAATCATGAAGAATAGCAGCAATAGGAAAAATATGTCGGTCATGGACGACATGTTAAAATTCGGATTGATCTTGCTTTTACGTTTTATTGCCATGACTAAATATGAATTTAGAATTTAAAATTTAGAGTTTAGAA
>ENA-ORUX01002431-ORUX01002431.1-human-gut-metagenome-genome-assembly--contig:-NODE-2431-length-11950-cov-4.058848_pt1 | contig 11950 bp, 9 predicted proteins | sample MGYA00242087_ERZ509225 | MGnify/ENA primary metagenome ERZ509225 (study PRJEB26280, sample SAMEA2338864) | human gut metagenome | biome: human gut; feature: human-associated habitat; material: faeces... | reverse complement strand
GCACGCCGACCTGACGAGCCAGCAGGATGTGCTCACGGGTCTGGGGCATGGGACCATCGGTAGCAGCAACGACCAAGATAGCGCCGTCCATCTGAGCAGCACCAGTGATCATGTTCTTAACGTAGTCAGCATGGCCCGGGCAGTCAACGTGAGCGTAGTGGCGCTTCTCGGTCTGGTACTCAACGTGAGCGGAGTTGATCGTGATACCACGAGCACGCTCCTCAGGAGCCTTATCGATGTTAGCGTAGTCCATGAACTCTGCATCACCCTTCAGAGCCAGGTACTTGGTGATAGCAGCGGTCAGAGTGGTCTTGCCGTGGTCAACGTGACCGATGGTGCCGATGTTAACATGCGGCTTAGAACGGTCGAACTTTGCCTTTTCAGCCATTGGAATATCCTCCCTTAATTTAGGTTTTGATATTGGTTACAACAACCCTGCAAAATGCAGACATTGCATTGCAAGGCTATTCTACTAAATTTGCCCTGTAAAATCAAGTGCTTTTACAGGAAATTTTGCCGGAGTGACACTACCCCGGCAAAATCATTATCCGTTTTTCAACGATCAGCCCTTGGTGCGGCCAGCAATGATCTGGTCGGCAATGTTCTTGGGCACCGGCTCGTAGTGAGACGGCTCCATGACATACTGGCCACGGCCCTGGGTCTTGGAACGCAGGTCGCCGATGTAGCCGAACATCTCGGACAGCGGGACCTTGGCGTCGATGACCTTGACGCCGACACCGTCGGTCATGGACTGGATGTTGCCACGGCGCTGGTTCAGATCGCCGATGACTTCGCCCATGTACTCTTCCGGCGTACGGACTTCGACCTTCATGATCGGTTCGAGAATGACCGGCTTGGCCTTCGGGGCAGCTTCCTTGAAGCACATGGAACCTGCGAGCTTGAAGGCCATTTCGGAGGAATCGACCGGGTGCATCTGGCCGTCGGTGACGGTGGCCTTGACGCCCACGACCGGGAAGCCGGCGAGAACACCGGACTCCATGGCCTCCTTGACACCGGCCTCGATGGGGCCGATGAATTCGGCGGAGATGTGGCCGCCGGTGACCTTGTTCTCGAACTCGAAGGTCTTGCCCTCGGTGGTGTCGAGCGGCTCGAAGTTCATCAGGACCTTTGCGAACTGGCCAGAACCACCGGTCTGCTTCTTGTGGGTGTAGCCCTGGTCCATGACGGCCTTGCGGATGGTCTCGCGGTAGGCGACCTGCGGCTTGCCCTGGTTGCACTCAACCTTGAACTCGCGGCGCATACGGTCGACGATGATGTCGAGCTGGAGCTCGCCCATGCCGGCGATCAGGGTCTGGCCGGACTCTTCGTCGGTCGTGACCTGGAAGGTCGGATCCTCTTCGGCCAGCTTGGACAGGGCGATGCCCATCTTCTCCTGGTCGGCCTTGGTCTTCGGTTCGACGGCCACCTGGATCACAGGATCCGGGAAGGTCATGGAGTCGAGGGTGATCGGATCGTCGATGGCGCACAGGGTGTCACCGGTGGTCACGTTCTTCAGGCCCACGAAGGTGTAGATGTTACCGGCGTCAGCGCGGTCCATCGGGTTTTCCTTATCGGCGTGCATCTGGAAGATCTTGCCGATACGTTCCTTCTTCTCGCGGGTGGAGTCGAGCACGGAGTCGCCCGGCACAACGGAGCCGGAGTAGACGCGCACGAACACGAGCTTGCCGTAGAACGGGTGGGTGGAGATCTTGAAGACCAGAGCCGCGAACGGATCGGACTTGACCGGGTGACGGTCGATCTCGACGGACTCATCGCCAGGCTTGTAGCCCTTGATGGCCGGCACGTCTTCAGGAGACGGCAGGTAATCGACAACGCCGTCCAGCATCGGCTGAACGCCCTTGTCCTTGAAGGCGGAACCGCAGAAGATCGGGAAGGCTTCCTTGGCGATGGTGAGCTTACGCACGCCAGCGCGGATGTCTTCCTTGGACAGGTCGCCGTCCTCGAAGAACTTGTTCATGAGGTCGTCGTCGGCTTCGGCAGCGGCTTCCACGAGCTTCTCGTGGTACTCCTGAGCCTTGTCCTTGAGGTCGTCCGGGATCTCAGTGGTGTCGTACTTGGCGCCGAGCTCCTCGGTGCCGTTCCACACGTAAGCCTGCATCTCAACCAGGTCGACAACGCCAGTGAAGTCGTTCTCGGAACCGATCGGCAACTGCATCACGATCGGAGTAGCGCCCAGCTTCTCCTTGATGGTGTCGACGGAGTAGTAGAAGTTCGCGCCCAGCTTGTCCATCTTGTTGATGAAGCAGATACGCGGAACGCCGTACTTGTCAGCCTGACGCCACACGGTCTCGGACTGAGGCTCCACGCCTTCCTTGCCGTCGAACACGGCAACGGCACCATCGAGCACACGCAGGGAGCGCTCCACCTCGGCCGTGAAGTCCACGTGGCCAGGGGTATCGATGATGTTGATCTGGAACTTGTCCTTGGTGTCGTGGGACTGACGGCTCCAGAAGCAGGTGGTAGCAGCGGACTGGATGGTGATACCACGTTCCTGCTCCTGCGCCATGAAGTCCATGGTGGAGGCGCCGTCGTGGGTCTCGCCGATCTTGTAGTTCTTACCGGTGTAGAACAGAATACGCTCGGTAGTGGTGGTCTTGCCGGCATCAATGTGGGCCATGATGCCGATATTGCGGACGTCGTGGAGGTCCGAAATCTCTTCAGCCATCTTTTTCCTTAGTTTTACTCAGGGCGAGTGATTACCAGCGGTAATGAGCGAAGGCCTTGTTAGCCTCTGCCATCTTATGAGTATCCTCGCGGCGCTTGACAGAAGCACCGAGGCCGTTGGAGGCATCCAGGATCTCATTGGCGAGACGCTCAGCCATGGTCTTCTCACGACGGGCGCGGGAGAAGTCGGTCAGCCAGCGCAGCGACAGGGTGTTGGCGCGGTTCGGCTTGACCTCGACCGGCACCTGGTAGGTGGCGCCACCGACACGGCGGGAGCGAACCTCGAGGGACGGACGGATGTTGTCCAGGGCGCGCTTGAGCACAGCCACCGGCTCCTGGTCGGACTTCTCCTTGACCATATCGAGCGCGGAGTAGACGATGTCTTCGGCGATCGACTTCTTGCCGTCAAGCAGAATCTTGTTGATGAGCTGCGCCACCACGGTGGAACCGTAGATCGGATCGGGCAGCACGACGTGCTTCTTGGAAGGTCCCTTACGTGACATATCTCTTACTTCGCCTTCTTTGCTCCATACAGGGAACGACCCTGCTTACGGTCCTTGACACCCTGGGTATCGAGCGCGCCACGCACGATGTGGTAACGCACACCCGGGAGATCCTTCACACGGCCGCCGCGCACGAGCACGATGGAGTGCTCCTGCAGATTGTGGCCTTCGCCCGGAATGTAGGCGGTGACTTCGATGCCCGAGGACAGGCGCACACGAGCGACCTTACGCAGAGCCGAGTTCGGCTTCTTCGGGGTGGTGGTGTAGACACGGGTGCACACGCCGCGACGCAGCGGGCTGCCCTTCAGGGCCAAAGTCTTGGACTTCTTCGGCTTTGCCTGACGTCCCTTACGGACGAGCTGTTCAATAGTAGGCAACTTGAATTCTCCGATTCAGTGGTTTCTCTTGCTTTTGTGTGACCGCCGCACTGCACCCACACTTTTCAGCACACTCGCTTGGTATCCGCCTGTTGGCGGCACCCGACGAATCGGAAAAGATAGCCCAGTCCACCGGCCCGATGGCCTTCGCCCCTCCCGTCGGCGCATTACTGCGTGCGATCAGCGGTTTGAAGGATATCCCAGCATGCTCGCCTGTTACATAAGGCGTGCTGTTGGCACACACGAATATCTATATTACGATTCCTCCGGACAACGACGCGCCGAGCCACAACTCACTGGTTTGGGGACCTCCTGCGCCCCCGTACTTTTCCTCTCCTCCCAACGCAATATTCCAATGCGTCGCAAAACACACACCCAACTATTCTCCCAACGCAATATTCCCGGGAATGCGTCGCAAAAAGGGAACGCCACACAGCAGGTGCCCCCGCGGAGACTATGTCACACGGGGGCACCGCCAAGGAGGTTACATTATGTTTCTTTTCACCACATCCGCTTCTGTGTTATCTGTTTCCAGCACATCCTCGTGCTCTTCCATATCCGATGGGAACCTCTAGCGACCCGGCCTCTTTGCCGTATTACCTTGCCGCTTTCTGCATTACCAATTATAGCAAAACCGCCCTCGCGAAACGCCCGATACCTCAATCGGGAGTAAGCGGGAGCGGCTATGTTATGCGAGGTAGGAAAGGTGGATGACCGACTGACTGGAGTCGTGCCTTACCCGACCTTTCTCACCATTTCAGGATTTCAGGCAGCGACCTTGGCGGCCTTATCGGCGTCGAACGGGTGGGCCGCTGAAACGGTGCTCTTGGCAGAGCCCTTCTCGCCATTGTCGGAATCCCAGTGGATCTCGTGCTTGTCATCGTGGTTGCGCCACCAGCTGGACAGGATAGAGCCGGAGATGTTGTGCCACACGGAGAAGAAGGTGGACGGCACGGCAGCGAGTGGGTTGGTTGCGAAGGAGGTCAGGGCCAGGGTTGCGCCCAGAGCGGAGTCCTGCATGCCGACTTCGAAGGTGATGGCCTTCTGCTGTGCGTAGCGGAAGCCCTTCGGGTAGATCTTGTACATCAGCTTGGAGAAGCCGAAGCCCAGCGAGTAGCCGCACAGGTTGTGCAGGATGACCACCGGGATGGCCACCAGGGAGCTGGCCACGAACAGCTTCGGACCGTTGGCGGCAACGACCACGCCGATGATAAGCAGAATAGCCACCTGAGAAACGATAGGCAGGGCGACCGTAACCTTCTCGATCTTCTTGCCGAAGATCATGTGGCAGATCACACCGAGGGCGATCGGGAAGAGCACCACCTTGACGGCGTTGAGGAACAGGGACTGAGTCGGCACGGACACGTACTGAGAAGCGAGCAGCTGCATCAGCAGCGGAATCATGAACGGGGCGCACAGGGTGGAGAGGATGCCGATGGAGACATCGAGGGCCACGTCACCACGGGACAGGTAGCTCATCACGTTGGAGGAGGTGCCAGACGGGCAGCAGCCGACGAGAATCACGCCCACGGCCAGCGGGCCGGACAGGTGGAAGATCGCGCACAGGGCCACGGCGATGAGCGGCATGATGATGAAGTGAGCTACGGTGCCGACGATGACCATCAGCGGCTGGGTCAGGATGCGCTTGAAGTCGTCCAGCGTCAGGGTCAGGCCCATGCCGAACAGCACGATGCCCAGCATGTAGCCGGTGTACGCCTTGCCCCACAAGCTGGCGGCCGGCACGAAGTAGTTGAAGACGGCCCAGACGATGACGATGACCGTAAACCACTTGGTCAGCCAATCTGCAAAGGCTTTAACCTTTTCCATGGTGTTTCTCTTCCCTTGTTTGGTGTAGGTAACATCGCATGAAACTAGGCGGGTCGCGGTTGATATGAAACATAATGCTCACATTGCGAACACTCACGTAATCATTTCTGCAATCCCCGGTCGTACCATCACACCGTCGTGTGCCTTGACTTTTCATCAATCGCCGCACAAGACCCACTCATCCACATCCCGCCATCTGAGACAGCCCGCAGCCTGGCCCCAAGAATGAAACCGACCACTTGATTCCATCGCGACACACCGATGAGCACACATCCGCAAAGTTGTGTATAGTATTCACCTGTTGCGCGAATTCAGCTTGCTGAATACGGCACTATGGTGGCCATAGCTCAGTTGGTAGAGCATCTGATTGTGGTTCAGAAGGTCGCGCGTTCGAGCCGCGTTGGCCACCCCAGTAAAACCCTTCCGTTCGCGGAAGGGTTTTGTTTTTTCTCCCTGAATTCCCCGCTCCTGGGTTATAGGCCAAATAGGCATGCCGGGAACCACCGCGTTGTACACTCAGGGCATATCCAATTCACCGAACATAAGGACAAAAGGTCCGTCATGCTGTCTTTTGAGAACGATTACTCCCGCGCCGCCCATCCCGCGGTGCTTGAAGCCGTGGCTGAAGCCAACAACCATCTGTATTCGGGCTACGGGTCCGACGAACTGAGCGATCAGGCCAAGGCCAAGATCCGCGAGGCCTGCGGCCAGCCGGACGCGGATGTGTGGTTCCTCGTCGGCGGCACGCAGACCAACCAGGTCGTCATCGACACCATCACCCCGGCGTATGCAGGCGTGGTCGCGGTCGCCTCCGGCCATCCGAACGTGCACGAGGCCGGCGCCATCGAGTTCTCCGGGCACAAGGTGCTCACGATTCCCCAGCACAACGGCAAAATGGACCCGACCGAACTGGACGAGTTCTGCAAGACCTTCTATGCGGACGGCAACTACGAGCACATGGTGTTCCCGGGCTCCGTGTACGTCTCGCAAAGCACCGAATATGGCACCATCTACTCCAAGGCCGAGTTGCAGGCCATCGCCGATGTGGCGCACAAGTACGACATGCCGCTGTTCGTGGATGGCGCGCGACTCGGCTACGCGCTGACCGCCACCGGTTCAGACATGACGCTCGCGGATCTGGCGACCATCGCCGACGTGTTCTACATCGGCGGTACCAAGGTGGGTGCCCTGTTCGGCGAGGCCGTGGTGTTTACCAAGCACAACACGCCGAAGCACTTCTTGACCCTCATCAAGCAGCACGGTGCCTTGCTGGCCAAGGGCTTTGTGCTGGGCGCGCAGTTTGACGCTTTGTTCACCGACAACCTGTATTTCAAGATCGCCCGCAACGCCAATGAGGCGGCCGATCGTATTCGCGAGGCCCTGCGCGCCAAGGGCTACACGCTCACTTTCGAAGCGCCCACCAACCAGATTTTCGTGACGATGGATCAGCCGACCATCGACCGTCTGGAGCGCGAGATCAAGCTCGGCTTTACCGAAAAGGCCGACGACACGCACACCGTGATGCGCATCTGCACCAGCTGGGCCACCACGCCTGAAGAGGTCGATCAACTTATTGAGTTGTTGTAAAACCCTTCGCTAATCTCTCCCTCCGTCATCGCTTCGCGATGCCACCTCCCTCATCAGAGGGAGGTTTTTTCGTAGATCCCTCTGATGAGGGAGCTGGCCACCGCAGGCGGACTGAGGGAAAGACCTCTCCGCAAACGAGAAGGCTCCTATTCCCCTATCGCCTTGCGTTCCATATCCACGAACTTGTGGACCGAGGCTTCCACGGAATAATGCGCCTTGGTGTATTCGGCGTATTTCTCGCCCCATTCGGCGCGCTCGGCCTGATGTGCGATCCACCAATCGATGCGTCGGGCCAGCAGGGCCGCGTCTCGCACGGGGAACAACGACTCGTCGATCAGCGCGAACTGGCTGGCCGCCGACAGTTCGGACGCGGCGATCACCGGCACCAATCCGCACGCCATCGCCTCGATCACGCTCACCGATTCGATGTCGGCAATCGAACAATGCACGAACAAATCGCCCGAACGCAACAAATCGGGCATATCGGCGTGCTTGTGGAATCCGATATCGGCCTTGCGCGCCAGCAAACGCCCGGCGCGGAACTTGAGATACTGCTTGAGCGGCCCAGTACCGGCGATCACCAGCTGAATATCGCCGGCGTGCCGGGACATCGACACCGCCTTGATCAGCGTAATCTGATCTTTCTCGCTAGCCAGTCGGCCGGAAGCGATGACGCGGAACGGCACGGGAGCCGAGGCATCCGGATCGGCCGGCTTCTTCGGCGAATACACCGGTGAATAACCATTGGAAATCACGTGCAACTTGGCTTTATACCCGTGCGCGCGCAACAGGCTCGCGGTCATTTCGGTGGGCACATGGATGTGGTCAATGTGCTTGTACAGCCAGTGCTTGAACAGCCAGTACAGGAAGCTGGGAATACCGGGAATGCGACGTAGCGGGCCGGCCGAATACAGCACGTTCTCCGGCTGCAGGTGGAATCCGGCAGTCACGGGAATGCCCATTTGGTGGGCGACTTTAGCGGCACGACGGCCGAATTTGAACGGCATATAGATATGCACCACATCCACGCCTTGGAAGGCGGTGCGGAACAACGTGTCGCTGGGTTCGGCGAATTGCATGAGCTGCTTGGCGGCCACCCACGAGACGAGCGGCACCCTATTCACGCGCGCCGGATATTCGGGCGCCCCTATACCGACAAGCCTCACATGATGGCCTTGCCGCTCCAATTCTGCAGCCCATTGCAAGGCCGAATTGGAGGTGCCGTTGCCCTGATTGCCCACCGTATCGACCACAAGAGCGATAGTCAGCGGACGATCAATGCTCTCTTCAATCCCGTTTTCGCGCATTGCCTCATCCTAAACCACCGCGCTGCAATGGCGTCGGCCGCGCTGCCTGAACGCGTATGAAATGGTATGGGCTGCCGCATTTTGCCCAATATTGAATCACGCGCTCCGCAGCGCACGTCGCCGAATCCGAGCCCCGCATAGGCGAAATCATCGCGGCATGGCAGAATGTGGGTATGACTGAGAACGCCGTAAATACTGCCGTGACTTCCACCTCCTCTCCCGCAATTCCCGCCGAGACTTCCGCCGTCTCCCCCGCAACTCGCGCAGCCAACCGCCCGCTGGGCACACCGCTGGGCAAGCACCCCACCCGCGTGCTGTTTTTGGGCGCTGGTGAGCTGGGCAAGGAAGTGGCCATCGAGCTCATGCGACTGGGCGCGTGGGTGTGCGCCGCTGACTCGTATGCCGGCGCTCCGGCCCAGCAGGTGGCGCATGAATATCGCGCGTTGGATATGGCGAATGCCGCCGAATTGCAGGCATTGTTCGATGAAATCAAGCCGGACATCATCGTGCCCGAGGTAGAGGCCATCGCCACCGATGTGCTGGCCGGTACTGCGGCCGCGGGCGCCCAGGTGGTGCCGAGCGCCGAAATCGCCGCGATTTGCATGGACCGCGAGCGCCTGCGCGTACTGGCCCACGAAGAATTGGGCTTGCCGACTACACCGTATCGTTTTGCCGGCTCGCTGGAAGAGCTGCGCGCCGGAGCTTCGGAAGTCGGCTATCCGTGCGTGGTCAAGCCGGTGATGAGCTCGTCTGGTCACGGCCAGTCGGTGGTGCGTTCCGCCGACGCCATCGATGCCGCTTGGACCGAAGCGCAGGAGGGCCGCCGCGCCGCCGATGAGGGCGATGTGTCGCGCGTGATCGTTGAGGCGCTTGCTCCGCTGGAGCGTGAGCTGACGGTACTGACTGTTTCTTCGTCCGCCGGCATTGTGACGTGCGCGCCGATCGGCCAACGTCAGGAGTCCGGCGATTACCGCGAGTCCTGGCAGCCGGCTACCGAACCCGATGGTGAGGCCGAGCGGGCGCGCGACATCGCACGTACCGCCGTTGAAGGCTTGGTGGCCAAGGCTCAGGCGGCCGGCGAAACCGGTTGGGGCGTATTCGGCGTGGAACTGTTCGTGCTCACCGACGGCTCGATTCTGTTCAACGAGGTCTCCCCCCGTCCGCACGATACCGGTATGGTGACAATGGCCTCCCAGCGTCTGAGCGAGTTCGCGCTGCACGCCCGCGCGATTCTCGGCCTGCCGATCACCCCCGAGCATGTGTCGCTCACGATTCCGGCCGGCTCGGTGGCGGCAAGCCATGCGATTGTGGTGGCCGGCGACGGTGAGGTCGAGTTCACCGATGTGGCCGCTGCTCTGGCCGAACCCGGCACGGACCTGCGCATTTTTGCCAAGCCCGAAGTGCATGGCCACCGCCGCATGGCCGTGGCACTGGCCGTCGGCGAGTCCGAAGCCGACGCCCGTGCCAAGGCCGGCCTCGTGGCCGATGCGTTGACGATTACCGTGGAGTAGTCCACGGCCTGATCAGCTCAGCATGGCCTCAATATTATTGCCGTCCGGGTCGTGGATGAACGATCATGACGAACCTCCTTGTACCATTTCGTCACTCCCATTATCGTGTGTATATGGCCGAAGAGTCATGTTTCGTCTATTGACGAACATCTGAGTATTCACACGCGCTTCTGCAGATACCTTCATGCCGGAAGGCTACACGACCGGAGACGAGCTGATCGTACTGGCCAATGACGGCCGCCTCCGCCATCCCAACAGCGTATGGCCGTTCGATGCAGCGACGTATGATGCGCCGGCCGCATCGTAGCGTCATGCTGAGTGTTGTTGTAGCCCTCGATTGGTACCCTTTTACCGTTAGTTCACCCAGAAATTCCACTCCTGAAAGGTGAGTCATGGAGAAGCTGGAAAAGCTCTACGAGGGCAAGGCCAAGCAACTGTACGCAACCGACGATCCCGAGGTTCTGTGGGTCGAATACAAGAACACCGCCACCGCTGGCGATGGTGAAAAGAAGGAAGACTTCACCGGCAAGGGCCGTCTGAACAACCTCATCACCACCATCATCTTCGACCTGCTCAAGAAGCGCGGCATCGACAGCCACCTTATCAAGCGAGTGGACGACACCGGCCAGCTGGTGCGCAAGGTGAACATGTTCCCGTTGGAGATCGTGCTGCGCAACGTGGCCGCCGGCCACTTCTGCTCCCGTCTGGGCGTGGAGGAAGGCCTGCCGCTCAAGGAGCCGGTACTTGAGTACTTCCTGAAGAACGATGATCTGCACGATCCGTTCGTCAACGACGATGACCTGGTGGCCCTCGGCGTATGCACTCGCGAGGATCTCGCCGAGATCGCCCCGCTGGCCCGCAAGATTAACGAGGCCCTGATCGAGATCTTCGCCAAGATCGACGTCAAGCTGGTCGACTTCAAGATCGAAATGGGCCGCGCCACCGACGGCACGCTGCTGTTGGCCGACGAGATCACCCCGGATTCCTGCCGTCTGTGGGACCAGAAGGACCACTCCGGCAAGGTCGAGCACCTTGACAAGGACCTGTTCCGCCGTGGTCTCGGCAGCATCATCCCGGCCTACGAAGAGATCGAGGAGCGCCTCGCCGAACTCGCCAAGTCCGAAGGCATCGAAGTCGCCGAGTAATGCATTATCTGGCTCCCCTCTCGAGGGGAGCCAATTGTCTTTAATTTCAAGAAAGGATTTCCATGGTTTTTCGCGTGTACGTGGAAAAGAAGCCCGGCTTTGATGTCGAAGCCCAGCAGCTTGCGGGCGAACTGCGCACGATCCTCGGACTGACCGGCCTCAAGGCCCTGCGCATCGTGAACCGCTATGACGTCGAAGGCATCTCCCAGGAGCTGTTCGACCAGACCGTGCCCACCGTGTTCAGCGAGCCTCAGGTGGACAATGTGGCCTACGACCTGCCCGACTTCGCCGGCGCCAAGGTCTTCGCCACCGAGTTCCTGCCCGGCCAGTTCGACCAGCGCGCCGACTCCGCCGCCGAATGCATCCAGCTCATCTCCCAGGGCGAGCGCCCGACCGTCCGCTCCGCCAAGCTGTACGCGCTGGAAGGCGACCTGACCGACGCCGACGTGGACACCATCAAGCATTACGTGATCAACCCGGTCGAGGCCCGCGAGGCCAGCCTGGAGACCAAGGAAACCCTGAAGACCCAGGTGCCGGTGCCCGGCAAGGTCGAGACCATCGCCGGTTTCAACGAGATGGACGCCGAAGCCGGCCAGAAGTTCATCGACGAGCGCGGTCTGGCCATGGATCTGGCCGACCTCGAATTCTGCCAGAAGTACTTCAGCGAGGAGAGCCGCGAGCCCACCATCACCGAAATCAAGGTGATCGACACCTACTGGTCCGACCACTGCCGTCACACCACGTTCGGCACCGAGCTGGACGAAGTGACCATCGATGACGCCACCGTCAAGGCCGCCTTCGAGCGTTACCTGGCGATGCGCCACGAGCTCGGCCGTGACGCCAAGCCCGTCTGCCTCATGGACATGGGCACCATCGGCGCCAAGTACCTTAAGAAGACCGGCGTCATGACCGATGTCGACGAGTCCGAGGAGATCAACGCCTGCACCGTCAAGGTGAAGGTCGATGTCGACGGCGAGGACCAGGACTGGTTGTTCCTGTTTAAGAACG
>ENA-ORUX01002424-ORUX01002424.1-human-gut-metagenome-genome-assembly--contig:-NODE-2424-length-11979-cov-70.911942_pt1 | contig 11979 bp, 9 predicted proteins | sample MGYA00242087_ERZ509225 | MGnify/ENA primary metagenome ERZ509225 (study PRJEB26280, sample SAMEA2338864) | human gut metagenome | biome: human gut; feature: human-associated habitat; material: faeces... | reverse complement strand
GTACTTTAATAGATAAAAAGCCGCGTCATTATGTACTAAATGCCATAGCAAACAAGTTGCTAAGGATCATATTCACCCTCGTAGAAAAAGGTGAATACTATGACGCAAACTTCATCAGGCAAGACCCAAGGGTCGTTAAATATAATTAACGTTAAAAAATACGCTCAAAGCTTGCTCAATTAGAGTAAAACAGGGCGTGCTGCTTGTGTCCTTTTGCCCTGGGCTGTGAGCTTCTGCCCCTTCAGGACGTGTGGAGCACACTTGTGGAAGTTGAGTTCTTTACAGGTTCAGCTTGAATCTGTCCTTAAACATCATCACTTCTCTTGCTGGTATTTGAAGCAGAACAGCTAAATTCTCCCATCCAGCCACAGCCGCCTGAACCTGGTGAATGATGTTTTCTGCCACTTCTTTCTTTATCATATAGCTCTCGCACGATTCCAGCAAAGTACGAATATCAGCCTTGTTGGAAGATTCATTGATCAGGAGGCTTTGATATTCGTTCAGAGTAGGATTCATATCATAGGCAGGCGACAGAGTCCATCCTCTTGGAGTAAGCAGGAAACCATGATTCCTGAAATGGTCATCCGAATTACCAATACAAATATTGAAGGCAACCCTACGGTAAAGTTCCTGAAGATTTTTCTCTACGTCGCAGCAACTTTGTAGTATGAAATCAACAATATTAAGATAACCATAACCACCCTGCGCATTATCTCCATCCCTCAATCCTATCAGTGACATGGATGATGCAAAATGGATTCGCTTTCCCTCATCAGTTCTGTCAAAACGTTTGGAAAGAAGTGTGTGATATTTTCCCAAACCGCCCAGCACCTTGGTTTGAGCTGCATAGATGCCAGCTTTGCGGGCAAGAAGATGAGAAAAATGTTCCCAAAGACCTGTATCATAGTCATCCTTTCTTGACGGAAACTTAGCTATGCATAGATTTCCACTATCATCCAAAACTCCAGCCTTGGGTCTTGCACCGCCCAAAGAAGTACCAGGCTGGATAAGCTGAGCTATCCATTTCTTCTCGGGCAACACGTCATTTTCTTCTGATTTCTCAACTTCCTGACTGGCAAGAACAAGTTGTTTAAGTTCAGTTAGCGGTGGAATCTTGAGGGAAGGCGAAACATTGATAAAATCTCCATCCAGCTCTCTTTTCAATCTGAATCCGCCCATTCTGGAAAAGTCATCGATGCCCATGAGATAGTCGAACGAAGAAAGATTTCTTACAGCCCTCTTTTCTTCTGATGCCTGTATTTGTTCTCTTCTTTTGAGCAAGGTGCGCCCCCACCGGTCGGGCAACGCATCTGAAAAACAGCCGAAAATATCATTCCCAGGCTGAGTGTATTGCAAGCCGGGATAGTTATTGATGTCCTCAGAAAGTTTGATTCCAGCATGAAACTTAAGCCAATTATCATCAAACCTGAAAGCATAACTTTCCGAGCCGCGCAGTTTCTCATAGCACAACTCACCTACCAGCTCCGGTTTGTCGAGCCAGTCAAAATCTGCGAAAACCAATAGTCGTTCCATTTCTATTTCTTTTTAGAGGCTCTTTGACGGTTCTTCAGTCCCATATCCTGCAATGCCCTTCCGAGTTTATCATCCTTTGCCAGGAGCAAGATGTCGTCATCCAGCTGAAGTGCATAGAGCACACGAAGATAGATTCCGATGGAAACAGTGGGGCGTCCCTTCTCCACTTTGCAAAGCGTTACTTCCGAGCAAGTGGCCCTTTCTGCAACTTGTGCCATGCTCAGGTCGCGGCGCAATCGGGCAAGCTTGATTTGCTCTCCTACGATTTCCATTTTCTGAAGCAACTTCCTGGGAAGTTTGTTTGCCATTGTGTCCTTTGCCATAATCTTAACCATTAATATAATGTGCAAATATACGCAAAATACTTCATTATAATATGGGTTATCTTGAAATATTATAGATAATTAACTCAACTTTCGCAAAAGGGGAATTTCACTCCTCCCACTTTGTCCAGTATGCAAAGCACTCGTCATGCGAATCATCAAGAAGCTCGGACAGGCGGAGGTCGGGGAAGGCGATTTGCAGGCATTCGTCCGAACAAAAGGTTCTGACATCATCCACAAGCCAGCCCTCGTCCATCAGGCGATGGCAATGCTCGCACACTCGCACATTGTCGAGCCCGTGTTCGGCAATGATGTCGTCCAAACGCCCCAGCAAACCAAGTTCCTCCACCATTCTGAGGGCGATTTGCCTCTCATGCTCACTTCGCAAGAAAAGCGAGGACACGATTTTCCAATATCTGTTGCCGTAAGAGCGAAGCACCCCGGCTTCGGAGTAAGTTTTTGTCTCCCCGTCCCAGGTGAGGCGAAAGCATTTCTCCCCGTCAGCCATCATCCCGAAAAGAGCAGAAGCAAGGCTTCCGTCCTGATAATCCACCACTTCCACCTCTTCGTTCGGGAACCGCTTGAGCAGCGAAACCAGTTCCTTTGTATTCATCCATTTCATGTGACCGTACATTTATCCGAATTTTAATTGTACCGAATTCGAGGTATTTAGAATTAGGTACGAAAGTCGAGTTAAACAATTATTGTCGATGCAAAGGTCGTCAATCCTGCCCCAACCACCAAAACGTTTAGATCGAAATAGAAATTCTTAACTCGTTTTAGATCAAAAGCAGAAGAAAACGACCGACAGAAAGGCGATTTGCGGACAAATCTGTTTGGTGGCAGGGACGGAAAACACAAAAAATAAGTTAAAGAAAGTAATAAAGACGATAATTTGAAAAAGAAATATTACTTTTGCGAGAAGTATTTTACAACAAAAGGCTGCTGTGGGATTCACTACGAAGCAGTGGCGACAATAAAAATAAAGGTATGAAAACTAATAAATCATTAACCATCTGTCAGTTATTCGGGGGGGGGTAATTTTGAGCCATCAAGATTAACCCGAACCATTCATGCATATTTTTCGCACGCCAAAGGGCGACTGTCATCCTTCATCACAGCGGTGGCAGTCGTCCTTTTTGTGTTCTCTGTACCCGTCCTCACTTCCTGTTCTTCCGACACGGACGACGGCACCGAGGCCGTAGACTACCAGTCACTGCTCAGCGCCCAGGAATGGGAGGTGACCGAGGCTTGTCAGAGTTTCGGCGGTTTTTGGATTGACATGAGGGAATCGGACACCTTCGCCCAGTTTGCCGACGGCAACATCATCTTCACTCAGGGAGAGACCGTCAACCATTTCGACGATACGGGCAAGGTGACGAAGACGGAGTACGAGATTATTCCTTTGGGACAAATCGCCTACACCCTCGAGGGCGATGAAATCAAAATCGGCAACACCATTTTTAAGATAACCCGCACAACCGACTCCCTCATCCTTCAGAGCGAGGGCTGGCGACTTGTGCTCAAAACGAAATAAGAAAACAACTACAAAACACATTATAGTATCAATAATCATTATGGGAATAAAAAATACGGAAAGAGAGGAACTGCACAAAACTATCTGGAGCATCGCCGAGGAACTGCGTGGAGCCGTGGACGGATGGGAATTCAAGGCTTACGTCTTGGGAGCCATCTTCTATCGCTACATATCAGAGAATCTCACTAACTACATTAATAAGCTACAGGCCGACGCTGGCATCGAGAATTTCGATTACGTAAAGATGAATGACGAAGAGGCAGAGGAAGCACGTGAGATGATGGTGCAGGAAAAGGGATTCTTCATTTTGCCCAGCCAGCTGTTCCAGAACGTGGCGGAGCATCCCGAGAAAAATGTCAACCTCAACGAGACCCTGAGCAATGTGTTCCGCTCCATCGAGGCAAGTGCCACAGGCACCGAGAGCGAGGAACAGGTGAAGGGTCTTTTTTCCGATTTCATTATCGATAGCTCACGCATCGGCAATTCTGTTGAAATGCGCAACAAGTGCATCTCTCAAGTATTGATCAAGGTGAGAGACATGCAGCTCAGCAAGAGGTTTTCCGACAACAGCAATGACACCGTGGGCGACACCTATGAGTATCTGATGCAGATGTACGCCTCCAATGCCGGCAAGAGCGGTGGCGAGTTCTTTACCCCACAGGAAGTGAGCGAGGTGCTGGCAAGAATCGCATCCTTTCAGAATCCCCACATCCGCAAGGTCTATGACCCTGCGTGCGGTTCGGGTTCTTTGCTACTGAAGTTTGCGAAGATAGCCGATGATGTGAAAAGTATTGACTTCTACGGTCAGGAACTGAATCCTACGACTTACAACCTCTGCCGTAGTAATATGTTTCTTCACGATATAAACTACTCCAAGTTCGACATCCAGTTGGGCGACACACTCACTACGCCCCATCACCTCGGGATGAAGTTCGACGCCATTGTGAGCAATCCGCCCTATTCGAAGAGATGGGACGGAAAAGAAAACACTATCCTTATCAACGATGAGCGTTTCAGTCCTGCAGGTGTGCTTGCTCCAGCCTCAAGGGGCGACCTTGCCTTCACCATGCACATGCTCTACCATCTGGACGAGACTGGCACCTGTGCCATCGTGGAGTTCCCAGGTGTGCTCTATCGTGGCGGAGCGGAGAAGAAGATACGTGAGTACTTGATTAAGAACAACTTCGTGGACACGGTGATTCAGCTTCCTGCCAATCTTTTCTTTGGTGTGAGTATAGCCACTTGCATCATCGTGCTGAAGAAGAACAAGAAGGACAACAACATCTTGTTCGTCGATGCTTCAGAGGAATACGAGAAGAATGGTAACAAAAACAAGCTGGAGGACAAGAACCAAGACAATATTGTCAATGCCTACGGCGAGCGCAAGGAAAAGCAATATTTCAGCAAGCTCGTGAGCATCGACGATGTGCTTGCCAATGATGCCAACCTCTCAGTATCTTCGTATGTAGAGAAAGAGGATAAGAGAGAGGTGGTTGACATTGAGAAACTGAATGCTGAGATTGAGGAGATGAATTACAAGGTTATCAGTCTTTCTCAGAAGTTGGACATAATCATCAAGGAGCTATGAATAGGATAGAGGAAATGATAAAAAGGCTCTGTCCAAAGGGAGTGGAAAGTGTGAAGCTGGGAGATTACATTATATTATATACAGGAGAACAGCTAAATAAAGCAAACATGTTTAAAATTGGCTCGTATCCTGTTATAAATGGTGGTGTTTCCGCTTCTGGATTTGTTGAAGCCTATAATGAACAAGCAAATACAATTACAATTTCTCAAGGAGGTGCATCCGCTGGTTATGTAAACTTTATCAAAGTTCCGTTTTGGGCAGGTGCTCATTGCTTTGTAATAAAACCAAATAGTGATAATCTTAATAAAAGATTTCTTTATCATTATATTAAGGGGCAAGAATTCTTCATACAACAATGCCAACAAGGAGCGGGAATTCCAAGTGTCAATAGCGATAAAATTAAAAAGCTATTAATTCCCCTTCCTCCTCTCTCCATTCAGCAGGAGATTGTTTCTGTGTTGGATTCTTTTACCACGCTCATCGACAAGATGGAGAAGGAGGTGGAAATGAGGAAGAAACAAATGGAGTGTTATAGGGAAAGGCTAATGAGCCCGAAAGAAGGATGGACTGTTAAGACTCTCGGTGAAATAGGTACTTTTACCCGAGGAAGTGGTCTTCAAAAATCCGACCTTAGAGATGCAGGATTTCCTTGTATCCATTATGGACAAATTCATACTTTCTATAATTTCGCAGCATACAAAACAAAATCCTTTTGCGATGAAAACTATGCTAAGAAGCTCAAAAAAGGAAAAACAGGCGACTTGCTTATTGCAACAACAAGTGAAGATGTAGAAGCTTGTTGCAAAGCTGTGGCCTGGCTTGGTGACAGTGAGGTCGCATATAGTACAGACTCGTATTGTTATTCTCATGATCAAGACCCAAAATTCATGGCGTATTTGTTTCAAACAGAAATGTTTGCTAAGCAAAAACGAATGGCGGCAACAGGGGCAAAGGTAGTGAGAGTTTCTGGTGAAGCAATGGCAACTTTTTCGTTTGCTCTTCCTCCTCTCTCCAAGCAGCGAGAAATCGCCCGCACCCTCGACATTTTCGAGGAATACATCCAGCGCTTAGAAAAACTCATCTCTCTTCGTCAGAAGCAGTATGAGTATTATAGGGAGAGGTTGCTGACATTTGAATAACTCATTAAAAGTAAACGCATTATGGCAGAACAGTTTAACATCATAGCAGAGCAAGACAACTGCACCGTGGTGACAAAGTACGAGCCACAGCAGCGAAGCGGCAATGCCTACCAGAGCGAAGCTGAGCTGGAGCAATGGCTCATCACCCAGTTGCAGCATCAGGGCTACGAATACCCCATCATCCGCAACGAGGAGGAGCTTTTGCTGAACCTACGTAAGGAGCTGGGCGAGGTGAATGACATCGTGCTCTCCGACAAGGAATGGAGCAACCTGCTGCAGGAAATATCCAACGACACGCTCACCTTGGAAGACAAGGCCGACATGATTCAGCGAGCCAACACTGCCATAGAGATAGAACGTGACAACGGCACGAAGACCAACATCCACCTGCTGCACAAGGACAATGTGTTCAAGAACCGCCTGCAGGTAATCAACCAGTACGTGCCCGATGGCGGCACCCACGACAACCGTTACGATGTAAGCATCCTGGTGAACGGTCTGCCTCTGGTCCACATTGAGCTGAAACGCCGAGGCGTGAGCATCAAGGAAGCCTTCAACCAAATAAACCGCTACGCCCGAGAGAGCTTCTGGGCTGGCAAGGGAATGTTCGACTACATACAACTCTTCGTCATCTCCAACGGCACGGAGACCAAGTATTACAGCAACACCACCCGATACGCTCGTGAGCAAGAGGCCGACAAGCAGGGGGGCAAGAAGAAGACGCAAAGCAACTCCTTCGAGTTTACCAGTTACTGGAGCGATGCTGAGAACCACCTTATCTGCGACCTGGAGGACTTCGCCAAGACCTTCCTTACCAAGCGCACCCTGCTCAACATCCTGACTAAATACTGCGTGCTCAACACCGACAAGGAACTGCTCGTGATGCGACCCTACCAGATAGCAGCCACCGAGCGGATCATCCAGCGCATCAAGCAGGCACTCTTCAACCACTGGCAAGGCACAAGGAAGGCTGGAGGCTACATCTGGCACACTACGGGGTCGGGCAAGACTCTCACTTCCTTCAAGACGGCGCAGCTCGCCACAGAGGTAGAAGGCATATATAAAGTAGTGTTCATCGTAGACAGGCAAGACCTCGACTATCAGACGATGAAGGAGTACGACAAGTTCTGTCCCAACTGCGCCAACGGCAACGCCAACAGTCAAATCTTGCTAAGTCAGCTCCAGCCAAGTGACTCCTCGCACATCATCATCACCACCATACAGAAGATGGCGAGCCTCCTGAAGAAAAACAAGATAGAGCGAGAAGTGCTGGACAGGAATTTCGTATTCATCTTCGACGAGTGCCACCGCTCGCAGTTTGGCGAGATGCAGAGGCGCATCAAGCACAGCTTCAAGAACTACATTATGTTCGGATTCACAGGCACGCCTATTTTCGGCGTGAACGCCTCCACCAATGTGAAGGGCGACATGATGACCACAGCCGACATTTTCGGCGGTGAGCTGGACGACAAGGGGCAGCACACCAAAGCCCTGCACACCTACACCATCATCAACGCCATCAACGACAAGAACGTGCTGAAATTCAACGTGGAATATCATGCGCAGACGGCGATGATGGACGGCAAGAAGGTGGAGAACACCCAATATACTGACCCTGCCCGAATAGCCACCAATGTGAAGTACTTGCTCAGCCACTTCGACATGAAGACCAAGCGGCAAAGCCCATGGACAGCCTCGGTGCTGACCAACGTGGAAGATGCTGTAAGAAACTTCAAGAAGAAGAAGGAAGCCCGGGTGAAGGAAATAAAGGAAAAGGTGGCCACCACTGGTTTCAACTCGATACTGGCGTGCGACAGCGTGCCGATGGCAATGGAATACTACAAGGAACTGGAGCGACAGATGGCAGAGCCTGGAGCCAAGCAGCTGCGCATAGCCACCATCTTCACCACCGCCACCAACGAGGCGGAGAACGACAAGATGGGCAACATAGAGGAAGACCCTGAGGGCATCAAGAGCCTCGACTCAACGAGTAAGGATTTCCTGGAGAGTTGCATCAAGGAATACAACCATCAGTTTGGTACCAGCTACGACACCAGCGCCGACAAGTTTCAGAACTACTACAAGGATCTCTCCCTGAGAATGAAGAACAAGGACATCGATCTGCTCATCGTTGTGGGAATGTTCCTGACGGGCTTCGACGCTAAATGCCTCAACACGCTCTGGGTGGATAAGAACCTGAAGATGCACGGACTCTTGCAGGCCTACAGCCGCACCAACCGTATACTGAACGCCGTGAAGAACTGTGGCAATATCGTATGCTTCCGTAACCTGGAGGAGGCGACCAACCGCAGCTTCGGTCTCTTCGGCGACGCCAACGCCAACAGCATCATCCTGATGCGCACGTTCGATGAGTACTACAACGGCTACGACGAGGAAGACCGGCACCATGAAGGCTACAAGGAACTGGCGGAGGCATTGCTCCAAGAGTTTCCACTGAGTCAGCTGGGGCCTTCTACACCATTCGCCAAAAAGGTGGCTTTCGTCAAGTTGTACGGACAGCTGGTCAAGGCCACCAACATACTCGTAAGCTTCGACCAGTTCAATCCCGAAGACCGAGACGAGCGCAACGCCATCCGCATCATCAAGGAGGGCGAACGACAAGACTACCAGTCATGGTACCTCTGTTTCAGAGACGACATCAAGGGCGGTGGTGGCGAAGGTGGAAATGGAGGCACTACTGGCGGCCCTGGCGAAGGGGGAGGTTCAGAGACCGACGGCCTGGAGTTTGAGATGGAGCTTATAGGGCAAGTGGACATCGACATTCCATACATCCTCGCCCTCGTGAAACAATACCACGACAGCAACTGCGAGAACCAGGAAATCATCATGGACATCACCCGAAGCGTAACCTCCAGCCCCCGACTGCGCAATAAGAAAGACCTCATCGACGGCTACATCAAGGTCATCAAGCCAGGCAAAGATGTAGACGTCTACGAGGAATGGCAGCAGTACATCGGTCAGCAGAAGGAAAAGGAACTCAGCACCATCATCACGGAAGAGCACCTGAAGGAGGAGCAAGCCCGCGACTTCATGAGCAAAGCCCTCCAAGACGGCTACGTGGAAGAGAGCGGAATGGGAATCACCAGCGTGTTGCCCCCGATGCCTGTGTTCGGCGCAGGCAAGAAGCGAGAGCAGAAGAAAAAATCGGTGATAGAAAAATTCAAGCGGTTCGTGGAGCGATTCGTGGACCTGTAATGTTTAATTCAACAAAATAAGGAACAATAGAAAACATCAGTACATGAAACAGGAGCCTATCCCTATAGGTAGGTGCACATTTTATATAAAAGCGTTGTCAGCAAGTGAAATCTTATCGCTCAGAAACGACCAAAACTTCTATAAGAATAAGAAAACACGAAACTCCAAAGATGGCAACAAGCGGCGCTCATGGTGTAGAACAGAAAAATCTACGACGTGGGCAATACTTGTATGCTCAATCTGGAGTTTTTGGGCTTTGGTCGGCCTCTGAGCGAGGATGGCGTATGGGTGTTTGCCCACGCTTTTTATATATGATAATGAAAGAAGAGAAGACTAAATACCTAAGAAATATAGAAATGCTCTTTGAGACCTATAAGACCTGCTATGGTGATTGTGTGGGCGACAGAACCATCAATAAACTGTCGCTGTTCATCGTCATGTTTGAAAGTGCCGAGATGTTTGAGCAGGTGGCAAAGGAACTAAAGCAAACCCTCATCATTGACATAGACCGTGACGTGGACTATCAGGTGTGGAGCAGACAAGAGACGTGGACGAAGCAAAAATCAAAGGGCAGTCCATCAGGAAACACCTTAACCTATGAGTCGCTCCACATAGACAAGTTTTCCACCCTTGCCAATCACATGACAGGTATGTTGCCCCCTGTGCCCGAGACTTCCACAGATGAGAAGGAGGACACGAAAAATCGCAAAGGTCTCACCTATACAGAAAGAGACAAATTCAGAGAAACCATCAACAACCTGATGAACCAGAGCGTATTCAATGACCAAGTGCTCGACTGTGCCATCCAAAATACGCTGGTCAAACTATGCACTGCACTGCAAAGCATAAAGAAAAACATCGAATCGAAGCACGAGAACATTCTTTACGAAAACCTATACCAAAAACAGTATTTTTATTATACTTCCCTCATGGGAGGAGACATCAACGACTTGCACAAAAAGTGGCGAAATAAATACTTAGAGGACGAAATCACGGAGAATTCCCTGACAACCCATTTGGAAGAGGCTTTGGTGGAATTATTGAAATCGGGTGTTTTCAACGACATCGAAACAAATCTGACCAATGAGTTAAGAACTAAATACAAGAAGGAGATAAATTTTGATGAATATGACATCCCTAAGAAATTGAAGCCCTTGGAATTGTATGCTCGCTACAGAAGCATCTACAATCTGAAAGGCGGAAAATACATCATTGACAAAGTAAAAGCTGGCAAATTGATTTTTAAGTTAAGAAAAGATGTAGAAAAACTGGAGGCCTTTTTCAAGTTCGACCAAAACCTCTTCCTCGTGTATAAGGACATTGATGATCTGAAAGATAAGAATAAGATGGAAAGCATGATGGATGAAATTGATTTCAGCCAATTGGAGTGTAAGTTTTCCGAGGAAGAAATGAAGGCTTCAGGCATCAAGGAATGCCCAAAGACTGTATTACCCGTCATAGACTTGATGACTACTGAAAAAAAAGTGCCCAAGGCCTATTGGCTCTGCTTTTACTGTGTACTGCTGGAAAAGAAATGGATTGACGACAACATGAACGATTTCTGCAAAAAAATGCAGAAGTTGTTCGGGGTAAAGTTAGATAATCGCAGCCTTAGCAAGGACAGAAATAAACTGGGTACAGACATCGAACAATGGGAAGAACCGGACATAAGGCTGAAAAACAAAAAGAATTTCGGGTTGAAATTCAAGAGCTACATCGAATTTTATGGAAATTATAGATTGCAGGCTGCTTGTCAATAATATGCATGATGTGAAAAAATGAAGAGATAATACGACAAAATAAGAATAGATAGTACCACAAAAAGCTAAACTTAACACCACAAGCAGAAAATATAGCACCACTCGTACCACTTGGTAGGAGTGGTGCTTTTGTTTTCTCCCTAATTTTGCCCTCAGCTTCGGCAAGGTTGGGCTGCTAACTAATGAGCCTTAAAGGAAGGTGAGGCCTTGCATTCGTACATGATGAACATCTTTATTTCATTCCGCATCTGGAAATTTTCTGTCAACGTGAGTTTCAATGCTTCTTGCAGCAAGAGCAACAGAGAAAAGTAATCCAAAATTCATTAATCTGAGTTGAGAAAAGCAGCGTAAGAATGGTTCCCGAGGGGTAAAGGCGCGCGCAAAATCCAATACTTACACGACTCTTCTTCGCTCGCAAAATCAATCAAGATTATGGAAAAAAACAAAAATCAAAAGGGCAATCATCATTGCTTCAACAGTCACAACACAAATGACGAAAACAGTTATTTCATCGGAGAGCCTGACCACTGGCAGATAGAGGGAGTGGCCCACTACGACGGAACCGACAAGTTCCTCTTCACGCCCTCGGAACCCGTAGCACTACCGCTGACCCGCTTCCGGGCAATGGGACTGGCTCAGCAGCATTTCGACGGCACCTTCGACTTCATACGCCGGCCAAGGCTCAGGGCGCAGTCGCAACTCATCCGAAAGCTCGCCCACGGCAGACTCTCCAAGACCAAGGACGGAGCCATACAGCTCACCCTGAAGGTGTTTGAGGACGAGGGGGTGAACATCAGCCAGACCATCGGTGAGGAAGCCAGCATCGCTCAGGCGGCGCTCGTGGAATGGCAGCTGAAGAGATAGACAGGCCTCGGAGAGAAAA
>ENA-ORUX01002402-ORUX01002402.1-human-gut-metagenome-genome-assembly--contig:-NODE-2402-length-12127-cov-2.343688_pt1 | contig 12127 bp, 10 predicted proteins | sample MGYA00242087_ERZ509225 | MGnify/ENA primary metagenome ERZ509225 (study PRJEB26280, sample SAMEA2338864) | human gut metagenome | biome: human gut; feature: human-associated habitat; material: faeces... | reverse complement strand
TAATTTTGTTTAAAACAAAATTCATATTACCACATGACGAAGGAAAAAACGAAAAGATATCATGAATACATTAAAAAAACTTCAGCAATACATGGGTAATCGAAAAGCACTTTTACCCGTATCCATGACATTATCTGCCCTTAGTGCACTGACAGGGATGTTGCCGTATATACTGATCTGGTTTATAGTAAGAGAATTACTCGTCCCTGGTGATCGTATCCGACAACACGACAACTTACGCGTGGTGGGCTGTTGGTCTGGCCGTGGGTAGCGTGATTCTTTACTTTGCAGCCCTGATGGCCTCGCATCTGGCTGCGTTCCGTGTCGAATCCAACCTGCGTCGCGAAGCCATGCATAAAATCGTACACATGCCTCTCGGTTTTTTCGATAGCAACACCAGCGGACGCATCCGCAAAATTATTGATGACAACGCGGGAATCACCCACAGTTTTCTAGCCCACCAGATGCCCGATCTGGCAGCCACGTTCCTCGTCCCTCTCGTCGCGGCCATACTCATCTTTTCATTCGACTGGCAACTCGGCCTTGCCTGCATATTTCCCGTCATCATATCCATGGCCGTGATGGGATTCATGATGGGTACAAAAGGGCGGCAATTCATGCAAAACTACATGACTGCCCTTGAAGAAATGAACACGGAAGCCGTGGAATACGTGAGAGGAATTCCCGTGGTAAAAGTTTTCCAGCAAACCATCTACTCGTTCAAAAACTTCCACAAAAGCATTCAAAACTATAATAAGATGGTATTCGGCTACACCCGAATGTGGGAAAAACCCATGTCATTCTACACCGTCATTATCAATGGTTTCGTGTTCTTTCTAGCCCCGTTGGCCATCCTATTGATCGGACACGCGGGAAACCCGACACCGGTACTGCTTAACTTTTTCCTATTCGTTCTCATTACTCCCGTCTTCTCGCAAAGCATCATGAAAAGCATGTATTTAAACCAAGCTCTAGGACAGGCTAGTGAGGCCATCGGACGTCTCGAAGACCTACTCTCTTACGAAAGCCTCCCCGTCCCGTCCTCCCCTAAAACGTTAAAAGACTTCAGTATTCAATTTAACCGGGTATCATTCCGCTATCCGGGGACGACACAAAAAGCGATAGACGGGATCAGTTTCAAGATTCCCCAAGGAAAAAGAGTGGCCCTCGTCGGAGCATCAGGTGGAGGCAAAACCACCTTGGCCCGACTCGTTCCCCGCTTCTGGGAAACCACGGAAGGAGAAGTGATGATAGGTAACATCAACGTGAAAGATATCGCCCCGAACGAATTGATGCGAAATATATCATTTGTATTCCAAAACACGAAATTATTCAAAACGACCTTACTTGAAAACATTAAATACGGCAATCCCACGGCCACACTACCCGAAATCGAGAAAGCCGTGAACATGGCTCAATGTCGGGAAATCATCGATAAACTTCCCCTGGGACTAAACACGAAAATCGGCTCGGAAGGGACATACCTTTCCGGAGGAGAACAACAACGTATCGTACTAGCCCGCACCTTCTTGAAAAATGCTCCTATCATCGTGCTCGACGAGGCTACCGCTTTTGCCGACCCGGAAAACGAACACTTGATACAACAAGCCCTGAAAGAATTGACCAAAGGAAAAACCGTGCTGATGATCGCTCACCGCTTGTCGAGCATAACCGATGCCGACAATATTCTGGTCATAGATAAAGGAAAAGTAGCAGAACAAGGAACACATGCCAAATTAATCCAACAACAAGGAATTTACAATCACATGTGGAACGAATACCTGCAATCCGTTCGCTGGACCATAGGAAAGGAGGTCGCCCATGCTTAACACGATAAAAAAACGTTTCGCCCTTTCAACACAAGGAGCGAAAGACTTCTGCAAAGGAACATTTTTCACCGTTCTGCTTGACATCGCGCTGATGTTGCCAGCCGTTTTCGTATTCTTGTTTCTCGAAGACTATCTCCGTCCGGTATTTACTCCATCGGCATCCGTAACACACGACATTCTCTATTACAGCCTTCTAGGAATTTTCTTCATGATCGTCATGTACATCATCGCCGTTTTACAGTATCGTGCCACCTACACCACGGTCTACGATGAAAGCGCCAACCGACGGATCTCCTTGGCTGAAAAACTGCGTAAACTACCTTTGGCATTTTTCGGGGAGAAAAACCTTTCCGACTTAACCGCCACGATCATGGACGACTGCACGGATTTGGAACACACGTTCTCTCATGCCGTCCCCCAACTGTTTGCCTCGCTCATCAGCCTGTTACTGATTGCTATCGGAATGGCTTTCTACAACTGGCAACTAACCCTCTCCCTATTCTGGGTAGTCCCATTGGCTATAGCGATTATCCTCTTCTCGAAAAATGCTATTCTCAAAAGTAACAAAACCAATTATCTGAAAAAACGAGCCGTAACCGAACATATACAGGAAGGGCTGGACACGATTCAAGAGATTAAGTCCTACAACCAAGAGCGTGATTACCTGGAAAAACTGGACACGAGAATCGATTCCTACGAGAAGATGCTGACTCGCAACGAATTAACCCTCGGTATCTTAGTAAACGGTTCTCAAAGTATCCTGAAACTCGGGCTGGCAAGCGTGATCATCGTGGGGGCCGACATGCTGGCAAACGGTAGTATCGACCTGTTCACCTACTTGATATTCATGGTGATCGGTTCACGGATTTACAACCCGTTAAATGAAGTCATGAACAATCTCACTGCCTTGTTCTATCTGGATGTCCGTATCAACCGGATGAATGAAATGGAAGCACTCCCCATCCAACAAGGAGACACGAACTTTAAACCTGAAAATTTCAATATCGAATTCCGAGAAGTTGACTTCTCGTATGAGCAAGGTAAACCCATCTTAAATAAAGTTTCTTTCACGGCAAAACAAGGAGAAAAGACGGCTCTGGTAGGCCCATCCGGTAGCGGTAAAAGCACCGCTGCCAAACTGGCTGCCCGTTTTTGGGACATACAATCGGGAAAAATAACCTTAGGTGGACAGGATATCAGTCGAATCGATCCGGAAACCTTGTTGAAAAACTACTCCGTTGTGTTCCAAGACGTGGTTCTTTTCAACACCTCCATCATGGACAACATTCGTATAGGGAAACGGGATGCCAGTGATGAGGAAGTACTACGTGCCGCACGGCTTGCCCAATGTGATGAATTCGTCAGCAAGATGCCTAAAGGCTATCAAACCATTATCGGAGAAAATGGAGAAACTCTATCCGGAGGAGAACGCCAGCGTATCTCTATCGCCCGCGCCCTGCTGAAAGATGCCCCGATCATCCTGCTTGACGAGGCCACCGCCTCCCTCGACGTGGAAAACGAAACCAAGATTCAAGCCGGGATATCCGAACTCGTACGGGATAAAACAGTACTGATTATCGCCCACCGGATGCGTACCGTGGTCAATGCCGATAACATAATCGTACTGAAAGACGGTCAGGTAGTGGAACGTGGATCGGCGGAATATTTGAAAAAGCAAAAAGGAATATTTGCAAAATTACTCCATCCAATTAACTTATAATAAAAACCAAGGGAAATCCTACTGAAATACTAGGGAAATAATCCCCCTTATTCGTTGCTCAACCAACGCGCATACGTTGCTCAACCGTTCCGGAACGGTTGAGCTTCGGGTGGACTTCAAATGATCTCTGGGTAAGTGGGATTATTTGGGTTTGTTTACTACTTTATTTGGGTAAGATTCGAGTAGTATCATGGGAGTGGATTTCTTTGCTTTATCGATTGAGTTCACGTTAATTTAATGTATTTCACGGCAATGAAACTGGGTATCGTGCAGAGCATGATCCAAAGAAAGAAGTACTGATAACCGATTAATTCTTGTATGTAACCGGAGATCATACCGGGAAGCATCATGCCGAGGGCCATGAACCCGGTGCAGATGGCGTAGTGGGCGGTTTGTTGCGGGCCTTTACTGAAGAGCATCATGAAGTAAGTGAGGGCCGTGAAGCCGAACCCGTAGCCGAATTGTTCGATGGCGACAGCGGAGGAGATGAGCCAGATGTTGGAGGGGTGGGCAAATGCCAGATAGACGTACACGAGATTGGGCAGGTTCATGGCGGCCGTCATCCACCAAATCCAATGCTTCAGCCCCTTGCGGGCCATGAATATTCCCCCCAGGATTCCCCCTATCGTGAGGGCTATCAGTCCGACAACCCCATAGATGGTGCCGACTTGCATGGTGCTTAATCCTAAACCGCCGACTTCGGGATTGTCGAGCAAGAAGGGAGAGGTAATTTTTACAAGTTGTGATTCTGCAAAACGAAAAAGCAGGATAAAGGCTAATGCAGCGATAATTCCCTTCTTTTGGAAGAAGGTGATGAAGGTTTGGAAAAAGGCATTTAGCGGGTTACCGTTTCTCACGGGAGTATCGTTTTCCGGCTTGGGGAGAATGAATTGATGGTAGAGGAAGAGAAGTACGAATATGGCTGTCAACAGGTAGAAGGTGACCGACCATGCCCGGGGAACGGCAATCTCTTCCGGGAGCGTGGAAGAATAGGTTTTTTCAAGCCAACCGGCAAGCATGACGATGAGGCCTTGTCCCGTGAGCATGGCGAGGCGGTAAGCCGTGTTGCGGATGCCGACGAAGAATGCCTGTTTTTTGGTGTCTAGTCCCAGCATGTAGAATCCGTCGGCGGCGATGTCGTGGGTGGCGGAACTGAAAGCTAACAACCACATGAATGCCAGTGAATAGCGGAAGGCGTGGGGACCGGGAAGAGTAAATGCTATTCCGGCCAGCCCGCCACCGATTACTAACTGCATGGAGATTACCCACCAGCGTTTGGTTTTCACGATGTCTACCAGCGGGCTCCATAGGGGTTTTATCACCCAGGGTAAATAAAGCCAGCTCGTGTAGAGGGCTATGTCCGTGTTGTTTATTCCCAAGCGTTTGAACATGATGACGGCAAGTGTCATGACAATGACGTAAGGCAGACCTTGCGCGAAATATAGGGTGGGGATCCAGGACCAAGCGGATGTTGTGATTTTAGATTTCATGATTTATGATTTCATTTTCAATTTTTTGTAGTTGTGTGCCGGGAAAATAGTGGGATAGTATTTCTTGATAACCGTAGCCTTGGGCACTCATGACGGCAGCCCCGATTTGACAGAGGCCGACCCCGTGACCCCATCCTGCTCCTCTCAAGGTGAAACGGGTAATGGCCCCGGAGGTGTTTTTCTCTGTTTCCACGATAAAAGCCGAGCTGTACAGATGGCTTGTGGAGAATGCCTTGCGGATGACAAGTTCTTTCCCGATGGTCATGCTTCGTTTTGAACCTTGGATACGGAGACGGATGATACGTCCGGATGCACCTCTTTCCACGGGGTCTATCGATAGGATGTCCCCGAAGTCTATCTCGATGCGGGACTTTATTAATGCAGATAGTTCCGAGGGGGTGTAGGACACTTGCCAACGGAAGAAATCCTGGGTTTCTTGATCATAATCGTTGAGAACATTTGACAGCACGGCTTTGTCTCGGGTATTGCAGAATACATCGTCCGGGGTGGAGAGAATCCATTCCCGGGCGTTTTCTTCTTGGGATAGGTCGGGGACGGAGGACCGGGTGGCGCTATCAACCACTTTGGTCAAATAGGGATGTGCCACGGGCTCCCACGTGTTTTCAAAATATTCGGTTACTCCCCCGCAGCATTTCGAAAATCGAGCATCACAAATTTCGCCATGATACATGAGAACTTCTCCCCGGGTGGCATCGATGGCTTGCCTGACAAATGGCGTGTAGGCTTTGCTGATTCCTTGGTAGCGTTGACAATGGTCGTCCGCGCACACGTCGAAATGCTCGTGGTCCTCCCGGTCGTACCACCGGATGTATTGTTGCTCATCCTGTATGCAGGATTGGTAGGTGTCGGTTAGTTTCTCGCTTTTTATTTTTTGCGCGATCAGCCAACTGCGGGAAATGACCGCGTGAGCTTTCAAGAGTTCCAAAGACGAGGTGGCACTCATTTCGGAAGAGATGACGCTTAGCAGATAATCTTCCAGGGGTAATATGTTGATTGCCGTCAGATGTTTTCCTTCATCGATGATTTTCAATGTACCCTTGAATTTCTGGTCTTCCGTGCGTTGCCAGTGAAAATTGATTCCGATCATGACGTTGAGTAGGTCAAAGTCTGCTGTTTCGTCATTTTCAGGGATCAGCGTGAAGTGATCCGGAACAATTTGTGTCTGGGAAGATGAGTGTAGAATCAAGTCTTCGCCTTCCTTGGAAATGGTATATTCCCCGGAATATTTTTGATTGTTGTTCCAATAATTTCCGTTCAGGCGGAAGGTGATGCTCGGGGCAAAAAGGATTCCGACGGAAAGAGTAATCGCCTTCGGCGAAGTATAGGTTGACGGGTTATAAGTTACAGGTTCTTTCATCTTCATAAATCATAAATCGCAAATCGTAAATTCATAAATTGTTCATCGGTAAGGGTTAATTGGGAAAAGAGTTCTTCCAGTAAGGGGGCGTCCAGACGGTTGAAATCTTTTTCCCGGGGGGAGATGATCAGACCGGCGAAGTCTACGCAGCCGGGACTGAACAGGATGTTTTCCTCTCCTTCCGCGAAGAATTGCCACGGGCGGTGTTGGCGACGGGGAAAGATGACCACCCACCATTCGTTGTTTTCGTACCAGGCAAAGAGGTTCATCATGGGTTCCGGGTCATTCGGGATGTGATGTCCCATAACTGATCGTATTTTTTCAAACGTGTCGGTCAGTTGCTTCCGGTTGCCGGAATGAAGAATGATATTTTTGCGCAGGTAATTGTTGATGCTTTCGATGGTTGTTTCCCGGGATTCGGAAATCCACAAGATTTCTTTCGGGCAGCGGTTTACATCGGTTTCCAGGGGCATGATGTGACGGGGTGCCAGTTGGAAATGAAAGTGATCCGGGGCGGAGGCTCCGCTACGGGGACCGTTGTAAAAAATCGTGTACTCCGGATAAGTTTCTGCTATGGCCAGCATATCTTGGAAATGTCCCTCGATGAGCTGGGGGGTATGTTGTTTTGCCGGAACCGTGTAATGGCGGTCGAATATGGGATAAGGGTTTACCCGTATATCCAGCGCGGAATTATAATCGAAACTGATTTGTTCCGGCGGTATGTTTCCTTTACACAGGAAGCAGGCTCTCGCCTTGAGCGACTGCTCGTCTATTTTGGCCACGGCTGATTGAATCCGGTCCGGGTTGTGCTGGATGCGAATCTGGAATCCCTCGAAATCGATCGTGCGATAGATGACATTTCGCAAGCGTTCGTAATTACCCCGGGCCAAGGGCCAAGAGGCTAGTTGTGATTGTGTAAATTCGTCGAAAAACATGACAGGGGATGGATTTTGGATTTTTGATTTATGATTTATGATTTTTCTTCGTTTTCAATTTTCTGTTGTCTGGCCAATATCTCAATCATACGTATTTTGTCTTTATAGTAGTTATTCGCGTTTACACGTTGGATGTTCAAGTCTGCGTCGGAATTGCCTTCCCAACGGCGACACAAATATAATGGTTCGTAGATACGTTCGATCCGATATTCGCGAGAAATGGCGAGTGCCGTGGCGTAATCTTCCCCGTAACTGACGTTCGGGATTCTGATTTGCCGGAGTAATGGCGTGTAAAATGCACGGGGAGCCCCCAGTCCGTTGACGCGTAAGGCGTTGTTACGCCCGTTGTCCGGCGTCCACTCCTTGTGGTCAATGATGCCGGGAGGTATCTCTTCCAACTTGAAGTTCACCATCTTGTAGCTGCCGATGACCATGGCACACTGGTGTTCGTGGAACGTGTCGACGATGCGTTGGAGTACGTGGTGATTGATGTACAAATCATCGCTATCCAGTTGAATGGCAAATCGTCCGCAATGTTCGTCCATGATGGCATGTGTCCAGCATCCCCCGATGCCCAGGTCGGTGCGGGAAGGGATGATGTGGATGATTTGAGGGTGTTGTTGGGCCATTTTTTGGATGATGGCGGTTGTGTGGTCGGTGGAATGATTATCGACAACGAGAATATTGTACTTGAAATTTGTCTGTTGTGAAAGGACGGATTCGATGGCTTCCGCTATGGTCTTTTCCCGGTTACGGACGGGAATGATGACGGATGCTTCGGTTTCAAATTTCTCCTCTTGGAACGGGACGGTTTTGAACACGGGGGGAAGGTAGGCCCCGATAGCCTTCAAGTGGGCGGTGAACGCCTGTTCCATTTCAATTTGTACTTCCCGGTTACGAGGGTTCACGTAATCAAATTGTTTTTCACCGGAACGCCGGGAGTCGTGTTCTTTCTCCGTGTACAGGAATTCGGGGATCCGGAAAATCAATCCTTCCCGGGAAAGACGCAGGCGCAGGTCGTAGAGTGCGGCGAAATGGTACTCCGTGTCCATTTCACGGATGACTTTCTTTAACGCATCTGTTCTGAATAAAAGTATTGATCCGAAGTCAAAATCGTCCCTGACGCTTCCCGGTTGATAATCAATCGTCGGGTGTGCTGTTGGCTGTCCATTTTGTTCCGAGTAATAATCCGAGTAAAGCATGACGGCTCCCGTGGCTTGTGCTACCTGAAGAAAACGTTTTTGTGCGTGTTCTCCTAATCGTGGAGTCGGGTATTTCGTGTAAAAAAAGACATAAGGGGTATCTATCGCAGTTGCGATTTTCCGTAACGTGGCCGTTTGTTCAAAATGCACGTAGGTATCTGTCTGTTCGTCTCTTTTTAGCCTGTGTATGATACAAGAAATGATAGACATAAATTCCAAATTTAAGGTTTAAGCCAAAGATATATCTTTTTGTAGAAAGAGTATGAATTTCAGCGTATTTAAAGTGAAAATATCTATTAGGATTGAAGTATTAATAGAGCATTTTTGGATAAGTGTTTCCATGAGCCTTCCTTTTTTGCAAATATACAAAAAGTGTACTTTTAAAGGTACACTTTTTGCAGAAAAACGTTCCGCGTAAGGAACACTTTGCCGTGTAAGAAGGTGTGTTAAAACTCCATCCCTCCCTTTCTGGTTACTTCTCCTCAGGCAGGGGAAGAAAGAGGTGGCAGCGAAGTTGACGGAGGAGTTTTATGTGAAAAACAAATTTTGACACATTTACTTGACAATATTGTTGTGAATTGTTTCATAAATTTTAGTGTTATTGTTTTGTTATTCTTGGGCAAAGATCGTTTTTTTACTACTTTTATACACGCGTAAATCAGTATAATAATCCTTGGGAAAAATGAAATGGTGCAGGATGAGTTATTAATCGAGCAGTTGAATCAAAAGCAGGTGGGAGCCTTTAAAATATTGTTTGACCGGTTCTATCGTTATCTCGTGTTATATGCCATGAAATGGGTGGAGAGACAGGAGGTTGCCGAGGATATCGTGCAGGATTTGTTCGTGCAGGTATGGGAGCGGGACACGCTTTATAGTTCTTATTACGGTTTTAAAAACTTTTTGTACAATTCGGTGAAGAATGCTTCCTTGGATTACTTGAAACACAAGGAGGTGGAGGGGAAATACGTTCGTTATGCACTTTGGCATTCGGAAACCGGGGAGATGCCGGAGTTGGAGATGATGAAAGAGGAGGTGTATCGTCGTTTGTATCTGGTGCTGGATGAATTACCGAGGCGATGTCAGGAAGTGTTCAGGTATTATTTGGATGGGAAAAAGAATAGTGAGATTGCGGAAATATTGCATATATCGGAATTGACCGTGAAGGCTCAAAAACGGGATGCGATAAGTTATTTACGGAAAAGATTGGGGAACGTGTATCTGCTATGTGTTTTATTTAGAGTTGGTTTCATGTAATGAAAAATATATTCTAAAAAAGATCGATTTTTTATACTCCTTTTTATGCCTCTTGTCGTCTTTGGTGTAAAATAACAGAGATGATGAGAGATTACGATGAGAATATAGTACAGCTAATCCAACTTTACCTCACAGGAGATTTGTCCGAGGAGGAAAAAGTGAAGTTGGAAGACTGGATTCACGGGGACTCTTCACGTAAACGGTTGTTTGATGAAATTTGCGAAGAGAGGAATGTTGCCCGTGATCTTGAAGTTTACGAACGGGTGAACAAGGAGAGTGCATGGGAAAAGGTCGTTTGCCGGGGGAATATTAAGCTGCAACATTCATCTCGTCGGTTGGGGTGGTATCGTTGGGTGGCTGCCGTGATGCTTCCGGTGATGGTGGCTGCGGGATATTTTATAAGAGAAATGAAACGGGATTCTTTGCAGCAGGGAGTGGAGATAGCGAGTATTGAACCGGGAAAGAGCAAGGCAATTCTGCGGTTGGGAAATAATCGCGTGCTTGAAATAACGAAGGAGCGGGAGACCCATGTTGACGTGGCGGAAGGAGTTGCCGCTACCAATAACTCGTCGGGAATGATTTATCCGGAACAGGTGGCAACCGGCAAAACAGAGTATAACGTGTTGGAGGTTCCCCGCGGGGGCGAATACACGGTGACGTTGTCCGACGGTACGGTGGTTCACCTGAATTCCGGAAGTGAGTTACGCTATCCGGTGGCTTTCGGTGCGGAGCGGCGGGAGGTATTCCTTTCTGGGGAAGGGTATTTTGAGGTGGTAAAAGATTCTGTCCGTCCTTTTTTCGTGAACGCGGATAAGTTGAAAATCCGGGTGTACGGTACTTCATTTAACGTGAATACCTATGATCTTGAAAATATACAGACCGTTTTGGTTGAGGGAAAGATTGGCATTCAGACGATGAATATGAATACGGAGTACATGGTGAAACCGGGACAATTGGCCCTTTATAATCAAGAGAAAGGTACGATGGAGATTCTGAACGTGGATGTACTGCCTTACGTGGCGTGGAAGGACCATGAATTTATGTTTGATGACGAAAGTTTGGAGAAGATCATGAACCGCTTATCTTTATGGTATGATGTAGATGTATTTTTCCAGACGGCGAGTTTGAAACAGTTACACTTTACCGGGCATTTAGGGCGATACGATGATATTTCCCATATCCTTGATGCTATATCGGGTGTGACCCAAGTGAAATTCTCTGTAAAAGGAAGGACGATTATAGTGATGGAATAAAGAAATAGCGGAAAATGTTACGAGCATTCTCCGCCATCAATGATAATAGGACAAATAGGCTATTGTTACGAGCTGAGCCTACTTGTAAATACTAACATTCTAATGACAAAGGTATGGAAAAATTTCTGTTATGCCTTCGGGTTTACCGACTTCATGGGCAAAAATTCTGGAAAACTATGAAACTTTTTATGATTTTGATGTGCTGTTTCACATTTTCCCTTTCGGCAAATAGTTTTGCCCAACAGGAAAAGGTTAATCTGGATTTGCGAGATGTGTCGATCAAGACATTATTTAGTGAGATCCAGCGTCAAACCAAGTTGCATTTCATTTTTAGTAGCGAGCAGGCGAATCGTTTGGACAAATTGACTGTGAAGGCAACGGATGAAACGGTGAAATCTGTTTTAGATCGAATTTTCGAGGGAACGGGTTTTAGTTATACGTTTCGGGATGATATTATCATGGTGCGGTTTGAAGGAGAAAAAGCGGCACAGCAGGTGAAGAAAGAAATGGAAATCCGGGGTGTAGTGAAAGACAAAAACGGGGATCCTTTGCCGGGAGTGACGGTGCTTGTGGGGGGAACCACTTTGGGCACGGCCACGGATGGGAAAGGGGCATTTCTGTTGAAAGTTCCCGAACAGGAGAGTGTGGCGTTGCATTTTTCTTTCGTGGGGATGAAGACGCGGGAACTTGTATTTAAAAAAGGCCAGCAACCGTTGACGGTTGTGATGGAGGAAGATTCTGAAAGTATCGAGGAGATTGTGGTGACAGGGTATCAACAAATTGAAAAGAGAAACCTGACGAGCTCCGTGGTAACGGTGAAAACCAGTGAGTTGCAAACGATTGGAGCATCCAGTATCGAACAAATGCTACAAGGTGTGGTTCCGGGGCTCTCCGTGGTGAATACGTCGGCCTCTCCGGGGGCTGCACCGAAAATTCGTATTCGGGGTACGGCAACGATTGCCGGAAATGCCGATCCTTTGTGGGTGTTGGATGGCGTTATATTGGAAAATTCCGTGCCGGTTACGGCTGCCGATTTTAATAGTCCGGACGTGATGAATATGTTTAA
>ENA-ORUX01002400-ORUX01002400.1-human-gut-metagenome-genome-assembly--contig:-NODE-2400-length-12138-cov-3.937929_pt1 | contig 12138 bp, 9 predicted proteins | sample MGYA00242087_ERZ509225 | MGnify/ENA primary metagenome ERZ509225 (study PRJEB26280, sample SAMEA2338864) | human gut metagenome | biome: human gut; feature: human-associated habitat; material: faeces... | reverse complement strand
TGCTTCTGTAGCGGCGTCTGTTTGTTTTGCTACACAAACCAGAATTTATAATTACATCATTCCCATTCCGCCGCCTGCTGGCATTGCTGGAGCTGGTGTATCCTCTTTAATGTCTGCTACTACAGACTCTGTTGTAAGCAATGTAGAAGCTACGCTTGTTGCGTTCTGTAATGCACTTCTTGTTACCTTAGCAGGGTCAATAATTCCGGATTCAACCATGTTTACATAAGTTTCTGACAACGCATCAAATCCTACGCCTGCTTCGCTTTCTGCTACTTTGTTAATGATAACAGATCCTTCAAGTCCAGCGTTTGCTGCGATGTGATATAAAGGAGCCTCTAATGCTTTGAGAACGATTTCTGCACCAGTCTTCTCATCACCTGTGAGTTCTTTTGCCATCTCTTTTACAGCTTTAGCTGCATGGATGTAAGCAGATCCACCACCTGCGATGATACCTTCTTCTACTGCTGCTCTTGTAGCTGCAAGAGCATCTTCCAGACGAAGCTTAGCTTCTTTCATTTCTGTCTCAGTGGAAGCACCAACACGGATAACAGCTACGCCGCCAGCCAGTTTTGCAAGTCTTTCCTGTAATTTTTCTTTATCAAATTCAGATTTTGTTTCTTCAATCTGTCCACGGATCTGAGCAACACGGTTTGCGATTGCATCTTTGTCACCCATACCGTCAACGATAACTGTGTTCTCTTTTGCAACTTTAACAGATTTTGCACGTCCTAACTGCTCCATAGTTGCGTCTTTCAGTTCCAGACCAACTTCTTCGGAGATTACCTGGCCGCCTGTAAGGATTGCGATATCCTGAAGCATTTCTTTTCTTCTGTCACCATATCCCGGAGCTTTGACAGCTACTACCTGGAAGGTTCCTCTTAATTTGTTTACGATCAGAGTTGTAAGAGCTTCACCCTCTACATCTTCAGCAATGATAAGAAGTTTCGCACCAACTTTTACGATCTGCTCCAGTAATGGAAGGATTTCCTGGATGTTGCTGATCTTCTTGTCTGTGATCAGGATATATGGATCTTCCAGATTTGCTTCCATTTTTTCCATATCTGTTGACATATATGCGGATACATATCCACGATCGAACTGCATACCTTCTACAAGGTCAAGTTCTGTGTGCATTGTCTTGGATTCTTCTACTGTGATAACGCCGTCTTTGGAAACTTTTTCCATAGCATCTGCTACTAACTGTCCAACAGTCTCATCGCTTGCGGAAATAGATGCAACGTTTGCGATCTGTTTCTTGCCGCTGATTGTCTGGCTCATGTTCTTGATTGCTTCTACAGCTACATCTGTAGCTTTCTTCATTCCTTTTCTGAGGATGATCGGGTTAGCGCCTGCTGCCAGGTTTCTCATTCCTTCGTGAACCATAGCCTGTGCAAGAACAGTAGCTGTTGTTGTACCATCACCTGCTACATCGTTTGTTTTGGAAGCAACTTCTTTGATCAGCTGTGCGCCCATGTTTTCAAATCCGTCTTCCAGTTCAATTTCTTTTGCGATTGTAACACCGTCGTTTGTGATAAGCGGAGCACCGTATGGTTTGTCAAGAACTACGTTTCTTCCTTTCGGTCCTAATGTTACTCTTACTGTATCAGCTAATTTATTTACACCAGCTTCAAGAGCTGCTCTGGCTTCTGCGCCGAATTTAATTTCTTTTGCCATGATAATATGACCTCCTGATTCAAATTTTGATCTCTATGAATTCTTTCTGATACCTGTCCGATATTTCATGTTACATCCTGTAAATATTATCTTACCTGCAAATATTATCTTATAAGTATCTTCATTTATGTTTTCTATTTTGATATTGCTTATTTAACAATTGCAAGAATATCATTCTGTTTTACAATGATATATTCTGTGCCATCCATTTTTACTTCTGTTCCTGAATATTTGGAGTAGATAACTTTATCACCTACAGCTACTTCCATTTTTACTTCTTTGCCGTCAACAACTCCGCCAGGTCCTACAGCTACAACTTCTGCCTGCTGTGGTTTCTCCTGTGCCTGTCCCGGAAGAACGATTCCGGATTTTGTTGTTTCTTCTGCTTCAACCTGTTTTAATACAACTCTGTCACCTAAAGGTACTAATGTCATGATCTATATCCTCCTTTATTCTCCAACCTGGAATCTCTGTTACCGTCTCTGCTATTCTTAATATCCGGCAACTGTTTCGGCACTCTGTCTAATTCTGCCGATTTTTGCTAGCACTCATTTACTTCGAGTGCTAATCACTGTCCTTATATTATTGAAAATGAGTCGATTTCGCAAGTGCTTTTATCATTATAAAATAATCTATATTCTCTTTTTTACTTATATATACTCTTTTTTTCTTTTGTTTTCTTAATTTACAAATAATTTTGTCATATCTTCCTTGTCTTTCGCATTCAGTTGAATTGTCTTCAAATACATCAATTAAGAGGCTTGCTATAATTCCTGTAACATAATAAAAAGACCGTCCACCATACAGCAGACAGCCTTCTTGCATTCATTATTTATGGAAGCTTCTATATCAGGATTTCTTATTTCTCTGAGCTTTAATCTCTTCCAGTTCATCAAAGATGACTTCATTCAGCACTTTAATGTAGGTTCCTTTCATACCGGAAGATCTGGATTCAATCACACCGGCACTTTCAAACTTCCTCAAAGCGTTTACGATAACAGATCTGGTGATTCCCACGCGGTCTGCGATCTTACTTGCAACCAGGATTCCCTCATCTCCGTCAAGTTCATCAAAAATATGGATGATCGCCTCCAGTTCGGAGAAAGATAAAGTATTAAACGCAGATTTCACTACCTGCTGCTTTCTGTCCTCCTCAGCATTCTCTTCATGAACCGCTCTCATCATCTCAAGCCCTACAACGGTTGTTCCATATTCACTGACAATAATATCTTCAATGTCATATGGTTTCTCATAACGATACATAAATACAGTACCCAGTCGTTCCCCTGCAATATCTATCGGATTAATGATTCCCTGATAACTGCTTGATACATGTTCAAATCCCAGTGTCTGAAGATTTACATTCTCTTTTGTTGACAGGACACCCAGAAATCTCTCGTTTAACAGGGAATCTACATATCCGCCAACCTTGTCCTCGATCAGTTCAGTGATCTCCTCTACTCCCGGGCATAAACTGACACCCAGAACCTTTCCTTTTTTACTGAGAACCAGAATGTTGGAACTCAGTGTCTCCATCAGAACCTGACAGATGTCATTAAATACCACTTTGCTGGAACTGCTGTTATGCAGAAGTTTATTAATTTTTCTTGTTCTATCCAGCAGCTGAACACTCATATTGTCCTCCTTTCACCCTGTACATATCCGAAATCTTTCTGTCATTATTTCATAAATGAGCAGTCACTTTCTTTTGCTCGCAAGGAAGATTCAGACACACATGGTCATTAACATTACTGATACTTTGATTTTACACGTTTTAAAGTCAAATTACAAGACAAATTTTACTATTTTTTTATTTATTTTTGCTTTTCTGAAAATAGATTCCTTTTATAATATTATTCAATAAATATCATCATCAAAAGTTCAAAGGATTGAAGACAAAAAGTCAGAAAGTCACTGACTGTAAGACAAAAAACGGAACTGTTGCATTAATGAAATTCATTTTCAACTGCTGCAACAGTCCCATTTATAACATTTACAATCCGTTATTATTCTTTCTCGTCCTTTGCCTCTACATATCCACATGTCTCCTGGCTGCAGACAAGCTTATTCCCCTTTTCCACCATATAGCTTCCACATTTCGGGCATTTCTTTGCTGATGGTTTCTGCCAGGACATGAAATCACAATCCGGATTATCCTCACATCCGTAGTACTTACGTCCTTTTTTGGTTTTCTTAAGCACAATCTCTTTTCCACATTTCGGACATGCCACCCCGATCTTCTCAAAATATGGTTTGGTATTTTTGCATTCCGGAAATCCCGGACATGCAAGGAATCGTCCATGAGGACCATATTTGATCACCATATGTCTGCCACAGTTTTCGCAGATCACATCTGTCACTTCATCCTGAATATCAACCTTTTCAAGTTCTTCCTCTGCAGCATCTACATCCTTCTTCAGATCCGGATAGAAGTTGCTTACTACTGTCTTCCACTTTACAGTTCCTGCTGCCACACAGTCCAGAAGCCCTTCCATAGTCGCAGTGAAGTTTACATCTACAATACTCGGGAAAGCCTGTTTCATAATATTATTGACAACTTCCCCCAACTCTGTAACATACAGGTTCTTCTGTTCTTTTGCAACATAACGGCGGCTGATGATCGTTGTGATCGTCGGCGCATAGGTACTTGGACGTCCGATCCCCAGTTCTTCCATAGTCTTGACCAGAGATGCCTCTGTATAATGTGCAGGCGGCTGCGTGAAATGCTGTTCTGGTTTCAGTTCCTTAAGACTAAGCTTCATTCCTCTTTCAAGACTCTGATTCAGAACATTTCCTTTTTTCTGGTCCTCTTCATCTGTGTATACAGACATAAATCCGTCAAATATGATCTTGGAGGCAGAGACTGTAAAAATATACTGGTCTGCACCAATCTTTACAGATGTTGTTTCGTATTTTGCAGGAGCCATTCTGCTGGCCGCAAAACGTCTCCAGATAAGCTGATACAGTCTGAACTGATCTCTTGAAAGAGATTCCTTCAGTACAGCCGGTGTACGGCTGATGTCTGTAGGACGGATCGCTTCGTGAGCATCCTGGATCTTCTGTCCCTTTTTCACAGCTTTCTCAGACTTTGAAACATAATCCTCTCCGTACTGAGCAGTGATATATTCTCTTGCAGCAGCATCTGCTTCCTCTGAGATTCGGGTGGAATCTGTACGCAGATAAGAGATCACACCTACCGTTCCATTTCCTTTGATATCAATTCCTTCATACAGCTGCTGTGCCAGACGCATTGTCTTCTGTGTGGAAAAGTTTAAGGTCTTGGCTGCTTCCTGCTGTAAGGTACTTGTAGTAAAGGGAAGCGGTGCATTCTTGATTCTCTCGCCTTTCTTTACTTCATTGATCTCATATTCTTTATCTTTCAGAGAGGCCAGAAGTTTATCCATTTCCTCTTTGCTGTGGATATCCATCTTTTTATCTGTTCCATAAAACTTCGCCTGCAGCGGTTTCTTCTCACCCTTCACCTGAAAATCTCCCTCCAGGCTCCAGTATTCTTCCGGAATAAACGCATTGATCTCATCTTCTCTGTCACAGATGATACGAAGCGCAACAGACTGTACGCGCCCCGCACTTAAGCCTCTCTTGACTTTTGCCCAGAGAAGCGGGCTGATGGTATAACCTACCATACGGTCAAGCATACGTCTTGCCTGCTGTGCATCTACCAGATCCATATCCAGGTCTCTGGCCTGTTTGATTGATGATTTTACTGCTGTCTTGGTAATCTCGTTAAAGGTAATCCTGTGCATCTTCTTCGGATCTTCTTTTAATGCCTGCATCAGATGCCAGGAAATTGCCTCTCCCTCGCGGTCAGGGTCAGTTGCAAGATAAATCTTATCTGCTTTCTTTGCAGCCTTGCGAAGCTTTGCAAGCAGTTCTCCCTTTCCTCTGATCGTTATATATTTGGGTTCAAAATCATGCTCAACATCAATTCCGAACTGACTCTTCGGGAAATCACGGACATGTCCGTTAGAAGCTTCCACATCGTAATTCGCACCGAGAAATTTCTTTATTGTTTTCACTTTTGCAGGTGATTCTACTATCACCAGATATTTCGCCATGCTACCTCTCCTAGTCGTAATCTGTTATTCTTCACAGTGTCCCTGAACGGGCACATTGCCTGACAACGATATTGTTACATATGAAAATCGCCCTGCGCCGCAGAAACGTGAAGCACAATAATCATAAATCGTCAACTGTCTTTTACATAATAATGTCTCCCGCTCTCTCTTATGAGCCCCCGCAGTGTCAGTTCCACAAGACAGTTGCTTACCTGTGCCGGGGAAAAGCCTGTTTTTCTCACAATGTAGTCGGGATTTTTTGGTCGTAAATCGAGACAACTATACACCATATTCAAATCTCTTGCAAGTCCCAAGTTGTTTTTTTCACCGTTTTGTGTTACTTTTTCCATCGAAATTCCAAGTTCTTCCAGCATAATTTCCGGACAGTATGCAATCCCTGCGCCGTCGTAGATCAGCTTATGGCAGCCTCTGCTGAGTTCATCTGTCACTGCCCCCGGAATCGCATAGACCATCTTTCCCTGTTCCAGTGCAAATCCCACAGTGATCAGCGAACCGCTGTTTTCTTTTGCTTCCACTACCAGAACCGCGTCTGACAAAGCACTGATGATCCGGTTTCGCGCCGGGAAATGCCAGGAAACAGGTCCTGAACCCAGTGGACATTCACTGATGATCCCACCATTTTCCCATAAGATCCTCTCATAGAGTTTTCTGTTAGATTTCGGATAGCATACATCAACACCACTTCCAAGCACCGCAAATGTAGGCATCTTTCCTTCCAGTGCGCCTTTATGTCCTTCTGAATCAATGCCAAGTGCCATACCGCTGATAATCTGGACTCCAGCTACACTTAACGCTTTCGCATACCGAAATGCCTGCATCCTTCCATAAGGACTGCACATTCTGGCACCGATCACTGCCACCGTTCTTCTCTTAGGATCAGGAAGTCTGCCTTTTACATAAAGCTTTGCCGGCATGGAGGAATACTGCTTCATTATCTGAGGATATTCCGGATCTGATTTCTCAATACATCGTATCTGACCTGTACTGTATTCTTCTGTATGATTATTTTTCATATCAGTTCTTTCCATATAAAATACCTCACTGACCTTTATTTTATGACAGAATCTTTGTCAAATGCCCTGTACGAAAGTGCTTCTCCGATATGATGACCGGCAATCATTTCTTCCCCTTCCATATCCGCAATTGTTCTGGCTACCTTCAGGATCCTGTGATAGGATCTGGCACTGAATGCGATTTTTTCAAAGGCTCTTGCCAGAAGTCGGGATGCGCTGTCTGTAAGAGGGCAGAATTTATCGATCAGACTGCTCTTCAACTGCCCGTTAAAATTTATTTTCTCATCTTTATACCGTTCTTCCTGGATCTTCTGTACTTTTTCCACTCTTTTTCTGATAGCAGCGGAATTTTCTCCCTTTCTTCCACAGTGAAGCTGTGAAAAAGAAACCGGCGGTACCTCAGTGCTGATATCAATTCTGTCCAGAAGAGGGCGACTGATCTTTCCCATATAATGTGTGATCTCACCTGCTGTACAGGTGCATCTGTTTAAATCCGGATAATAACCGCAGGGACAGGGATTCATCGCTGCACATAACATAAAATCCGCCGGAAAGTTATAAGTTCCGCTTGCTCTGGCTATCTGGATCACTTTATCCTCCATGGGCTGTCGCAGAAGTTCCAGACTTGCTCTGGAAAATTCCGGCATTTCATCCAGAAAGAGTACACCTTTATGCGCAAGAGTGATTTCGCCGGGTCTGGGATTACGCCCGCCTCCTGCAATTGCCTGCGGAGTACTTGTATGATGAGGGCTGCGAAATGGTCGCTCATCGATCAGAGGATGTTCTCTTGAAAGAAGTCCTGCAATACTGTAAATTCTGGTAAGCTCCAGCTTTTCTTCAAAACCAAGCCCAGGCATGATCGTCGGCAGTCTTCTGGCAAGCATGGTTTTGCCCGTTCCCGGAGGTCCGATAAGGAGAAGATTGTGAAATCCGCTTACTGCAATTTCCGCCGCTCTTTTTGCCCCTTCCTGTCCTTCAATGTCTGAAAAATCCATTCCCATATCTGTATTTATAATAGAAGGAATTTCTTCCTGTATTTCCCTCTTCAGATAGGGTTCCGGATTCTTAAGACACTCGACCAGTTCCCGTAAATTTTTTACTCCTGCTACCGGCACATCCCTGATTAGTCTTCCTTCTTTCAGATTCTCATAGGGAACTACGCAAAAACGACTGCCCAAACTTCTTGCACACAACACAATCGGCAGGATTCCGGATATCCCATGGATTTCTCCGTCCAGACCGATTTCCCCTGCCATCATAACTCTGCTGACAACCTGAGGGCTGATCATCTCAAAAGCAGCCAACACTGCTGCTGCCACCGGTACATCAAAACCGGCTCCCTCTTTCTTCATGTCTGCAGGAGCAAAATTGACGGTAATTCTCTTTGGTGGAAACTGATAACCATTATTCTTGAGTGCTGTGCGTACCCGTTCCTGCGCTTCCTTTACCTGCGCAGAAGGAAATCCTACCATGATAAAGGAAGGAAGTCCGTTACTTACATCAGCTTCTACCTGCACAGGGCATACTTCCACCCCAAAAATTGCAGCTGATAATACACTTGCAAACAAATATAAACTCCTTTCTTCCGGCATAAATCTCCCCCGATATTTATGCTCGCCAAACAGCGGACGACTGAATAGTTACATCACTTAAATTGTATTGGAAATTATTTCAGAAATCAGATTTGAAAAAAGATTATTTTTATAATAGACCATTTTGCTCTGTTTTGCAACCGTTCATTTTGTTCTGTTTTATACTTTTTTCAGTACATAATCTGCGAAGGCTTTTCACAGATCATGTTTGGGAGTACACTACAAAACAGAGAGGTGAACTATATGAAATTTCAGCGTATTCAGGATTTACGTACAGATGCTGACATGTCACAGAAACAGCTCAGCGAAATTCTTCACATCAGCCAGCGTTCCTACTCTCACTATGAGACAGGTTCACGCAATATCCCGGTTGAAATGCTTATCAGACTGGCAAATTATTACGATATAAGTGTTGATTATCTGGTAGGACGCACTGATAAGAAAGAGATGAATAAATAAGTAAAATCACTTTTTTTAATATAAAAGGATTCCTGTAACTGTTTATGTTACTGAATCCTTTTATATTTTTTGTATCTTTTATTCTTTTATCATAACAGTATCCACAGAAGGATGGACTTTTGCACCCTCCGCTTTTGTTTTTGTCTTAATATTCACATAAAGACGACCATTATCAAAGGTAAGATAACCCTTTGCTACATTTCCCAGCGAGTCTGTAAACAAGAATCTGGTTGCATTTCCTGCGACGGATTTCTTTACTTTTGCCTTGCAGGTGGCTGTCTTTTTCTTATTTGTCTGTGAATAAGTAAAGATAACCGACTTCTGACTGAGTTTCTTAATTTTGATCTTAACCCTGCCGTTCTTACTGCGCCAGGTTCCCAGATAATCCTCCGGGTTAAAAACATAAGCCCGTTCCAGAACCGGTGTTGGCGTTGCCGTAGGAATCGGTGTTGGGGTAGGTGTGGGCGTAGCTGCAGGTGTCGGTGTTACAGTGGGAACTCTTTCCAGTGCCGCGATCGCTTCTGCTTTTCTCTGCTCTCTGTCCACATTCTTTCTGTGTTGAAGCAGCAGAGTGCCTGCCAGCATAAGCAGGATAAACAGGATAATTACAATTATCAGAAGTTTTATAAGTCTTTTTTTCTTTTTATTCCGTTTCTGTTTCCCGTTGTTTGTTACCGACAAATCTGCATCTCCTCTTCTGTTTCTTGTTCGTTACTTATTCTTTTCCATCCCAGCAATAGGTACAGAGTTTACATGGTGAAATTCCAATGGAAGCTTTCAGATCATCAAGTCTGTGGAATTTCAGTGATGTGAAATTCAGCTCCTTACGGATTTCTTCCAGCATTTCTTTATAATTTGTTGAATTTGGATCTGCATAGTCTGCCAGGACTTTATCACTGACATTCTCTCCCTCGCGTTTGGCGATCACACGTCTTGTGATCAGATCCATCTCTGATTTTGAACGTGAGAAATTCAGATATTTGCATCCATAAAGTAAAGGCGGACACGCAGGACGGATATGTACTTCTTTCGCACCATTTCTGTAAAGAAATTCCGTCGTTTCTCTTAACTGTGTTCCACGTACAATAGAATCATCAATCATCAGAAGACTCTTATCCTTGATCAGACGATGTACAGGAATCAGCTTCATTCTTGCGATAAGATTTCTCTGGCTCTGCTGTGTAGGCATAAATGATCTTGGCCAGGTTGGTGTATATTTGATAAACGGACGGGCAAAAGGCACACCGGACTGGTTCGCATATCCGATCGCATGGGCAATACCGGAATCCGGAACACCGGCTACAATATCGGGATTTACTTCTCCCCTGTCTCTCCTGGCCAGCATATCACCGCAATGATAACGCATTTCTTCTACATTCACACCCTCGTATGCCGAAGTAGGATATCCGTAATATACCCAGAGGAAAGAACAGATTCGCATCTCTTCCCCTGGTTTCTGCAGGGTTTCCACACCGTCCGGAGTCACTGCAACAATTTCTCCGGGGCCCAGTTCTTTCAGGTCTTCATATCCAAGATTCAGGTATGCAAAGCTTTCAAAAGACACACAACAGGCATCTTCTTTCTTTCCCACGATCAGTGGAGTCCTTCCCAGACGGTCACGTGCTGCCAGAATCCCCTTTGGTGTCAGGATCAGCATGGTCATGGAACCTTCTATCACTTCCTGCGCATAACGGATTCCCTCAATCATGTTGTCTTTCTGATTGATCAGTGCAGCTACCATTTCTGTGGGATTTACGCTTCCTCCACTCATTTCCAGAAAATGAGTGCATCCGTTTTTAAAACAGTTGGCAATCAGTTCATCCATGTTATTGATCTTTCCAACTGTGGTAATTGCAAAGTTGCCAAGATGAGAGCGCACCAGAAGAGGCTGAGGTTCATTATCTGAAATACATCCGATTCCCAGATTTCCCTCCATCTCACCAATGTCACCATCAAATTTGGTCCTGAACGGCGCATTTTCAATGTTATGAATCACGCGGTCAAAACCACGTTTCTTATCATACACTGCCATTCCGCCTCTGCGTGTTCCCAGATGGGAATGATAATCAATTCCGAAGAAAAGGTCCAGAATGCAACTGGACTTTGATGCTACTCCAAAAATTCCACCCATTATCGTATTCTCCTTTTGTTCATCATCTTCAGGCAACTTTTATCATAATCCTCTTCGATAATCCATTTAAAAAGATTACTATAGCCCGTTTCATAACGTTTTCCTTCACTATAACAGTTCTTATCCTGCCAAATTGCTGTAAAAACAGTTATATCACACAACACTCCCATTATATAGAATGAAAATTTAGAAGTAAAGAGTTTTAATCTTATTTCTTTTCCTTGATGATACCTGTTCTGTATGCATCCAGCAGCTGGATCAATTCCTGTATTCTCTCTTTCAGCGCATGACCTGTATCTGTATCACCCACAAGCTGACGTCTGGACATGTAGCTGACTGCCACGCGGTTCGATACAATATCAGTCTCTCTTGCCACAGCATCTGCTTTGGACGTAAACGGTTCATGAGCAGTAAGATTCAGTCCATAGGAATTATAGATCAGCGTATATCCGGCAATTCCCGTTACTTTCTGATATGGCTTGGAAAAACCACCGTCAATCACGATAACCTTTCCATCACATTTTACAGGGCTCTCTCCTTCGCTCTGATGTACCGGAACATGACCATTGATGATATGCCCTTTTTCCGGATCCAGACCAAATTCACGAAGCATATTATCTACCACTTCTTCATTCTCCCAGAGGCGGTAATAAGCATTCTTCTTCTCTTCATGTGTAGAAGGATCCTCTATGAAATATCTTTCAAAAGTACTCATCTTGCTCTTGCCAAACAATGGTGAATTCGGAGCTGCCCAGATATACCACATAATATCCCTGCCTTTACGCTTTTCATCCTCATTTACAGAGAAAAACGCCCGGCGCACATAAGTCTCAAGAACATCGTACAATTCTTTTCCTTTGTAGGTTTTTCCATAAATCTGGACTTCTTTCAGACTTCCATCCTCATTAAGCGGAATACTTCCATGGAACAGAAGATTTCCATTATAAGTTTTATAAAGGCCTCCCTTGTCCAGAAGAAGCCGGACATGATTCTGCAGTTTCTCGCAGTTTCGGAACGCGGAATCCAAGCGTTCCATTACATCCTTTTCCTCTGTAGTAAGTTCATATGGCTTTTTCCAGTCAATAGTAGGAAAATATGTATCGGTCAGCGGATATTCTTTTCCGTCCGGAAGTGTGATCATTCCCTTTTTCGGATCGATCCTATGAAGC
>ENA-ORUX01002395-ORUX01002395.1-human-gut-metagenome-genome-assembly--contig:-NODE-2395-length-12165-cov-3.232700_pt1 | contig 12165 bp, 8 predicted proteins | sample MGYA00242087_ERZ509225 | MGnify/ENA primary metagenome ERZ509225 (study PRJEB26280, sample SAMEA2338864) | human gut metagenome | biome: human gut; feature: human-associated habitat; material: faeces... | reverse complement strand
GTAATTCCGGTACCGACGGTGATAGTCCGGATGAAAGAAGAGGCAGGACAGTCGTGTGTCGTTACTGTTATGATTCGTATATATGCCCTGAAGTCATTCAGGGCTTTTTTTTATATGGAAACAAAGGATCGGGAATATATGAATCGTGCCAGGATATTGGCAGACAGAGGCCGGGGATGGGTGAATCCCAATCCGCTGGTGGGAGCGGTGATCGTCAAAGACGGCCGGATAATCGGTGAAGGTTGGCACGAACGTTATGGCGGCCTGCATGCTGAACGGAATGCTTTTAAGCAGTGTACCGAAGATCCGGCAGGGGCTACGCTCTATGTGACCCTGGAACCCTGTTGTCACTACGGCAAAACACCTCCTTGTACCGAGGCTGTTATTGAAAACAGGATTGCCCGTGTTGTCGTCGGGCTATTGGATCCGAATCCCTTGGTAGCCGGTAAAGGAATCGAAATGTTGAGGAAAGCCGGAATCGTCGTCGAGACTGGAGTGGAAGAAGAAAAGCTCCGGGAACAAAACCGGGTGTTTCTGAAATATATTACTACCCGTCGTCCTTGGATCGTGATGAAAACAGCCATGACCCTGGATGGGAAAATTGCAGCTTATACCGGTGATTCACACTGGGTGACCGGGGAGGAATCCCGGAAGAAAGTGCAAGAAATGCGTTCGGTGCTGATGGGAATTATGGTTGGTAGCGGTACGGTGAAAGCCGACGATCCACTGTTGAATTGCCGTTTGAAAGGCGAGGTCAGGCAACCTGTCCGGATTATTGTCGACAGTACAGCTGCAATTGCTACCGATAGTCAATTGGTGCGTACTGCCGATCGCTATCGCACATTAGTCGCTCATACCTCTCGGGCTGATGCCGGAAAATTAGTACAATTGCAACAGAAAGGCGTGGAAACAATTTTATGTCCCGGCTGTGACAACCGGGTCGATTTACAGGCATTGACAACTAAACTGGGCCAGGCCGGTATCGATTCGGTCTTGCTGGAAGGAGGCGGTGAATTGAACGAAGCTTTCTTGCGACAAGGACTGGTAGATGAGGTTTATGCTTTCATCGCCCCCAAACTGATCGGAGGTAAAGATGCCAAAACACCTGTCGAAGGAAAAGGTATCGCCTGGATGAAAGAGGCCATCGCTTTACAATCCGTTTCGATTGAAAAAGTAGGCGAGGATTTCCTTATAAAAGGTTTTCCCCAACCCAGTAACTCATCACCCAGTAACTCCACAACTCAATAACTCAATAACTCAGTAACTCAATAACTCAGTAACTCAATAACTCAGTAACTCAACAACTCATCAACTCAAACTATGTTTACAGGAATAATAGAAGAAATCGGAAAGATCAAATCGGTGAAACGAGGCAGCAAGAGTGTCGTCCTTGAGGTGGAGGCCCGGAAAGTATTGACGGACACGCGGATTGGGGATAGCATAGCCACGAACGGGGTGTGTTTGACTGTTGTTGGTAAAGGGAATGACGGGTTTTCTGCCGATGTGATGCCTGAAACCATGAATCGGAGTAATTTGGGCTTATTGAAGCCGGGTGATCCTGTGAATCTCGAGCGGGCCTTGTGTCTGAACAGCCGTTTGGGTGGTCATTTGGTAGCCGGGCATGTAGACGGTACCGGAAAGATTGTGAGCAAACAACAGGATGAAAATGCCATTTGGCTCACGGTGGGGGCTGCTCCCGAAATCCTTCGTTATATTGTAGAAAAGGGCTCTGTGGCTATCGATGGGGTGAGCCTGACGATCGCTTATGCCGACGAGCAGGTTTTCAAAGTGTCCGTCATTCCGCATACTCAGGAAGAGACGACGCTGGTGAAAAAGGAGATAGGAGATGTGGTGAATTTAGAAAACGATATGATTGTCAAATATGTAGAGAAACTGATGGGACAAGGAAAACCGAAGGGGGGACTGACCTTGGATTTCCTGGTGGCCAATGGCTTTTAAGCCGGTTAGAATGATTTTGATTATAGATAGGATAAAAAATTAAGAATATGGAAGGATTTAAATTTAGTACGATCGAGGAAGCTGTTGCTGATCTGAGGGCCGGTAAAATGATTATTGCCGTGGACGATCCGGATCGTGAAAATGAGGGCGATCTGATTTGTGCAGCTGAACATGCTACACTTGAAAATGTCAATTTTATGGCTTCGTATGCCAAGGGATTGATTTGTATGCCGATGAGCAAAGCTTTGACGACAAAATTAGGGTTGGAACAGATGGTGGCCAACAATACCGACAATCACTGTACGGCATTTACCGTTTCGATCGACCATGTGGATACGACAACCGGTATTTCGGCATTGGAACGCTCTATGACGGCCATGAAGAGTGTAAAGGACGATGCCAAACCGTCAGATTTCCGGCGTCCGGGACATATGTTTCCTTTGGAGGCGAAAGCTGGCGGGGTACTCGAACGTATGGGACATACCGAAGCCACCGTCGACCTGATGCGTATTGCCCGGCTCAAAGAATGCGGCTTGTGTTGTGAAATTATGCGGGAAGACGGTACCATGATGAGGACACCCGAATTGAAAGAATTTGCCGTACGGCATGGTTTGAAGATGATTACTGTGGCCGACCTGATCACTTACCGTCGTCGGACAGAGATCCTGGTGGAAAGAGTGACTGAGGCTGAAATGCCTACTAAATACGGAATTTTCAAGGCTTATGGTTATGTCAACAAAATCAATGGAGAACATCACATTGCCCTTGTAAAAGGGGACATCGCTGACGGCGAACCGGTATTGTGCCGGGTACATTCCGAATGTCTCACCGGGGATGCTTTCGGTTCCTTGCGTTGTGACTGTGGCGAGCAGCTGGCGGAAGCTTTGCGCCGGATTGAGAAAAAAGGCCGGGGTGTATTGCTGTATATGCGTCAGGAAGGCCGGGGCATCGGACTGATCAATAAGTTGAAAGCCTATCATCTGCAGGACGGGGGAATGGATACGGTCGAGGCGAATCTGGCACTGGGATTTAAGGCTGATTTAAGAGAATACGGTACCGGTGCGGAAATTTTGGCCGACCTGGGAGTGAAAAAAATGATTCTTATGACAAATAATCCTTTGAAGATAAAAGGATTGGATGGATTCGGACTCGAAGTGGTCGGACGTGAACCGATCGAGATGACCTGTAATGAAAAGAACGAGTTCTATATGTACACCAAGTATAAAAAGATGGGACATATATTACATGTCAGAAATGACTGGAAAAAAGAAGAATAGAAATTGAAAATAGAGATTAAAAGTGTAAAAGTTATGAATTTACTGGAAGGAAAATTATTAGCAGAAGGACAACGGATCGGAGTGGTAGCTGCCCGTTTTAATGAGTTTATCACGGCTAAATTGGTTGGAGGAGCAAAGGATGCTTTTGTACGTCACGGTGGGGATGAAAATAAGCTGGATCTGGCTTGGGTACCGGGAGCATTCGAGATTCCTTTAGTAGCTAAAAAGATGGTAGAAAGCGGCAAATACGATGCTGTGGTTTGTCTGGGGGCAGTGATCCGGGGAGCTACGCCCCATTTCGATATGGTTGCTAATGAAGCGACCAAAGGTGTAGCCCATGTCGGATTGCAGACAGGGGTGCCGGTGATTTTCGGTATCCTGACGACCGATTCGATCGAACAGGCTGTCGAAAGAGCCGGAACGAAAGCCGGTAATAAAGGTTTCGATGCCATGACCACCGCAATCGAGATGATCAATTTATTGAAACAAATCTAATCTGTTTTATCGTTGAGAATTACTTTGTAATTCTCAACGATAAAACTTAGGCCAGCGCTTTTTTTATCGCCTCCAGTGCTTTTTCGTAGTTCGGTTCGTGGGTTACTTCCGGAACATATTCTACATAGTTCACTTTATTGTCTTTACCGATAACGACCACGCCTCGGGTTAAAAGTCGTAATTCTTCGATCAGGAACCCGTATTTTTTCCCGAAATCTGTTTCTTTATAGTCCGACAAGGTTATGACCCGGTCGATACCTTCGGCGGCACAGTAGCGGTGAAGGGCGAAAGGAAGGTCGCAGGAAATAGCCAGAATAACGACATCCTGGCTTAACTCGGAGGCCATCTTATTGAAATGGTGCATTTGGGCCGAGCATACCGGGGTGTCGATAGAAGGGAAAGAAGAAATCACAACGACTTTTCCGGCAAATTCTTTCAGGGATACCGGTTGCATCTGTTGGTTTATTCCATAAAATACCGGAGCCGTTTCTCCGGTTTTAATCGGTGTCCCCATTAAAGTCAGGGGATTTCCGTGCATAGTAATTTTCATGTTTTCCATCATTTTTTCTTGTTTCTTACGTTTATGAATGATTTTGGTTTTTCGTAAAAATACAAAAAATCCTGCAAATTTCAGATTTCATCCGAATTTGCAGGATTTTTTTTTACTTTTTATCTTTAATTACTTTTTATCTTTAATTACTTTTTACCTCTCTTTTGCTGTTGTTGTTGCATTCTTTGCATTTCCTCCAAACGTTGCTGGAATTTCGATTTCTTGACCGGTTTACTTTTAGCTAGTTCGATTTGCTTCAGCAATTTCTGGTCATCGACAAACTTCCGGATAATCCAGGTTTGCAAAATGGTAATCAGCGTAGCGATGAAATAATAATAACTCAATCCCGAAGAATAACTGTTGAAAATAAACAGGAACATGATCGGCATGATATACATCATGGTCTGCATGCCTTTCATCTGATCGTTCTGCGGTTGGTTTTTATTATTCATAATCATATAGATGATATTGGTCGCAGTCATCAACAGACAGAATAAGCTGACATGATTACCGTAAAACGGAATGGTAAAGGGTAAGGTGGCGATAGAATCGTATGAAGCCAAATCCGTCGCCCACAGGAAGCTCTGCTGTCTCAGTTCGATCGCTCCCGGGAAGAAATAGAACAGGGCGATCAGGATAGGCATCTGGATCAACATCGGTAAACATCCACCCATCGGATTTACTCCGGCTTGCTTATAAAGCTTCATGGTAGCCTGTTGACGTTCCATCGCTTTGTCGGCCGGATATTTCTTGGCGATCTCATCTACCTGGGGTTTCAATACCCGCATACGTGCCTGTGACATATACGATTTATAAGTCAGCGGGAACAGGATGATTTTGATGATCAGGGTCAGTAATAAAATAATAATTCCGTAATTCAATGCGGTGTGGTTTTCCAGGAAATTGAAAATAGGAATAACGAAATATTTATTGAACCACGCAATCCATTTCCATCCCATATTGATGACATCGGGAAGGTCTAAATGATCTCCGTATTCTTTCAATACCTTATAGGAGTTAGGACCGAAAAAAAACTGCATGTTGTATTGCTCGTTGGCCGAACCGTTATAGGCTAAAGGAATTTCAGCATAAGCATCTTTCAGATATCCGTCTTTTTTACTGATGTTCGATTTCAGTTCCACATCACTCAAAGGCTGTTCGCTGATCAGGATAGAGGAAAAGAATTGTTGTTTGAAGTCTATCCATTGTACCTTGTTCGGAAGCGTCTCCTCTTCATCGGAGGTCAGGGACATGTTTTCAACGGCATCTTCGCTGAATTTGTAGTAAACACCGGTATAACGGTTTTCAAAATCTTTACTTTTTTCCAGCTGGGGCATATTGATTCCCCAGAAAAGCGTCAGAAACGAGGAATTGGATGCAATGACATCCCCCATATTGTGGGTGATGATGCTGAAATCGGTCATATAGCTGTCCGGGGCTAACTTGTAAAGGTATTCCAGGTATCTGCTGCTGTCGGCATAAAGACGCATAGAGAGCACCTGTTCATTTCCCTGGGCATAAAGCGTCGTTTCTGTCGTACTGGGTGTAAAGAAAAATTTCTCGGTATTGATCTCCTGATTCCGGGCGTAGAAATTCATGCCGAAAGCGGTTTCTCCGTTTTTCCACAACACCAAAGGCAGCGAATCGTGTGTCCGGTATTCTTTTAAGTCTACATATACGATGCGTCCCCCCAGAGTACTGATGTGCAATTTTATTTTATCATTTTCCAGGGTGATGATTTTGTTTTCCGTATCGTTTTGTACGAAAATAGAATCACTTTTGGTAGCCAGGGGATTGGCGGCAGTCGTATTGTCCGGCGTTTTTTGTGCCTGTTGTGCTGCCAGTTCCTGGGCTCTGAGTCGGTCTACCCGCGCAATGGAATCCTGTTTCCGCTGCATTTCGGCCACTTGCTCCTTACTCGGACGCGTGAGATAGGAAAAGCCGATGAGAATAAGAAAAATAATGACTAATCCGGCGATGGTGTTTTTATCCATAGGTTCTTTTAACTTTATGATAAACAAGCTTTGATAAATGATACGAATAACGGATGAGGTTTAATTACAGTACTTTTATACTCCGGATGGAACTGTACTCCGACGAACCATTTGTGAGCAGGAATCTCGACGATTTCGGTCAATCCGCTTTCCGGGTTGATACCGGTGGTGATCATACCTGCTTTTTCAAAATCCTCCCGGTATTTGCTGTTGAACTCATACCGGTGGCGGTGTCTCTCCTGTATTTCTTTTTGTCCGTAAGCTTCATAAGCTTTGGAACCTTCCGTTAATTCACATTTGTAGGCTCCCAGACGCATGGTGCCTCCCTTTTCGGTTACATTCAACTGTGAATCCATCAGGTCGATCACCGGATACTGGGTTTTGGCAGCCATTTCTGTCGAATCGGCACCTTCCATGTGCAGCACGTTACGTGCAAATTCGATGACAGCCATCTGCATCCCCAGACAAATACCGAGGAAAGGAATGTTGTTCTCCCGGGCATATCGGATAGCGACCAGTTTCCCCGAAATCCCCCGGTGTCCGAACCCCGGTGCTACTAAAATACCGTGCAGATTTTTCAGGCAGTCGGCTGCATTTTGTTCATTCAGTTCTTCGCTGTGGATCCATTCGATATTTACTTTACAGTCATTGACTGCTCCGGCATGGATGAAAGCTTCGACAATCGATTTATAGGCGTCGTGTAATTCGACGTATTTCCCCACTAAACCGATCCGTACTTCTTTGCTGTAGTTTTTTAATTTATATAGGAATTTTTTCCAGGATTCCAGATCCGGTTCGCTGTTTAAAGGTAATCCCAATTGTTCGAGTACGATTTCATCCAACTTTTCTTCTCTCATCTTGATCGGTACTTCATAGATGGTAGAAACGTCGATCGACTGGATGACCGCTTTGGGTGCTACATTACAGAAAAGGGCTACTTTCCGGCGTAAATCGGAATTCAGTTCATGTTCTGTACGTAATACCAGTACATCCGGTTGCACTCCGATTTCCAGCAAGGCTTTCACCGAATGCTGGGTAGGCTTCGTTTTTAATTCACCGGAAGCCGATAAGAAGGGTACCAGTGTCAAGTGGATCAATACCGATTTTTCCCCCAACTCCCATCGTAACTGCCGGACAGCTTCAATGAAAGGCAAAGATTCGATGTCTCCGACAGTACCTCCGATTTCAGTGATCACGACATCATATTCGCCTTTGTTGCCCAATAATTTGATGTTTCGTTTAATCTCATCGGTGATATGCGGGACGATCTGTACGGTTTTACCCAGATAATCTCCCCGTCTTTCTTTGTTGATTACATTCTGGTAAATCCGTCCGGTAGTAATATTATTGGCCTGCGAAGTCGGACAACCGGTAAATCTTTCGTAATGTCCGAGATCGAGGTCTGTTTCTGCTCCGTCGTCCGTCACATAACATTCGCCATGCTCGTATGGATTTAATGTCCCCGGATCTATGTTGATGTAGGGATCCAGTTTTTGGTTCGCAACTTTATACCCCCTGGCCTGCAGTAATTTAGCAAGTGATGAAGCGATAATGCCTTTCCCTAGAGAAGAAGCGACTCCACCTGTAACGAAAACATACTTTGTTGACACTGTATCTTGAATTTTATTGATTTATCAAAGTGGCAAAGGTAATAAATTAAAAGGTTAAAAGTGAAAAGTAGAAGGTAAAAAGTTGGCGAAAGGTAAAAGCAAAGAGATGGGAGTGGTTATGAGGTATGAGGCGGGGAGGAAGAATAGGAGAGTGGGTAAAAAATTAACGCTCTGTGAACAAAGGGGGGAATTGTTCTCCTGGGGAGAGGCTTTGTCGGCAGAGCGTTAATCGGCTTTGAGGAGCCGCTGTTTAGATCAGGCTGTCGAGAGCTTTCAGTTTTTCCTGAAGTAAATTCAGCCGTTGGCGGGTATTTTCGATTTTAGAATTCAATTCTTCGATCAAGCCTTGAGATTTACTGGATTTGGCGATAAAACCGATGTTGTTTTCATAGGTGTTGACGTCGAGTTCCAATTGTCTGATTTTGGCCACCAACTTTTCTCTTTCGTTGATAATTTTGTAATCCTTATAATCACCGGCATCCAGTGAGGACAATTTTGCCCTGAATCTTTCCAGGTCACGGTCGTATTCATCCAGATTGAGCTGGTCGAACCAGCCGTCGATGAGATGTCTGAATTCTTCCTGGATAGCGTCTTTGTATTTAATAGGTACAAATCCGATTTCTGCCCAGCGGTTCTGAAAGTCTTTCAGCTTATTGATATCTTCCTCTGCATTCCCGGACAAAGTAAACTGGCGGGCTTCTTCGATAATCGCTTTTTTCAGTTCCAGATTTTTGCTCTGTTCAGAATCGATGTCTTTGAAATGGAGTTTTTTGTTATTGAAAAAAGTATCACAAGCTTCCCGGAAACGTGCCCATACTTTGTTCGAATATTTCTTGGGAGCGGGACCGATTTTCTTCCATTCTTTCTGATAAGAGATGATTCTGTCGGTCGTGATTTTCCAGTCGGTACTGTCTTTGATCGCTTCTACTTTTTCACAGAGCTTGATTTTTAATTCCAGGTTTTTATCCTGTTCGGCCGACATGTTCTTATAGAAATCCCGTTTACGCTCGAAGAAAGTATCGCAGGACGAGCGGAATTTTTTATAGATTTTATTCCGCTCCTTTTGGGGAATGGTTCCCGAATGCTTCCATTCTTCCTGTAGGTCAATAATATTCTGAGTGGCTGTATTCCATTCCGATATAGAACGGTATTCACCGGCAGCGATAGCTGCTGCTTTTCCGCAAATTTCTTCTTTGACTTTCAGGTTATCTTCCTGTTCCTGTTTCAGGGATTCGAAAAAATGATGGTATTTTTCGTTGATCTGGCTAGTGGCAGCTTTAAAGCGTTCCCAAAGCGGTTCTTTTTGTTCTTTGGGAATAGGACCGATTTCTTTCCAGCGGGAATGCAGTAGTTGTAATTGTTTGAAAGCTCCGGCGATATCGTTGTTTTCAACCAATTTTTCAGCTTCTTCACAAAGAGCGTTTTTCGCATCCAGGTTCCGTTTCAGGTCCAGGTCGCGCAACTCTTTATTGATCTTGATATAGTTATAAAAATTTTCAACGTGATGGTGATAAGTCTCCAACAGGCCGTTTAATTGCCCTTGAGGTACCATTCCGGTATTCCGCCAGCGTTCCTGTAAGTCCCGGAATTCCTGGAATGTCTTGTCCAGTGCTTCTTCTTTTTGCACCAGTGCTTTCAATTCTTCGATAATACCGAGTTTTATTTTCAGATTTTCTTCGCGTTCGGCTTCCGTTTGCCGGGCTGTAGCGTTTTTTTTATCTTTATAGAGCTTGTAGAGGGCATTGAAACGTTCCCGGTTGTCGTTTTTGTATTCGAAATCTTCCGGTTTATCTCCGTCGGCAGTGAAGATGGCCAATGCTTTTTCATACTCCTCTTTATACCGGGATTCAAAAATCTCGGGTAATCCTTCAAATATTTCTTTTAAAGATACCACCGGGTAATCATTGATCAGCTTTTGGGCTTGCCGAATGATTTCCTCTGTACTTAATATAGAAAAATCAATTTCCGGTACTTCTTTCTTTTCCTTAGCGTTTTCGACGGCCTTGCTTTCAGCGACAACGGGTTCGTCGTTTGTACTGGTTTCTAAGATTTCCGGATTCTTGATTTCCTCTTCCGGGATTAAACTGTTTTCTTGCTCCATGATTTGTCAGCAGTTAAGTGTTCGCATATCAATAGGATACATTATCATAACCTGCTTTCCCTGAAAAGGAATTTCGAAAACCTTTGAGAAATACAGCTTCTATGCTCTATTGAACTCACGAAAATACTTTATTTTTCTGAGAAAGACAAATTTTTGGATTTACCTTTGTCAGGTTTGTTGTAGATCATGATATTATTTGACTGATGTGTAAATTATTTTGTTCCTTTTCAGAATTCTTTCAGGAGATTTACTGTCTTGAATTTTAAATTTAGTAAGAAAGCTTTTATCTTTGACTTTTTAATATCGAGACAATGGGTTATTATATTTTGTATGGTTTTCTTTGGGTGGGTGGGCTGTTGCCTCTGAGGATCTTGTATTTTTTTTCGGATATTTATTTTTATCTGATTTACTATCTGTTGAAATACAGACGCCGGGTAGTACGGGCGAATTTACAGCATGCTTTCCCGGAAAAAGATCTTTCGGAAATTATAAAGATTGAAAAACGATATTACCGGCATTTGTGTGATTTTTTTGTGGAAATGTACAAGATGTGGCATATGTCGGATGAACAAATACGCAGAAGGTGTAAGTTTACGAATCCTGAAGTGATTCGGCGGTATTTCGATCAGGGTAAAAGTGTTATCGGGGTATTGGGGCATTACGGCAATTGGGAATGGATGTCTTCCTATAGCCTTTGGATGCCCCGGGAATTCGACTTCTTTACCTTATATAAACCTCTGCATAATGCGGTAGCGGATAAAATGATGATCCGGCTGAGGTCGAGGTTCGGGGCGAAACCGGTACCTAAAAACGATATTTTGCGCCGGATTGTCGAAAACAAAAGAAACGGACGCTTATTCCTGGCCGGATTTATCGGTGATCAGACACCGAATAGGGCTAACCTGAATTTTTGGATGGAATTTTTAAATCAGGATACGCCTATATTAGTAGGAACCGAGAAGATTGCCCGGAAATTCGGTTTGCCGGTAATATCCCTGAAGATGCGGAAGGTGAGGAGAGGGTATTATGAGGTGGATTTTGTCGATGTATGTAGTGATCCCGGACAATTGGAACCCGGGGAATTGACCCGGATACATACACGTCTTTTAGAGCGGTATATCCGCGAGGTTCCTGAATTATGGCTTTGGTCGCATAAACGGTGGAAACATACACGGAATACGGATGGAAGTGAAAAATAAAGAAATGGCTCGGGTTGCGGTGATCATATTGAATTGGAACGGGGAAAAATTACTCCGTGAGTTTTTGCCTTCGGTGGTTAAATACACCGATCCCGGTTTGGGACGGATTGTCGTGGCCGATAATGCTTCCGAAGACGATTCGGTCCGGATGCTGAAACAAGAGTTTCCGGAAGTGGAATTGATCCGGTTTTCGCAAAATCATGGATTTGCAGGTGGATACAACCGGGCTGTCGGCTTGGTGCCGGAGGAGATCGTTGTATTACTGAATAGTGATGTGGAGGTCGCTCCCGGATGGCTGGAACCTTTGGTCGCTCTCCTGGACGAAGATACGGGGATTGCAGCAGTGCAACCTAAAATTCTGGCTTATACGAACCGGGATCATTTCGAGTATGCGGGGGCTTGCGGAGGGTTTATCGATTCCCTGGGTTTCCCATTTTGCAGGGGACGGATTTTGGACGTGACCGAAGAGGACCGGGGCCAATATGATGAGGTTCGCGAAGTGTTCTGGTGTAGTGGAGCAGCCTTGTGCATCCGCCGGGAAAGCTATTTGCAGGCCGGAGGGCTGGATGAACGTTTTTTCGCTCACATGGAAGAGATCGATTTGTGCTGGCGGATACGGAATCGCGGTTATACATTGAAGGTACAGCCGGCTTCGGTCGTTTATCACCTGGGAGGAGGTTCTTTGCCCATGAATCATCCCCGGAAACTATTCCTGAATTACCGCAATAATCTGTTGATGCTCTATAAAAACCTGAGCCCGCGGGAGTGGAGAAGCAAAAGCCGGAAACGGCGTGTCCTGGATTTTATGGCTTGGGCGATGTTTCTGGTGAAAGGGGAGTGGGCCAATGCACGATCGGTGGGCCGGGCTTACCGGGAATTCGGAAAAATGAAAAAAGGGTATGTCTCTGCTACTATTACCCCGAAGCAGGATCCTTGTATTTATCCGGGATCTGTTATTTTTGCTTTTTATTTCAGCCGTG
>ENA-ORUX01002394-ORUX01002394.1-human-gut-metagenome-genome-assembly--contig:-NODE-2394-length-12172-cov-10.745482_pt1 | contig 12172 bp, 8 predicted proteins | sample MGYA00242087_ERZ509225 | MGnify/ENA primary metagenome ERZ509225 (study PRJEB26280, sample SAMEA2338864) | human gut metagenome | biome: human gut; feature: human-associated habitat; material: faeces... | reverse complement strand
GTCCAGAAGGCGGCGTATTCTTCCTTGAGGGTCTGGCGGAAAGCCGGGTCACTCAGCTGCTCCGTCAGGCGGTGGGTCTCCTCCGGGAACCCATTGCCTTTGATCTCTGACAGGCAGGACAAATATCCGGCTTCTCTGGCGTCCTCACTGAGATCGTGATATAGGTTCCAGAACTTTGTGGCAAGAAGGGAGCGTTCATAGCCTGCCGCTTCTGCCAGCTCCACATTGGAGGCAAACTGGCCGCTTTCCAACAGCTCCCCGATACGCTCTGCGGCGCTCTCCCAGGAAATGACCTGGGCAGACCTGTCATAACGGACAGACTTCCCATGAGAAAGATGGATACCATCCTCGGCATACCATGCGCTCACACTGCCAAGGCCGTTGCCGCCGTGGTACAGCGTTTTCAGTATCTCGGCAATCTCAGCGGTGGTTTTCTGTTTTTCAAAGGCTGCAACCACACGCTCCCTCTGGCGGTCTGTATTGCCGCCCAAACGCAGCACATGGTCGATGTCATTTTGAGCAAAAGAAAAAGCAGAGGATGTATGCGCTACATTCTCTGCTTCATCTATGGATTGGATCTGTTCTGCTTCGGAGAGGAACAGGTTTAGGGTCAGCTGTTGATAAGCTCCGCCATCAGGATTTCCTCGGCCTGAGCTTTGCAGGTGTTCATCAGCCCCACCCACTTCATGGGATCGCTGGCTTTCAGTTCCTCGGTGGCTCCCGCTTCCTTCGCCAGCTGGGGCATCATCTGCTCCAGTCTGCTCTGGGCGGTCTCGTCGATCTCCAGAAGGTGCGGGTACAGCTTCTCGCTCAGCAACATCTGGTTGTAGAGGATGGGACGGTGTTCCTTCAGGTAGGTTTTCCTCATCCTGCCGTACTTGCCCAGAGATTTCTCCGGCTGCTGGCTCAGCTTCAGGTCGGGAATCAGATAGTCTCCGTTCTGGATATAGGTCATGGGATTGTTCATCTTGCTTGCTCCTTTCTTGGTTGGCTTCGCGCTCTGCATTTCGGACGGTAACGCCGATCTGCCGCAGCACCTGCTGGTTGATCTGGCTGACCGCTGTTCCCAGCGCCCCGATGGTAGACGGGGTGTTGAAATCAAAGATCGCCATGAAATCTTCGTGGTCGAAGTAGCGTTCCGGCTCCAGTCCGCAGCGGGACATCAAAGCGTAAGTGATGCTGACGGTGGCGGCTGCCTTAAACTGCACTCCGATGTTATACTCATCATATTCCTCCAAAAAGGAACCGTCAACGATATAGAAGAAGTCCTGCTGATGCTCCGTCCAGTATTCCTCAGCCAGTTTTCCGGCTACCTCGGTGAGCTGTTCGGCAAGGCCATCACCGGAAACATCGTAGGTGCGCTCCAGCATGGCCTGCACGGAATCCAGATGGCGCTCCTCCAGCTGCCACAGCCAGGGAGTGCGGGAATGTTCACGGGTTCCGGTGTCGGAAATATCAAAGACATAGCGCAGGCGAGGTCTGTCCCCGGAATCGTCCACCAGAGCGATTCCCTTGGAACCGCGCCTTACATACCGGCCCATCTTTTCATTCCACAAATCGTACTCCGCACAGGCGGTGGCGTCCGGTCGCTGGGCATAGATCATCAGCTGCTCATGGAACGGGTACTTGTAAAGGCGGGAAGCAGTGGTGAGAAACCCTGCCCATTCCTGCCAGCTCCCCGTGAGCTGTGTTGCCACCTTGTCCGCCATCTGTGCATATCGTTCAGCTTTGGTTGGCATGGTGTTCTGTCCTCCTTTCGGTTTTGGGGTAAAGAGGTGGGGTGGCAGATTGCCACCCCATCCCTGCGGTTATGGTATTTACTGGTCAAAATCCGGGTACAGCTCCAGCTCGGCAAAGTCCTCATCGGTCATCGCACAGAGCTTCGCAAGGGCGCTGTCGGTCAGCTCCCTCAGTTCCGTTTCCTCCGGCGAAAGCTCGCCGCGCATCTCACGCAGGCTGTCGATCAGCCCGGTACGGCTGCCGGTATTGTAAATGCACATCAGGTTCATTTCCTCAAAAGTAAAGTTTCCCATATCAAATCTCTCTTTCTGCGCTCTTTTTTTGCGCTGTCTTTTTGTGTTCTGCTTTGGGCTGGCTTTTCAGCTGATCCACAACGGATTTTTTCTTATCCCGTTCCTCCCGATGGGTGGCAGCTGCCAGATCCATCAGGGAAATGGGCTGACCGCTTCGGGCCTGCTGTTCCTGCTCTGCCACCGTAGGCTCTTTTACACCATTGTTGATGATGCCGTCGATCATGCCGTAATCGTCCTCCACGGCCATCTCTGCATTTTTCAGCGGATTTTCCGGCAGGAATCCGGGGATCTGGGTAAAACCAACGCTGTCGCAGTAATGACAGGATACCTTACCGTCCTGCTTGATCGCAACGATGTCGCTGACGCTCATAGAAGGATGGTGGTAGTCTGCCGGATGATCGTTGTTGAACTGATTATAAAGCTGTTCAACAGCAGCCTGCGGAGACTTGCAGGGTTCCAACGGCGCAGTATAGACCAGATCATAGTTTTCACGCTTTACTGCCTGCCCGATGGAACGGAGCCAGTCCATCCCTTCATAGCGAATGTCACGCAATTCATCGGTATGCCTTACCTGATAGATAGCAAAGCAATCTCTGTTCAGGGAGAGAAATGCCTGTTCTCGTTCCTGCTGGTGTTCCTGACGCTCCATGACCTTTTCGTGGAACTGAGGGCTTTTCTCCCATTCCTCACGGTCCACGCCGAAAAGACCGCCATGAGCCATGATCTCCTGTGGGTCAAACACCATGCTCTCCGTATTGTCCTCATGCAGTACATAGACGGTCAAACCGGCAGCATCCAGTTCCAGCGCCCGTTCTCTGGTAACAGGGAGCATCCCATCATAGGAGTAGCCGTATTTCAGCATATCCGGTGTGGAGACCTGCTCATCGGGCATGGGGTATTCATCCAGCGCCTGCTCCTGTGCCTCCGGCAGCTGGGAAGAAGCAGTCATCTGACTGACCTCTGCCTGCATCTGCTGATAGGCAGCTTCCTGCAAGGTCTCGATCATAGACAACGGTGCGTATTTTACCAAGTCTCTGCCCAAATCGTTGTCATCACAAATCTGGAGAACTGCCTTCATGCGGGAAATCTCCGGCGTATCCAGCTGACCTCCATCCAGCTCTTTCATGGATGCGGCATCGTATAGGGTGTAGTCCCAGCCGCTGTCACAGGGCTGGATATGAAGATAGGTGGCATCGTCGATCAGAAACAAAGCCTCCTGCTGGTTGGCGTCCGCCCCCAGTACCTCCATTTCTGGCATGGCCTCAGCCAGAGCCTTTACCGCTTTCTGTACCAGAGGATGATCACGGTAATAGTCGATTGCCTGGATGGTGTCCAGGTCAATGGTCTGCCCGGTCAAAATCGGGAACGGTCCTTCATAGTCGCTTCCGTCTTTCAACTCAAAACCAATTCCTTTAATCCCATTCATTCGCTCTGCCGGAATCTCCTGATAAATGCGGACAGCTTCCTCCAAAGACAGGTTATCGTGGTATTCTCCGAGGTTTGGAAACTCCATGCACTCTGCTACATAGTAACAAAGGGATTCTTCCTTACTCACCGCTTCTCCGGCAGGGGTAAGGGCATACTCCTGGATTTCTTCCGATGAGAGTTTTTCCGGGTATTCCACATAACCAAATGCCTGCACCTTTCCATCCTCGTAGTTTTCCAGTGTTGGTGTGAAATGCACCTTACAGCCCTCTTGGAAGGGATAAACACCCGCATCAGCCGCCGCTTTTGTGATGTAATATCGAAAGGTTTCGGACTCTTTTTGTATTTCCGAGGTGGCAGTGGTCATTTCTTCTTTGTGGTATAAATCAATCCCACGCTCTTTGCAGATTTCCTTATAGTGGCGCTCAATATCAGAAATCAAAGTGCCGGAGGTCTTGTTGATGATTTCCAAACTGGCTCTCAGCTCTTTCAGTTCCTTGCCCTGACTCCAGCTTGCAATATAGCCGAAGCTGTTTTCTCCGGTCTCAATACCAAAATACTTGCAGACCGCATAGGAGATGCTTTCAGCCTCCACTTCCTCCGTGTGGCGGTCTTTCCTCTGTTCTTGCAAAAACTGGGCGAGGGTAGAAAAGCCGCCAACAAAATTCAAACCTTCTTCTTCGGTCAATCGAAGATAACCTTCTTTGGGAAGTTCTAATGGTTCCGCCAGAATCACAGCACCCGCATGGTTTACACCAACTCGGTTCTCCACATAAATCGGCTCTCCGGGGTCGTAGTCAGAACCGCGCAGGTCATAGCAATAAACGCCCTCCGGCAGATTATCACGGACAATCCGCCCATTGGAGAACAAACCGGGTTTATCAAACAACTCGATCTCCTGATATTGCTCGTCATTGGCAATCTGAATCTTTTCCTGATTGTGGAGCTTGCTGTGGGCAATTTCGTGTACTGTGGCTGAAACCGTCTGCACCTCACTCATGCCCTGACGAATGGCGATTTTCTGATGATCGGCAGAAAAATAGCCGTCCGTATCGGCGGCCATTGCTTCAAAAGTGATCGGCACCGGCGCACTGCGGCGCAGGGCCTCCATGAATGCCTCATAATTTGGCACATTGCCGGAAAGGGAGGAAGCAAGCTCCGGCAAAGGTTTCCCATCAGTCTGGCTCACATCAAAGACCTTGACCGGGCGAAACATGGGAATCTCGATTTCTTTTTCCTCTGTAACGATCTTTCCGTCTTTATCCAAAATCGGAGCCTTGGTATCCGGGTCCAGCTTCTGCTCCTCGATTTTCTTCTTATACGGTGTGGGAGCGATGATGGTAATGCCATGCTCGCCCTTTTTTACATGACGCTCAAACTGGTCTTTCCACTTATTGTATCCGGCTACCAAAGTGGCGTCCGGCTTCTGCATATAGATAAGCATGGTGTTGTTTACCGAATAGCGGTGGAAGCGGGACATGACGGACAGATAGCGCATATACTTTTCACTCTCAAACAGTTCTTTGATGCCCTGCTCGATGCCATCTGTGATTTCCCTTAGCCGTTCTCGGTTGGTGGGTTTGTTCTCAGCCATGATTTTCAATCTCCTTTCCAAGTGTGTGATTTCTGCTGTGTGTTCTGCAATCCATGCCTTTTGTTCTTCTTCACTTTCATAAAGAAAAAGGTCCAGCAGGTATTCCACATAGGTTTTCTTCTGGATTGCTTCCACAAAGCGGGGGTGAGGTTCTTCCTCCGGTGTGCGAGGAGAATGGTCAGTTTCCCATTTTTTCAGCAGATAGTAGTAATCGGACAGTACGCGATAACACTGCTGCCAGTCCTCCCGAAACTGCTGTGCCTCGGTTTTCTGCCGGACATACCTCCTGCGGGGAGGGGCCTGACTGTCATAGATCAGGCCAAAGTCCTGTGCCAGTTTCTCCGCCGCTTCTTTTGGGGAGAGGTCAAAGAGCTTTGCGGTAAAGTCGATCACATCCCCATCTGCACCGCATCCAAAGCAGTGGAACCGCTGGTCTACCTTCATGCTGGGGTTCTTATCATCGTGAAAGGGACAGCAAGCCATACCATTTCGTTTGACCTCGATCCCATAAAACGCTGCCGCTTCTCTGGTGCTGACTGACTGCTTGACTGCTTCAAATACATTCTCTGCCATGTGCCTTTAACTGCTGGACTTTCTCACAGGGGGCTGGTATCCGGCAGCTTTGGCCCGTTCACTGGCAGCTTTGCGGCGTTCGGCGCTGTATGGCTCCCGGACGGATACACACCGCTTGGGAACGGTAAAGTTATGGGCGTCCTTTCGGGTGATCTGGTCGGGGTGCTTTTTTGCCAGCAGTTCCAGCTTCTCCATCAAACGGGGATCGTGGGTGTAGACCTCAGCCATTGGTTCTGCCTGGTTATAGAGGAGAATGGTTTCCCGTTCCACTAAAGAGAGCTTCATCGGCTGCCTCCTTTCCGCTGGTCAAATTCCAGCTTGAAGTTGGCGTACTGTCCATCGTCCTCCAAAACCACAGTGGCATCGTAGGTCTTGCCGGTTTTCTCCGAATATAGGCCCGTTACACGGACACGGCCATCTTTCAGCAGTGCAGACACCACAGCCTTGGTCGGCTGTTTTTTCTTGGCAGCCCACCATTTGTTGTTTTTCCAGATTGCAAATTTGCAAGAATCATTCTGACAGAAGAAGCCTTTTTGCAGTTCTGCAACTTCACCGCCGCAGCGAGGACATTTACCCACCACCTCACGGGGCGGGGTGAACAGGTACTCGGTTCCCTTGATGAGCTGATAAGTTCCCACCAGATCTTTCAGCATGGTGCTGATCCCGTCCAAAAACTCCTCCGGGGCAAGCTGCCCGCGCTCGATCTCGCCTAGGCGGTACTCCCACTCGGCAGTCAGAAGCGGCGATTGCAGCTGTTCCGGCAGAACGGTGATCAGGGAGACTGCATCGTGGGAAGGGAGAAGCTGCACCGTTTTCCTGCTCTTTTTTCGTTCCAGAAAACCGGCAGATACCAGCTTTTCCAAAATACCGGCACGGGTTGCCGGTGTCCCTAGACCTTTTCTCTCGGCATCCTCCGGCATATCCTCTTTTCCGGCAGTCTCCATCGCGGACAATAGGGTGTCTTCCGTAAAGTGCTGGGGCGGACTGCTTTTGCCTTCTTTGACGATTGCCGCAGAAACCGAAAGGGTCTGTCCTTCAGTCAGCTCCGGCAGGGCTTTCTCTGCGCCCTCTTTTTTCGGCTCCGCATCCTTCATTTTGGCACGGTAAGCGTCCTCCAGTGCTTTCCATCCGGGGTGCTTCACCGTTTTTCCTTTGGCGGTAAACTCCCCACCGGCACACGCTGCAATCACAACGGTTTCCGAATAGATATGGGGCTGGGCTACGGCGCACAGCAGACGCAGGGCCACCAGCTCCAGCACCGCTTTTTCTCCCGCAGGAAGGGCAGAAAGGTCTGCATCCTTGAGATTCCGGGTAGGGATTACTGCGTGATGGTCAGTTACTTTCTTATCGTTGATGACCGTCTGCGGATCACAGGTAATGGCGATTCCTTTGCGAAACGGCATAGCATTGGCAACCAGATTGACCAGCACCGGCAGGCTGTCTGCCATATCACCGGTCAGATAGCGGCTGTCAGTACGGGGATAGGTGCAGAGCTTCTTTTCATACAGGCTTTGCAGATAGTCCAGGGTCTGCTGGGCTGTAAATCCAAGCAGGCGGTTGGCATCTCTTTGCAGAGTAGTCAGGTCATAGAGGGCAGGCGGCTTTTCGGACTTTTCCTTGCGCTCCACCTTTTTGATTGTGACAGTTGCACCCTGGCAGGCTTCTTTCAGCTGCTCGGCAGCGGTCTTATCCGCCATACGCTCCCCGGATACGGTAAGACCGGCCAGCTCCAGCGCCACGGTATAAAAGGGAACCGGCTTAAAGGTGTCGATCTCAGCTTCTCGCTGGACAATGAGCGCCAGCGTTGGGGACATAACGCGCCCGATGTTGAGTGTGCGGTGATACAGCACGGAAAAAAGCCTTGTGGCATTGATCCCCACCAGCCAGTCGGCCTTGGCACGGCAGAGGGCAGCATCCCGAAGTCCGTCATAGTCCGCACCGGGGCGCAGGTTTGCAAAGCCCTCCCTTATGGCGGAGTCCTCCATCGAAGAAATCCAGAGCCTTTTCATCGGTTTTTGACAGCCTGCCAGCTCATAGACGCTGCGGAAAATCAGCTCGCCCTCGCGTCCGGCATCACAGGCATTTACCACCTCCGTCACATCCGGGGCGTTCATCAGCTTTTTGAGAATATCAAACTGCTTTTTCTTATCCTTTCCCACCACCATCTGCCAATGCTCCGGCAGAATAGGCAGGTCATCATATCGCCACTTTGCGTACTTGGGGTCATAGCTGTCTGCGTCCGCAAGACCGGCCAGATGGCCCACGCACCAGCTGACACGCCAGCCGTTGCCCTCCAGATACCCGTCCTTACGGGCAGTTGCGCCGATCACCGCAGCCAAACTCTGGGCAACCGACGGTTTTTCAGCGATTACCAACTTATATCTCATCTTCTTCATCCTCCCATTCTTCCAGCACAGGCGTGTGCAGTTTTTTCTCTATGCTGTTTTCCTCATCCAACAGCAGGTTATAACCGAACCGGTAGTCATAGCGGTACAGTTTCCTCAAAAGGTCATTGATGATGATGCGGCAAGCCAGAATGACACGGGTTTTATCCACCTGCATCAGCTGGTAGCGTTGATAATTGCTGTAATATTCTTCATGGCGGTGGGTATTGCGGACAGCATCTTCAAGCAAACTTTCTACTGCATCCTGACAACCATCCTCTTTTTCACCCTCCATACAGTTCAGAAGTTCCATTACCATAGGAAAGCTCTGTTCATCCATAGGAGCTTCTGCTGCAAGAAAACCGATCAGGGCAGATAAGAGCAGACGGGCTGCTGCCTGTTCCTGGTCCGTCAAAACAGCCATCGTTTTCTCCGCATTTGGCAGAATCTTATCTTCCACAAAATCTGCCGCGTCACCGGAATAAAGCTGACGGACAGAATCTATGGATAATGAAACCATCACGGCATCCTGAGAAAAGTCAAAGGAATCTTCCTGTTTTGCTTTTCTCCGAAGTTTGTTTAACATGGTAGAAAGAATGTCGCCGCCAAAATACACGGCGATCACCAGCAGGTCAAAAACAGCAATCAGCTTGATAAATATAATCAGAACACTCATTTTTTTCGTTTCCTTTCTTTGAGCCATCGTTCCATTTCCCGGTGACAGATACCTACGCAGGGTCTTCCATAATTCCCGCAACCATAGCAGGGGTGGCTGTGGGGTAAAGAAGGAGGACGGGAAGTTTCCTTCCCGCCCTCCGGCCTGCGTGTCATCATGCGTTCATAGGGACTGTCTGTGAAACGGGTCATTTCACACTGTCCTCATCATCTTCTTCTGTGCTGCCCCCGTCAGCATCCGGTTCGTCCGACTCCTCATCCTCGGTTTCCCATTCCTCGGAATCTTCCTCGCCATAATCATAATCGTCCAGACTGTCATTGCCCTTGGTCTTAGGCTTGTTCTTAACGAGCTTCAAGTAGGCAAATACGCCACCGCCACCAAGCAGAGCCAGCAAAAGGACCAGCGCAGCCGGGTTCAATCCGGCAGGCTTCTCTTTTTCCGGCTCCGATGTTTCTGCCGGAGGTTCCGGTGCTTTGCCCGTACATTTACTCTTATCAGTTGCGCAGACCGGGCAGGCCGTATTGACTACCCCTGCTTCACATTTTGTTGAACAGCTACACACAGCAGCCGGCTCCTCTTTGACATTTTCATCTTCCATCAGTGCCATCAAATCAGCTTCATCCACCTGGTTCAGAAAGTGAACAGCAGTCTTTTTATCCTCATTAGCCCTGTCGATCAAAATGTAAAAATAGTTGCCAGCCTTGGTGGTAACGGTAATGAGCTGCTTATTGCCACCAAAATCATCCACCAGAGCGGCATTGCCATCTGGTGTAAGTGCCGGTGCCGGTTCTGTTTCTTCTACAATCACATTGCTGTCATTGGTAGAATCCTCTGCCGGTGCCGCCGGTGCCGGTTCTGACCCCTGTGCGAAAGCAGAGATCGTAAAGCCAAATGCCACAACCATTGTCAGGCAAAGGGCGGAAAGTGTTCGGAGCAATCGTTTATTCCTCATAGCTGTTTTCCTCCTGTTCGTTGTTGTCATCAGCCAAACTGCCGGGAATTGTGCCGCCGGACAGCATGGCGTTCAGCTGAGCCGGGGTCATACGCAGGGCGCGCACCATCTGGACGATCTCCAGATTTTCAGCCTCGGTTTTCTGTGCCTCCAGCGCCTTGAGCTTTTCCTGATACTCTGCGATCTTCTCGCGGACCTTTGTAATCTCCTGGTCAATGCGTTCAATTTTGTTCTTTGCCATCGTCTATCACTCCTTCTAAAAAATCTCTGTTACCAGTTCATCAGACCGTAGCCTTTGATACTCTGATAATTCAGGTCATAACTTTTGATCTTGCAGGCATCGCCGGAATTTCCCTCCACGGTATAAACACGGCTGCCATCGGTGCCGACAACGATTCCCACATGGTCTGCGGAACCATCCAGATCCCAATCAAAGAAAATGGCATCGCCGGGAGCGATGTTCTCATATCCTCGTGCGCCCCACTGTCCATGAGACTGGAACCACGGAACACCCTGCCACTCACAGCCTGCAAAGCGCGGCTCACTTTTTCCTGCCTGGTTATAGCACCAGGATACGAAGCAGGCGCACCATTCCACGCGGCTGTCAAAGCCATACCAGCTCCAGTAGGGATAACCGCCCACATTTCCCACCTGACTTTTCGCCAGTTCCACCAGCTGAGGGTTGCCGGGACGGGTGCCGTTAATGAACTGCACACCGGACAAATCTTCCGAGCCGCTGGTATCAGGGGAACCGCCGCCAAACAACAGCGGCTTATTGCCCATGGTCTGTCGGTAAACCTGATACATTTCCATCTGCTCCGGGGTCAGCAGCTCCGACGCCACAGCGGAAATGGACTTGCTGGTGAGTTTCACATTCAGAATGTAATACTCATAAGGGACTTCTTCTGAGGTGGTCTCGCCGGTCTCCGGGTCGGTGGAAGTCTCCGTGCGGTAGCGGATTTCCACTTCCTCGGTAAGCGTCAGCTGATACTGTGCTGCAAACACACGCGCCAGCTCTGCCTGGGCGCTTTGCCGGGTATAGCCCTGCAAGACAGCAGAGAGAAATGCCGCCAGCTCATGAGGGTCATGGCCGATCATGCCAAGGTCATAGCGATACTCGTCATACCCTGGGTGGCTGCTTTCGATGTTGTCAATTTCCTCCTGCAACTGGGCTTCTCTGGCTGCATAATCTGCCTCCACCGCCAGCATTTCCGGGTCATCTGACGGATAGGTGGTGCCGGAGAGAACGGAACCGATGCTCTGTGCCATCATGGAACAGGAGGACATGGTATTCATCAGCATACAGGCAATGAGGAACAAAGCCCCTGCAATCAGGAAGCCCTTTTTGTGGCGCATGACGAATGCGCCTGCCTGCTGTGCCTTTTCCTTTACCGTCCTTGCGGCTTTTCCGGTTTTGGACGCAGCCTGGGCGGTATTCCCAGCAGTCTGACCAGTGCGCTTGGCGGCGACATACTTCTTTTTGATGGCCTGCTTTTGCTGCCAACGGGAAAGAGGGTTGCTGGAAAACTGGGGATTTTCCTGCAAAGATTTCTGGTACAGGACATTTACATTTGCCTTTTCCAGTTGGCGCTCTGCCTGGGCTGCTTTGCGGTACGGCTTCAGCTTGTGGCTGCGGTAGCCCTCCCGCACCAGATAAGCGCCGGTCTCCACCGCCTCCTCGGACTTGTGGGCGCTTTCCACGCCCACATTGTCCTGCTCTGTTTCCCGGATCTCTTTGTGGAGCTTGCCCGCGATCAGCTGGACGGGTGCTTCCTTCACTCCCTGAGAAACTTTGGAGGGTGGCTTTTTCTTGTCCTCAAAGGTCAGCTTCGAGGTCTTTTTTCCGGTATCCGGGTCAATGACCGTCTGCCTGACCTTTTTCTTTGGAATATTGGCCTGCGCCTTATCTGCTCTGGCCGCAGCTTTCTCCGCTTTACGGATCGGCTTTTCCAGCGCTGGTTCAGACCGTTCCTCATCGGTAAAGCGCAGGCGCGGTTCCTTATTCAAACCATTCTCCCAGTATGAGGGAGGACATCATGTAGTGCAGCTCTGCATAAATGGCCATCCCCACAGGATCATTGAACATACAGCCGGACAGGTAGGCATAAAACTGTGCCACCACATCGGACAGGATCTTCGCTTCGGTTCCTTCCAGAACCAGACCGCCCATGCCTTCCTTAGCACGGATGGCGCTCCAGACCTCTGCCAGACGGAGAAGCCCCACCTGACCGGTCTCATTCAGTTCTGCTGCCTGATCTGCCGCCGTGCGGCACTCACTTACCGCATCGGCCATGACCGTAAGCAGCTGGCTGCGCTGGGCATTTACCGCCCTGTCAAAAAACATCAGCGGGTTTTGATTCAAAATGTTGGGGTTCATCATCATTCATCCTCCTTCTTTTTCAGTTCCTGGGGTTTGGTGGTCATAATGCGGTAAAGCTCGGTATTCTTCGGGAAGTGATCCACAAACGGCAAGATCGTGGAGCCATAGAACAGCAGGCCCTCGCCCTCACCGGAGTGGGTCACATAGCTAAGCTG
>ENA-ORUX01002393-ORUX01002393.1-human-gut-metagenome-genome-assembly--contig:-NODE-2393-length-12173-cov-6.029873_pt1 | contig 12173 bp, 11 predicted proteins | sample MGYA00242087_ERZ509225 | MGnify/ENA primary metagenome ERZ509225 (study PRJEB26280, sample SAMEA2338864) | human gut metagenome | biome: human gut; feature: human-associated habitat; material: faeces... | reverse complement strand
AGCCCAATGACTACGGCACAGGGATTCCCTATCACGAGGTAGAGGCCCTTGCCCGTGTCCTGCTCCCGGAAATCCAAGCGTTCTTTGAGAGCGAGGACGGGCAGCGGGAATATGCCGAGTGGAAAGCAAAGCAGCAGGCCGAACAAGAGAACAAGGTATAACAGAGGCGGGAACATCTTAACCGATGCTCCCGCCTTGTTATACTTTTAACTGCTCTCATTCTATACCTAAGAATCAACAATGTCAAAAGGAAAGTAAAAAAAGTCATTACTATGAGCTAAGCCGAAAATAATTCGGTATTTACCAACAGATAGTTGGTCATAGTCCGTCAGAAAAAAATCTACATTCATTGTCTCTCCTGATGGGATGTAAAGAAGATTATCTGTATCTCTTATATGAGGGGATTTTTTTACAATAACCCATGTTTCATTAATATTTTGTTCGAGATATGGCAGATAGAGTTCCGGGCTATTATCGCTATGATTTGTTATGCAAAGAGATATCTGCTTAGTATCAATAGTGTATTGTGCTTGCACAGCCTGAATAGAGAATCCGCTTACCGGGGTCAAATTTTGATAAGGGGATTTGGGGGATTGAGAGGTTTTAATTAAATAGAACAAAAGAATACACAAGATGACTGTTGGGACAATGGCAAAGACTCTTTTTTTCATGGTATACTCCTTCCTTTTTCCTCCGTCCATCACCGTTTACTTCTTCACTTTTAGAATATTCCAAACTGTTGATATTGTTAGTTACACCTATATAGACGCTAAAATTTTTATAATGTTCCCATTTTTATCATCATAGCGAAAAATATAAGCAAAGGCAAGGACAAGAATTGTCCCTGCCTTTGCTTACTATAGTACATTTTCAATAGAAATGATAAATCCGAACACATTACCAACTTGGATAATGTAGTTCGGATTATCATTACTTGGTCCGAGTGGCGAGATTCGAACTCACGGCCTCATGGTCCCGAACCATGCGCGCTACCAACTGCGCTACACCCGGATATGAAATTGTGCGGCTCACGCCGCGAACAGTAGTATTATATGAGCTTCCCTCCGTTCTGTCAAGAGGGAAATCCACATTTTTCAAAAAGCCCCGCGGCACACGGCCGCGAGGCTCTGGCGGGAGCATGTGAGAATCGAACTCACCCGAGAGGCTCTTCACCCCTCTCACCGGTTTTGAAGACCGGGGGGCACACCAGCACCCATCTACTCCCATGTGAGAGGCGACAAAAGCCGCCTCATTTTTCTATCTCGCCAAACTGCGCGCCCGGCCTGCGGACATCACCCTCGCGGCGAAGAATCCCTCGCCGGTCGTAATACTCCAGCACCAGCAGCGCGTGGTCGCGCGAGGTGCCGAGCGTGTCGCGGAATTCTCCCAGCGTGAGCGTGTCGTGCGTTTCGAACCACGCCTTCACCCTTGCGTCGACCGCATCCAAAACGCTTTTTTCGACGCAGAGCTCTGGCGCGAGCAGCACAAGCTCGCCGGTAGATAAAAGACTCTCAAGCACGCGCGCGCACTCCATGCGGTCTTTTTTGTCGAACAGCGCACAGAGCGCGTCCTGCTTTTTGCCAAGAATTCCCGCCGCGCGGCAGGTGCGCAGCAACTCTTCCCGGATGGCGCTCTGCCGCTTGGTCAGATGCACGGAAAAGTCCGCAAGCGCGCAGTGCTCCGCCGTCAGCGTGAGTTTTCCCTCGCGCGCAAAGCAGACGAGGATCGCGTCCGCATTTTCCCGTGCTTTGCCGCGCAGAAGCCGCTGCCGCGCCTCGGCGAGGCGCATGCCCGCGTGCAGCGGATGCTCGCGGTGGTACTTTGTCAGCATCGTCTCACAGTCTGTCCACAGCCTGTCCAGCACCGACGCTGTAAGATAGCGCGACGGCGCGATCTCGACGAGCTTTCCCCGCGCACAGAGCACGGCGAGCATTTCCACCAGTTTTTCTTCCGGTTCATCGAAGCACGCGGCAAGGTCCGCAAGCGTCATGCCATCCGCGCCGCGCTCGCCGACGGCCTGCACGAGCTTTGCCTCGTCCGATCCGCTCTCGCGCACGGCGAGCGAGGCGATCACGCGCGCGTCGTATCGCTTGTGCCGGTACGGATGCTCGTCCAGGATCATCCCGCCGCCAACAGTCTCGAGCGGCGAATAAAAGCGCGCCACAAAGCGGTCGCCCTGCCGCGCGGCGAGCGCTTCGCTCAGCCGCAGTTGGGCATAGCAGCTCTCGCCCGGACGCAGCGCGTCGCGGTCCAGCAGCACCGCCTTTGCAAGGCGCACCGCCGCGCCGTGGTAGATGTGCAGGCGCGAGCCGCTCTCGATGATCCGCTTAGAATCCGGCAGATTTTGCAGTTTCACGTCCAGCATCAGCGACGGCTGCATCGAATCCGTCCTGCACAGCACATCGCCGCGGCTGATGCTCTCTTTTTTGATGCCCGCTAAGTTGACCGCCGCGCGCTGTCCGGCGTACACCGCCGACACGTCGCGCCCGTGCACCTGCAAATTGCGCACGCGGCACTTATTCCCGAGCGGCATGAGCTGCGCCTCGTCGCCGACGGCGATGTGCCCGTCGATGAGCGTGCCGGTGACGATCGTGCCGAAGCCGTCGACGGAAAACACGCGGTCGATGGGCAGGCGGAACGGCGTGCGCGCGCTCTTTTCCTCCGCGTGCAGTGTCAAGTCGTGCAGTGCTTCGCGCAGTGCCTCAACGCCTTCGCCTGTGCGAACAGACGTGCGCAGGATCGGCTTATCCTCTAAAAACGTGCCCTTGACGCGGCTTTTGACGTCCTCTTCGAGCATGTTCAGCCAGTCCTCGTCGACTAAGTCGGTCTTTGTCAGCACGATGAGTCCGTCCTTCACACCGAGCAGCTGCAGGATGTCCAGATGCTCGACTGTCTGCGGCATGAAGCCCTCGTCCGCCGCCACGACAAGCATCGCAAGGTCGACACCGCCCGCGCCGGCGAGCATGTTCTTGATGAACCTCTCGTGCCCCGGCACATCGACGATGCTCGCACAGCTCCCGTCCGGAAAGTCGAGGCGCGCAAAGCCGAGGTCGATCGTGATGCCGCGCTTTTTCTCCTCGGCCAGCCGGTCGGTGTCCACGCCCGTGAGCGCCTTGACGAGCTCGGTCTTGCCGTGGTCGACATGACCCGCCATGCCGATGATAACGTGCTTCATCGGATGGCCTCCGCAGCCGCCGCGGCGATCTCGGCAAAGTCTTCCTCTCGAATCGTGCGCACGCACAGCAAATATTGCCTGCGGTGGATACGCGCGACGATGGGCTTGGCGCGAAGGCGCAGCTTCTCTTCCAGTTCATCCACGCTGAGCCTCCCCGGCTCGATCGCGACGGCCCAGCCGGTGAGCTCCTGCGCCGGAGCGCTGCCGCCGCCGACAGCGTCGCCCGTCCACACGAGCTGCGAGGAAACGCCCGTGTCCGCGAGCGCCTTTTGCAGCCGCAGCGCCTTGGCGTGCAGCTCATCCTCGCTCGCCGACAGCATCGCGAGCGTCGGGATCTCTCGCACGGCGATCTCGGCATCCAGATAGGCGCTGAGCGTCGCGTGCAGCGCGGCAAGCGTCATCTTGTCGAGCCGCAGCGCCCGCGCAAGCGGGTGCTTTTTGATCCGTTCGATGTACTCCCTTTTGCCGACGATCAGCCCCGCCTGCGGCCCGCCGAGCAGCTTGTCGCCCGAAAACGACGCAACGTCCACACCAGCGTGCAGACTTCTCTGCACCGTCGGCTCGCCGCGGATGCCAAACGGTTCGAGGTCGACGATCGCCCCGCTGCCAAGGTCTTCAATGAGCGGCAGGCCGTGCCCATGCGCGATCTCCGCCAGCTCCTCCCGCGGTACGGATTCGGTAAAGCCCACGATGCGGTAGTTGCTTGTATGCACCTTCAAAAGCGCTCTCGTCTGCTCGCCGATGGCGGCTTCATAGTCGCGCCGGTGCGTCTTGTTCGTCGCGCCGACCTCGCACAGCGTGCAGCCGCACTGCGTCACGATCTCCGGAATGCGGAACGAGCCGCCGATCTCGACGAGCTCGCCGCGCGAGGCGATGACCTCTCCCCCGCCCGCGAGCGCGGACAGGATGAGCAGCACCGCCGCGGCGTTGTTGTTCACGGCCATCGCCGCCTCCGCACCCGTCAGGCGGCACAAAAGCGCCTCCACGTGCTGATAGCGCGAGCCGCGGCAGCCGTTTTCCACATCGTATTCAAGCGTCGAATAATCTCTCGCCGCCTCTGCCGCGGCGTTCGCCGCGCGCTCGCTCAGGCAGGCGCGGCCAAGGTTCGTGTGCAGCGTCACGCCGGTCGCGTTGATGACCGAGCGCAGCGTCGGCAGCTGCTTTTCCTCTGCACGTGCCAGAATGCGCGCGCAGAGTATGCCTGTCTCCGGCAGCGCGGAAAGGCCGCCGCGCACTTCGTCTCGCAGCGCGTCCAGCTCCTCGCGCACGCTCTCGCGCAGCAGCACCGGCGGCAGCGCCGACACCTTGAGCTCGTCCCGACCGAGCAGCTCGTCCACCCGCGGGATGGAACGAAACAGATTTTCTTCCACGCTTTTCCCTCCCCGCACCCGACACGCAGTGCGTCGGGCGCCAGTTCTCCAGTTTGCCTTTACCCTATCAGAAAGGCCTTCGCCCGTCAAGAAAAACCAGAACCGTTCGCTGAATCAGCCATGCAGTTCTGGTTTTTCTATTGTTCACAAGAGCGCGGATCGTCCCGTGGCCGCAAATTTTCAATTCTTGAAAATTTCTGTCTCTTTGGGACAGCTTCCTGTCGGGGCGTGCCCGCCTCAAGCCCTGTTGGGATCAAGTACGGCAAACTGGAATTTCCAAATTGAAGTATGTTATTCTCTTTTACCAACGATCATCGGGAGCACTCCAACAATAGATGCAACCACCAAGGATACAACTACTTTGAACAATGCCATACAAGTAATTGCTACCCAGATGCGATCAAGGGTTGTAGTCCCTAATGCCATCTTTGCACCTGGCAGGGCAAAACAAAGAATGGTGTAGGTAGCAATAAAAGTAATCACAAATAAAAGAACTGATAATGTTTTCTTTTTCATACAATCACACTCCTTGACCAAATTTCGATTTGTTGAGCCGAGTATACCATATTTCTCAACGAAAGAACATTCTTATATACGAGAACCTGACCGTTTTACTGCGTACAGAACCCCGATCTGCAAAAAGCCCCATGCGCGACACCTTGACGGTGCAAACATGGGGCTTGATATTTCCTTGACCTATCCGCTTTTTTATTTTACCGCGCTGAGCAATTTATCCTCTTTCCGCTTTTTGAGCATGATTGGCACGTCCATCAGCGCGAACACCGCCACGAGCAGCACGGGGAAGCCGATCCAGTGGTAGCCGACATGGTCGCGGAACCACGCGAGCGGATTGCCGTCCGGCGCGTACATCAGAAACATGAAATTCGTATCGAGCAGCAGGTTGACGCAATAAATCGGCACCGCCATCGCCAGCAGCAGCAAGAAGCACTTGCCCATGTACCTGACGCTCGGTCGGATATCACCGCCCGAAAACAGCATGATGGGATAGGCCGCAAGCAGAATGTGCACGCTCGTCGAATGCCAGAACATGAAGTTCGCCGCCGGAAGCGACGTCCACGTCGGGAACAGCAGTGCCGCCGTCGCCGCGGGGATACAGATAAAATAGAAAAATTGTCGAGCAGCCTGCTCGGCTTCCATGCGTACAGCGCGATAAGGAAAATGTTGATCGAACACAGGTGCAGCGGCAGATAGTCCCAGTTGAAATTCCCGCCGATCTGCAAACCGATCTGTTTGAACGCCTCGTCCGCGAGCAGGAGAACGGCAAAGAGCCCCCGCAGCTGCGCCCGCTTCTTCTCATCCGCCGCCTTGTAGAGCTTGCAGCTCAGCGCGGCAAAGCCGATATACAGCGCAAGCGTCACTAAGTGCCGCGCGCCGAAGAGCGAAAAGCCAAAGCCCTCGCCAATCGTATCCACCGTATCCCAAAAGTGCTCCACTTGATCCAGCCTCCGCAAATTTGTTATCCCTGCCAGCATATCATACGGCGGAGAGAATACACCTGAAAATTTCTTTAAGATTTCAGTATCCCATCCGCGCTCCCAGCATCTCGCCGCTGCTGCCGCCGCGGTACACGCCGTTTTCGATCACGCGCTCGCCGAGCACGAATACCTCGTCAAAGCCTGTCGCAGGCAGATTGGGCCGCGCGTAGGTACCGTGCTCGCGGACGTTTTCGGGCGAGAAGAGCAAAAGGTCCGCGTCCATGCCCGCCGCGATGACGCCCTTTTTCTCAAAGCCGAAGCGGTCCGCCGCATGCCCCGTCACCTTGTGCACGGCCTGCTCAAGCGTGAGTACACGCTCCTGCACGACGTATTTTTCAATGAGCCGCGCGAATGTGCCGTACACACGCGGGTGGACACGCCCGCCGCTGGGGTACGTCGCATCCGAAATGACGCCCGAGAACGGCGCGCGCAGGATATCTTTTACGTCTTCTTCGTCCGAGATGTAGTCGATCATCCCCGTATTGCACTGTTCCGCCGCCAGCAGGTCAAAGAGCGTATCGAACGGGTCTTTTTGAAGCGTCTGCGCGATCTCGGCGATGCTCTTTCCCTCAAATCGGCGGTATTCGTCCATCTGAAGCCCGATGGCGATCACATTGTCAAAGCCGACGAGCAGCGTGATGTTCTCAAAGTCGCTGCCCGCCTCCATCCGCGCGCGCATTTCCTTTCGCGCAGCATCGTCGAGCAGGCGCTTGGTCAGCGCCTCCGTGCCGCCCTCCTGGAATTCCGGCGGCAGCACGTGGATAAGCTGTGTCGAGCCCGCAGTGTAGGGGTACACGTCGCACATGACGTCAAGCCCGTCTTGTCGCGCCTTTTCAATCAGCGAGAGCATTTCCGGCACGGCCTTTCGCGCGTTGCGCCCTCCGATGGCCTTGAGATGACTGACCTCCAGCGGCGTTTGCAGCGCGCGGGCGACCTCGAGCATTTCGCGCAGCGCATCGACCACGCCGTCGCCCTCCTGCCTCATGTGGACACAGATGGGCACGCCGCTCCGGTGCAGCGGCGCGAGCGCGCGGATGAGCCCGTCGGTCGAGTAAAAGATCTCCGGCGCGTAGCCAAGGCCGAGCGACACGCCGCACGCGCCGTCGGCCAGCGCCGCTTCCATGTGATAGTGCAGATCTCGCAGCTCGAGCGGTGACAAATCTCCCGTCGTGAAGCCCGCGGCAAGCGTGCGCAGCGTGCCCATGCCGATGAGTTCCGCGCACGAGAGCGGCAGTCCCCGCCCCTGCGCCGCCTTGAAATAGCTGTCAATGGACGCAAAGCGCAGCTCCGGCGGGATGTTCCCCGTGATGGGCGCGAGGTATTTCGCGCACTCGTCCGCGTGCGCGCCCGAGAGCGGCGCGAGCGACATGCCGCAGTTGCCGTTCACAAGCGTCGTGAGGCCCTGGCAGAGCTCCGCCTCGCCAAAGCCTTCGCGGAACAGCGCCGCGTCGGCGTGGCGGTGCATGTCGATAAAGCCCGGCGTCAGGACGCGGCCCGCGGCCTCGATAGTCTCGAACGCCTGCGCGTTTGACAAATTTCCAACCTCTTCGATCATGCCGTCCAAAATGCCGACGTCCGCCGTGAACGCCGCCTTTCCCGTGCCGTCGACGATCTTCGCGCCGCGGATCAACGTATCCAGCATGTATATCACCTCTTTTTTGCAGTCTACCACACCCCACGCCCGCTTGGCAAGGTCATTTCCCCTTGCAATCTGCCGTGCCGCAGGGTATACTGTGGAAAACGCAAAAAAGGAGCGCTTCCATGAATAAGAAAGACCGCATCCACGACTGGCGCAAGCTCAAGTGGCCGTTCACCGCCACGTTTTTATATTACTCTCTCCTCTCGCTCTACACCGGCACCGCCGAGCAGAGCGAGCAGGGCTTTCTCGTCATGTTCCTCACGGTTTTGATCGTGGACGCCGTGGCGTATTTTTCCTACTGCTATTTCCTCTGCAAAAAAGAGGAGAACATGCAGAAGCTCTGGTTCGTCTTCATTCTGGCCTATGTGCTCATCTCCACACAGCAGCTCTCCATCCTCTGGCAGATGATGACGGCGCATGTGATCGGCGTAAGCGTATTTTTCTTCTAAATATCGTCTATTTGAACGTCCTTTCCACCGGAAAAGGACGTTTTCTTATATTTTGTCTTCTGTGACATTTGCGTGCCACTGTCTGAAAATCGGATACGCGGCTCCTTTTGTCCATAGTTTTCGACAGTTTCCTTTGTTAAGTTGGTGTTAACGAGGGGAGCGCCCCCTTCTCGCGCCGTGAACAAAAAAGTTTACACCCTGCCCATTGAAAGCGCGGCGCTTCTTTGCTATGCTTTTCCTGCAAGCCCGCATTTTTCCGTGCGGGACAAGAAATGCTAAGTACAAAGGAGCTGATGACAGTGCCGATCCGTCCGCTTGTCGATCGCACTTATCTTGAACAGGTGCTGCTCTCCCGTTTTTCCCACGGTGAGGTACAGCAGTGGGTCCAGAAATACTTCCAGCCCTACCGTGAGCTGATGAGCTATTACCGCTGCGCGATCATGGAGGTCGAGACGAAGTTCAACGTGCTCAACGAGGAGCTCTCGCTGCAATACGACCGCAACCCCATCGAGACGATCAAGACCCGCCTCAAGTCCCCCGAGAGCATCATGGAAAAGCTCAGCCGCCGCGGCTATCCGCTCACGGTGGAGAGCATCGAAAAGAATTTGAACGACATCGCCGGTGTGCGCGTGATCTGCTCGCACCCTGCCGACATCTACAAACTCTCCGAGGCATTTTTGCGCCAGGACGACATCACACTCTTAGAGCGCAAGGACTACATCGCAAACCCTAAGCCCAACGGCTACCGCAGCCTCCATCTCATCGTCGAAACGCCCATCTTCCTGCATGACCAGAAGCGGCTCATGAAGGTCGAGGTGCAGTTCCGCACGATCTCGATGGATTGGTGGGCCAGCCTTGAGCATAAGATCCGCTACAAGAAAAATCTCCCCGAAATGGAATACGTGGAGCGCGAGCTCTATGAGTGCGCCGAGATCAGCGCACAGCTCGATGCGCGCATGGAAAAGCTCCAGAAAATCGCCGCACAGGCAACGGAGGGAAAGGATCGCGCCCTTTCCTCCTGAATTTTTAGGATGCCCGCACCGCGGGCAGGGAAAGGAAGCGTGACACTATGAACGCAGCAGAAAAAATCGCCCACGCAGCAGAGCGCAAGGCCTTTGAGGCCATGCTCGACTCGCTCATCAGAAAAAGCCAGACGAAGGACGTCTGCACCGTCGCAAACGACTTTGTCAACATGGTCCAAAAGATCCACTCCAGCGTCTGGACGCCGGAGACCTTCGAGATGCTGCACCAGATTGCAAACGACCCGGACAGCAAATGGGCACACTACGCCGAGCGCCTGCTGCGCGAGTGCGACCCCCACCTTCTTCGCACCTTCCTGACGGCCGCTGCCTACGAAGGCGGCTTCCGCGGCTTCCAGCAGGCGCGGGCAAACTCCGAAAAGTATGACTGCAACATCCCGTGGATCGTCCTCATGGACCCGACGAGCGCCTGCAATATGCGCTGCGCGGGCTGCTGGGCGGCGGAGTACGGCCACAAGCAGAACCTCACCTTTGAGGAGATGGACCGCGTGCTGACCGAGGGCGCAGAGCTCGGCACCCACGCCTGCCTCTTCACCGGCGGCGAACCGCTCATGCGCAAGGCGGACATCTTCCGCCTGTGCGAAAAGCACCGCGACATCGCTTTCCACGCCTTCACGAACGGCACGCTCATCGACCAGGCCTTCTGCGACGAGCTCAAGCGCGTGGGCAACTTCATCGTCTCGGTCAGCATCGAGGGCTTTGAGGACGCCAACGACGGCCGCCGCGGCGCGGGACATTTTGAAAAGGCGCTCGCCGCGATGGACCTCATGCACAAAAACCATATCCCGTTCGGCGTGTCCATCTGCTACACGAGCAAGAACTACAAGGTCGTCACGAGCGATGAGTTCCTCGACCTGCTCATCTCCAAGGGCTGCTTCTTCGCCTGGTACTTCCACTACATGCCCGTCGGCATGGGCGCGACGACCGACCTGCTGCTTAATCCCGAGCAGCGCGCCTATATGAAAGACCGCGTGCGCGAGATCCGCGGTCTCACCGGCGGCAAGGAGATCTTCGCCATCGACTTCCAGAATGACGGCGAGTTCACAGGCGGCTGCATCGCCGGCGGCAAGCTCTACTGCCACATCAACGCCGCGGGCGACGTCGAGCCCTGCGTGTTCATCCATTACTCGGGTGCGAACATCCGCGAAAAGAGCTTCCTCGAATGTCTCCAGCAGCCGCTTTTTAAGGAGTACCGCAAGGGCCAGCCGTTCAACAACAACCACCTGCGCCCCTGCCCGATGTTGGAAAACCCCGAGCTGCTGCGCCAGATGGTGCACGAGACGGGGGCCCACAACACGGATATGCAGTCGCCGGAGACGGTGGACCACCTGTGTGATAAGTGCAAGGCTTACGCGGAGAGCTGGCAGCCCATGGCGGATGAGATCTGGTCCCACACCGAAATCAAAGAGAGCCGCTACGAGAACTATAAGGATTGGAAACCCGCTGTCTGACCCGCTCAGTCAAACCCTGTCGGGTTTGCCAGATCCCCCAAAGGGGGAAGATTTGCCTCTCCCTTTGGGAGAGAGGGCAGCGCGTGAGCGCTGACGGAGAGGGTTTTACTCTTTGAATGAATGATGCCAAAGGCCCTGCCTCTTTCACGGAGGCGGGGCCTTTGTGCATCCCGGGGGTAATTCGATTTTGGAATGGCCCTGCAGGTGGAAACACGGCCTGCACTATGCTATACTAAAAGCCAAGGCCCGGCGGTTCTGGCCGGGAACAAGAACGTTTTTGAGGAGAAGCAGACGATGAAACTGACCATGTTGGGCACAGGCAATGCACTGGTAACGGAGTGCTACAATACCTGTTTTGTTCTGAGCGATGGCAATGACCACTTTATGGTGGATGGCGGCGGCGGAATGACCGTGCTGCATCAGCTCAAGTACGCCGGGCTGGACTGGCGGCAGATGCGCACCATCTTTGTCACCCACAAGCACATCGACCACTTGCTGGGCATCATCTGGATGATGCGGATGATCTGCCAGCACATGCGGGAAGGTACCTACGAGGGCGAGGCGACCATCTACGCCCACGATGAGGTCATTGCCCTGCTGCGGGATCTGGCGGGCAAGCTGCTGCAGAAAAAGGAGCTGCCGTTCCTGGACAGCCGCCTGCACCTCATTGTGGTGGCCGACGGGGAAGAGAAGACCATCCTGGGCCGGAAGACCACGTTTTTTGATATCGGCTCCACCAAGGCCAAGCAGTATGGTTTCTGCATGGAGCTGGGCGGCGGCGAAAAGCTGACCTGCTGCGGTGACGAGCCCTACAACGAGTGCGAGAAGCAGTACGCCGAGCACAGCACCTGGCTGCTGCATGAGGCGTTCTGCCTCCACGGGCAGGCGGATCTCTTCCACCCCTATGAGAAACACCACTCCACCGTGAAAGACGCGGCAGAGCTGGCCGAGAGCCTGGGCGTGAAGAACCTGCTGCTCTACCACACGGAGGATAAGAACATTGCCCGCCGCAAGGAGCTGTACACCGCCGAGGGCAGGCAGTATTTCCACGGCAATCTGTTTGTGCCGGAAGACCTGGAGGTCATCGAGCTGTAATAAAACGCAAAAAGGAGCTGCCGCGTGAGGGATAAAACCCTTGCGCGGCAGCTCTTTTATACGGTCCGGGAAATTATTCTTCGTTCTGGGCGGGGGCCTCCGGCGCGGCGGGGATGTCCTCCTCCGGGTCGCCAAAGGCCTCGGACATCTGGGTATAGAAGTCCTGCGTGTAGTAATTAGCAACCGAATTGATCAGAAATGCACCTACCACCGTCATCAGGGAGATAATCAGCAGCGTCATGATGAGCATGAGCTTCATGTGCAGGCTTCGAAACATGGGGACACCCCCTCCCAATTCTTCCAAGAGATGCAACGGCGTCCTGAGCCGAAGCGTTGAAGCAGTACCCGATGGCCTCCCGGTTATGATGAACTACAGCGCTGCGGAGTCGTCCGTTCCCTGCACGCCAGGCCACACGGAGACTCCATAGGGATGTAAGATTTCAGGCAACGCGAATTCA
>ENA-ORUX01002391-ORUX01002391.1-human-gut-metagenome-genome-assembly--contig:-NODE-2391-length-12177-cov-2.886817_pt1 | contig 12177 bp, 17 predicted proteins | sample MGYA00242087_ERZ509225 | MGnify/ENA primary metagenome ERZ509225 (study PRJEB26280, sample SAMEA2338864) | human gut metagenome | biome: human gut; feature: human-associated habitat; material: faeces... | reverse complement strand
GCAAGGCTGCCGCAACCATCGACGGCAAGCTGGCGATCTGCCCCTCCATTGACGGGGGGAAGGCTGACTTCAACGATCTGCACATGCGCCGGAGTCTTGAGGCTGTCCGGCAAACGGTGGAGAAGGCGCGGGAAGAGAATTCTACCGCACTTCACAGCTTGCGAGTTGTCGATATTGCCGAACTCCTTTCCTTGCGTATTCCTCCCCGCGGGCACCTTCTTTACCCTGTCATTCCTGAACAGGGATTATGTATGCTCTTTGCCGAGCGGGGCATGGGCAAGACGTTCGCCGCCCTGCATGTTGCCTATGCAATAGCATCCGGGGGCACGGTATTCGGATGGAACGCCCCTCAGCCGTCTTCAGTTCTGTATGTTGATGGAGAGATGCCTTTTTCCGCCATGCAGGAGCGGATAGCGTCTATCGTGCAGGGCGCGGGACAAGAACCGCCCTCTGCATCATTTCTGCGTGTTTTGACACCCGATTTGCAAGGTGATTGCCTAATGCCCAATCTGGCGACGAAAGAAGGGCAGAGTGCACTGGAGCCATACCTTGAGGGTGTGCGGTTGGTCGTGGTGGACAATCTTGCAACTTTGGCTCGTGCGGGCCGTTCCAACGATGAGGAATCATGGACGCCTGTACAAGGGTGGATCCTTGCATTGCGGCGGCGTGGCATATCCGTTTTGTTGGTGCATCATGCTTCGAAGAATGGGTCACAGCGAGGGACTAGCGCGAAAGAGGATGTTCTAGACACTGTGATCCAACTCCGCCGTCCAAACGATTATCAGCCCGAACAAGGCGCGCGGTTTGAGGTTCATCTGACCAAAGCACGCGGCGTTTTTGGAGCCGCCGCAGAACCGTTTGAGGCAAAGCTCATGGACGGTGGAATCTGGGAAGTACGGCCTTTGGAGGACGCGCTTGCAGATCAAGTCCGAGGGCTGGCAGCGGAAGGTTTGACCATGCGCGATATTGCCGAGGAAACCGGCAAGTCGAAGAGTGCGATCAGCCGCTTGTGTCGGAAGCTCGGGATTTCAACCAGGGGGGGGAGGGCATGACCGTGATGACGGCTGAAAACGTTTTGTCCCACTTGTCCCACCCCCTAGGACTGGGACAGCGAGACAAGAGCGGATTTTATGGGACAGCCAACGGGACAAGAGCGGGACAAGGCTCTCTGAAAGCCTTGGCTCTCAATGTGTTGCGGCGGGACAGCACATGGGACGAAAGCGGGACAATCGTTCGCAAGTTGGTGGGACAAAATAATGAAAAAAAGGCCGTTTTGTCCCATATGGATGAGAACCTGCACCATTCCGAAGTGGAGCCTTTTGTCTCACCCGCTCCAGTAGAGAAGGGCATCCTCGAATGGTGGTGGAAGCCGTGGCCCAAGCCCGGTACGGGGGAACTTCCTACAGTTTTCATCCACCGGGGGCACGTCCGGCACGCCTACGAAGACGGGACGACGCGGCTTGTAGGCATCGCCGCCGCTCCAGATGTTCCGAATGGATCGCTTGCCCAGTGGATGAAGGCCGCGCCGCACCCTGATCCCACCCCAAAGGATGTCGATATTCCCGACACCCTCTACCGTCTGGTGGCTCTCGATACCAATATAGCCGCACTGGTGGGGTGGGGGCTGGTGCCACATCTTCAGGATGGGGAACTGGTGATTGACGGTCTGGACGCGCTGGACGCCGAAAGTCGGGCCGGACTGGAACGCTGGCTTGCCCATGCCGGGCCGAATGGTGAACCGCGCCGGGAACGTGTGCTCCGTGCATTACGGACAGGGAGGAAGGCGACATGTTGATCGTGGTGGACAGCCGGGAGCAATGCCCGTTCCCCTTCGCCCATGAGCGGTACGGAGCGAAGACGAAGCAAGGCGCGCTGACCGTGGGCGACTATTCCCTTGCCGGACTTGAGGACAAGGTGGCGGTTGAACGTAAGAGCCTTCCCGACCTGGTGGCCTGTTTAGGCCGGGAGAGGGAACGGTTCGAGCGGGAGTTGATGCGTGGGGCGGCGTTGGATGCCTTCGCCGTGGTCTGTGAGGGCAGTTGGCTGGAGCTTGCCCGTGGGGAGTACCGGAGCCAGTTGAACCCGCACGCAGCATGTCAGAGCGTGCTGGCATTCACGGCGCGGTATCGGGTGCCCTTCCTGTTTGCCGGAACCCGTGGGGCGGCGGAGTACATGACGTGGGGATTCCTGCGCCAGTACCTCGAATCAGCCCGGAAGCGGTGGCGGGCTATCGCCAAGGCGCAAGGCGACGATGCGGCGTAGGCTGAACCAAGAGCGAACCAAGAGAAAACACCGTTGACCTCCGAAGCGTCAACACTTGGTCAACACCGTTGAGTACAAAAAAAGGCCGTTCACCCTTTGCCGGGTGGCGGCCTTTTGTCGTGATGCCTATTACGCGGTAGTTTTTCGGAACTATAAAAAGTGCCGCTTATCTTCCGGTGCGGTCTTTCTGTCCCGGCAATCAACCAGATGGCTTGGAAAGGAGTTCTTTTATCTGCCGGGCGATTGTTCGGGCATAGCGTTCCGTACAGCCGACCTCGAACGCGCAGCGGCGGGGGCTCTTGCCCGATGCAAGAAGACGCTCCACCTGTAGCCTTTTGAGCACTCTCTTGCATGAGGTGGGGGTCGTGATGTTGCAACCGCCGAGTTGATGGGAAAGGGTTTCAGCGCAGGACATGCCTACTACGTCGGCAATCCGCCCGGCCTGTTGGGGGTTGTGCGGGATATACGTGCTCACCCCACCAAATTCCTTGCAGAAAGCTATGGCCCCCTCCTCACCAATATACGCGCTGAGGAGATCCAAACCTATCCAGATTTCTCCCATTGTTCCGACTCCCTGTGAACTGTTTCCGAGAACCGTACACGGCAAGGGGGAGAGGAAAGACCCTGAACATTTTCGTCCACCTTTCAGGGCATAGAAAGCGTATTGACGCATGGGCCCGGGGAGGGGGCAACGTCTTTGGATATGCATAGCCCATGACCGGGTGTACCCCTTCGCATATAGTTTCGGGAAAATTTCGGGGGGTAATATTGGGAAGGAGATGGAGGGAAACGCAATGCCTTGTCAGAACGAAAGATAGCAGTTTCAGCCCGTTGCCGTGGATGGAAGAGCAAACGCAAGCCCCTTCTGTTGCACAGGGGAAGTTGTGGGCGTGGCAAAGCAAGGGGCAATGTTTTTAGGAGGCTATGCTGTGTTCCATGCAAAAGTTGTGGGCGGTCACAACCAAAGTTCGGAGTGCCCGCGAACCTTCCGAACCGGAACGCTTGCCGTCAGCCGGAACCTGAAATGATGGTGTGGCACCACTCGCAACGCCAGCGGTCACGGTATCGCCGCACCATGCCCGTGGTCCCACAGTTGGGGCACGTCTGGGGCGGCGTGGCGGCGGACTGGTGGGCAAGCACAGGCGGTTCCGATGCGGCGGTGAGGGATGGATTCGGCAAGGGGTGAGCTTTCTTCTTTGTCGGGGAAGGTGACGGCGAGGCGGCGTGGGAAGATGCGGCGGGGCCATACCGACCGGATAACCATCCCCACAGATCCGGGACGTTGGCGGCGGGCACCGTCTCTTTCTTGCCGCCGGGAAGCAGGAGGGTGGGCGCGCCCTGTTCGTGCCAACTACGGGCGATGGCCTGCGTTACGCCGAACGTCTGGGCAATCGTTCGCCACCCCGTGATGATGGTCATGCCTGACGGCTCCTTTCCATACATTACAGCCTATACCCTTCCCTGCACCCCGCTATCCAGATAATCCACCGCTCATTGAGGCCACCGGAACGCCATGAAATCGTATTGGGGCCATTGCTTGCCGGGCGTCCACGGGTCGGGCTTGAACCAGAGCACGCCGCAGCTCACAAGCGCGTCCTGCAATTCAGAGTAGGCGTACTCGGCGGTGTCCCCTTTCATGAAGTCCAGAACATGAAAGGCGTCTTCCGGCTTCATGATGTACATGCCGGAGCGCAAGCCTGATGGGGCAACGTAGCGGCTCTTGGCGGGCAGAAAATAGCTATGTTGCTTCATACGCCGTTCAATAGCTCTGGTAACGCTCTGGTGGCGGCGGCCTGTGAGTCCGGCAAGGTCGAGGGAACAAACAACGTTCTTGCTGACGGAACACTCGGCAAGCCCCTGTATGAGGGGATGCCAGCGCTCGGCAAGGGCTTGGCGGCGGATGTTATCGAGTTCGTCCCTAGCGTGGTGGCAACGGGCCAGCACACGGCACAGGATGAGGGTGGACGGGATGGTCGAGTAATCGCGGCGAAGGATGTATTCACCGCCGGGCATGTGGGGAAGATTACGGTATCTCATGTGTGTAAGTATCATCTTAATACATTGGAATAGCAATGATCAATAGGTGGGTAATCTGATCTGTACGGGGGGATGGAGGCAGGTGAGGTAGAGTATCAGCGCTCTCTACAAGAGGTAGAGCGGAATGGTGTTTTCCGGGTACTGTTGGCTTTCAAACCGTCCTCGTCTACCAGATAAAGGAGGGTACCCGCCACATCACTAAATGCAGCATGAGGTCTTGCGTTTGCATTGTGGTAGTCGGAAACGAGTTTGCCCCGGCAGGAGCGGGAACTCCAAACCGGGGCGAGAAATAGTGTCCCAATAAATCGCAGGAATTGGCTTCTTCACTATATTATCCGAAAATCAAAGGGCATTAACAAAAATTTTTAACGCCTTTTTACAATTATCTAGATATTCTTTTTTTACTTGAACACGATAATCACCAATAGATTGCTTCTTAGCAGTAACCTTTGAAAAAGGTAATCCCTTTGCAAAAGCAACTACCCCTGTAGTTTGGAAATCTCTTATTTCAACAAATCCATCACAAGCATCATCAAATGTAAAAAGTTCTGGGTTTGTATTTAATATTCCGGACACATCATCCATTATCGAATTTAAAACGGCCGCATATGCAGATGCAGGACCCATATACTGTGTTATTCTGTTCTTCACAAATAAATGTATTTTAGGTAGATCTCTACCAGCATTTTTAAGTTTTGTTGCAAACATGTATGTTGAATATATATCAGATGGAAGTTTTAATCCGTATATAAGAGAGAATGCATTAAGTATTGCTCTTCTTGAAGAGTCGTCTGCCATGACAGGAAGTATTATTCTATCTGTACTGGCTAATGCTATCTGTGTAAACATTGAAAAGCTTGGATTGCAATCAAAAAATATAATATCATATTCATCTTTAATTGATACTAAAAAATCTTTAATCCAATCTACTACAGCAATCCATGTGTTTGTTCCGGGGATATTTTGGTTTGCTAATGTATTGATAGCATTTGACTGAAGCTCAAGGAGTGGATCCCCACATACGAGATCTATATTAGATGGGATATCATTATGTATCAAATTAGGTATCGTAATGAAGTCATGAGGACTGAACGCAGGAGGAGAATAAGGTGAAGGCAGTCTAAGTTGGAAATATCCGCCTATGCTACATCTTGGTATAAGACCTTGCCTAGATAAAAGTTTTTCACTTCCTTTATTGCAAAGCCCTCCTAGCATAAGTTCTGACAGGTTGGCTTGGGGACAGAGATCGATAGCCAGAATTTTTTTATCAGGAAATTTTTCAGCGTATCCTGTAATTGCTTGAAAAGCCAAACTAGTTTTTCCTGTACCACCCTTGTTGTTCCAAAACGCATACGTGCATTCCATAGCAACTTCCTCGGTTAATATTGACTGAAATTACATCTGTCTTATAAAGACATATTATCGTCCTTTTTAGACGTTGTAAAGTCAGAAAAAGACATTAAATAGATTTTTCATCAATTTCTTCATACAGCCGTTTCGTCTTCACGCCGAGGGCCGCTCCGATACGGGCAAGCGTGTTCAACTGACATGCGCCTATGGTATCATCCTGAGTTGCACGAAAAATTGTGGTATCCGATAACTCAGTTTCTTTTGAAAGCAAACGAACTGTTTTGTTTTTTTTATCCATTAACTCCCGAATATTACTTTTAAACATGGACATACCTCATCTTTTTTTGTTGGTATACATAAAAACAACTTGACATACATTGTTGGTATTTATTATAACAAATCCAACAAAAGGGCAATACAAAAACAGCCCGGTAGGAAGGTACGAACTTCCAAACCGGGCCTAACCATCAACCCACTTCACAGGAGTGAATCATGGCTACCACCAACATTCCCGAAACTTCCCCCCGCGTCAATCGTCCCTCCCGTGGCCTTGATGCCTTCTTTGCCAACTATGCGGAAACCACCCGCAAGGATAGGGAAGAGGCCGCTATAGCCCGCCAGCGTGTCCTGAATATGCCGTCCATTACTGAAGGCCATGAATCCGGCAAGTGGTGGCTGTGCATCGTCTTTGCGCCTGATACCTCGGAGACCGAACCCCGCCGCTTGCATTGGTGCTTCAATCGCCGCAGCGCCGAAGACTTCGCCCGAGACTACAAGGCACGCGGTTGCTACTGCGTGATCGCCCAGACGAGCAAGCAGCCCGGCGACGACTTCTAGAAAAATGCCCGGCGACGACTTCTAGAAAAATGCCCGGCAAAGGTAGGACACACATTCGCCTTTGCCGGGTACCCCGCTGCACCACGACAAACAGACGTTCCCCGGAAGCCTTCGCGCTGACCGGGAATCATGACGCATATTCGGGAGATACCATGTCCATAGCTGCATATTTCGGCTCCTCCCTGGTGAGCCGCCTTCATGACCGCCATACCACACGGCGCATCCTCTTGTTCATCTTTACCTGCCGGGCCGTGTCCCGCTCCATCCGCAAGGCCGCTGTAGTGGCCCTGTTTGGCCTTCTGCTGGCTGTTTCCCTTCTGCCGGAACTCTTCCTTGCCGGGGGTGCCGAATGACTCGCGCAGAAGCCTTTGATGAACTGTACGGGGCTATCGATCTCCTTGAGGCCGCTTGCCTCCAAAGAGTCGGCGCTACCTCTGACCATGATCGCCTTGCGTTCCTGTGTGGCTTTGAAATGGTGCGGGACAAGGTGGAGCAATGCGAAGCGTTCAATGATGAGGAAGGGGGTGCGGAATGAGCCAGACCAGACGTACCAAACCCTACCTTGTGGACGCGGAAAGCGTTCCCTCTTGTCTGCGGCACGACACCAAGGCCGGAATCCTCGAGGATGCCCAAAACCTTGCCGTATTCCTTGAAGAGGCCGTGTCCAATACGTTCGCCGCTGGCTCCGAACCTTCCGTCGGGTTCCGCATAGGCTTGGCGCTTACATTCAGTCTTCTTCAAGACAAGCTGCGGATTGCTTGCGGAGAGCTACCCTTTCCGCTGAGTACGTTGTTCCCTGACGAAGCGGATGGCGTATTGTGGATAGAGTCGAAGGAGGACGGCCATGCTGACGCCTGAGCAGAAAAGGACGTGGCGGCGGCTCGACAACCTGACAAGCGGCCTTGTCGAGCTGCTGCAATGGAATACGGCGGACGGCAATGACGTTACCTCTGAGGACGCGGATCGAGCTTCCTGTTACCTCGCTATTGTGGAAGAGGTTCGCCGCACCATGCTTGAATTGTGCCCGGCAGAAAAGATGTATGATGTGAAATAGACCGCCCGGCAAGTGATGGAACAGGGGCGACTCAGAAATGGGTCGCCTTTTCTGGTGTTGTCCCACTTCATCAAAGGGGTGGGCGCTCCAGAGGCAAAAGTGGGACAAAAGAGCTGTTTTTAGAGTAATATGCTGTAATTATTTAGAATATAGCGGGACAAGACGTGGGACAAGGTTTTCTGTAACATACTGTTTTTTAATATTAAGCGGTGGGACAAAGCGTGGGACAAGAAGCGGGACAAGCTCTTTTGCCCCCTGTAGCTTTGAGGTATTGTAGAGAAAGAGAGGGACAGAAGAATGGGGTATAAAACGGGGTATATTTATTTTTTAAACTTATTTTTACTATTAAATTCAAATAGATATTTTGCAGTTAGCATCCCTCCCCTCCATATTTTTCAAAGTAGTCCATAACAGCTTGAAATAAAGCGGTTATGGATTTTTTTTATTGCCAAGAGCACTCGAAAAACACGGCAAGCCGCTCGCGCAGGGGGATACAGGGATGGTGAAAAGCAATCTTGCCAAACTGATGAAAGAGAAAAAACTGACGTATCGGCGTCTTGCGGAGCTTTCCGGCGTCGCGGGGGAGACGATAAACAGGGCTCGGGGAACCTTGATTTATGAATGCAAACTGTCCACGCTTGACGCATTGGCTAAGGTCTTGGATGTCAACATCAAGGACTTGTTTGATGAGGACTAGGTGTCAGACGCAGTATATAGAGGCTGCACGTATCCTGTCCCTATGCTTTTCGGATAAGCCCTGACTTCAGCAATTCCCCGCCTAGACTTTCTGCATGACCCACGCCAGCCGTCCAAGAATTCGGCCCGTCAGGTCTTCCTGAATCCGAATTTCCGGGTAAGCGGGGTTTTCCGCCCGCAGCACAAAGCATTTTTCCTTCCGATCCCAAGCCAGCCTTCTCAAGATGATCATCCCTTCATAGGGAAGCAGTACCGCAAACAGTTCACCGCTTGCGGGACTGCTTGCGGCTGTGTCGATGCCGACATAAGCGCCGCAGCGCGCTGTGGGGGCGGCTGATTCGTTGTCCATTTCCAGAACGATGATCCCTTCTCGGGCGTATGGCTTGGGGAGGGCGATCTTTCCTATCGGTTGAAGCGCCGCCGCTGGTGAGCCGGTTTTCGTGCTGTCGCCGCACATGGCGTACACCGGGGCAAGCGCCGATTGCGCCAGAGGCGATCCCAACAAGCCGGGATCTATGGGCGGCCCGTCCCCGTCGCTCGGGACGTATCCGGCCTCTGTGCGCAGGTATACCGGGCCGTTGCCTTTCTTGAGCCAATCGGGATTCACTCCCAGTTTTTCAAACAATTTCAGGTACCAGTCCGCCGGGATGGATTGCCGTCTCTTGGCTTCGGCTACGCTGGATTGGCTGGCTTCAAGTAACTTGGCTAGTTCGGTCTGTGTCTGGGTGCGCGACACGGTTTTAATCCGAGCCATCGTCTCTTCATAAAGAAGATTCAACTTGCTCTCTCCGTTGATAAAAAGAGGTTAAATAAATCATCCTTAGTTCAGAAAATATAATGTTGTTGGGTTAATTCAAAGCGTGATTTAGACCGTCTAGCTTGATTCGATATTTTCTGGCAATTATTTTTAATGAGTAAAAAAGCGTATATTTTTAGTCAGTTATTTCGAGATGTTCGGATGAACAGTGGACTTTCACAGTGGATTGTCTCTGTTAAAGCCGGAACTCATCTGAGCAATGTCAACCAAATTGAAGCAGGCCATCAAGAGCCACGCGTCCATGTGGCGGTACGGCTTGTTGCCGCATGTGATGTAGATTTAAACTCTTTTTTTTCGAAATTAACTGAAGAAATGAAGCTGTGCACATCTTCTGAGCAAATATCCCCGTACCTTTTCGAATCTCTAAAGGAGGACATGTTTTCCCGCACTCCCGCACCTCATGAGGTTTCCGGTTATGGGGAGTTGCTGCGGTACTGTCGATTACAGAGAGGAGTGTCTCAAAAGCGCATAGCAAAGAATATCCATTATGATTTAAGAAGCCTGCAACGTGTTGAGAAGGGAGAACAAGAGCCTCTGGTAACGACTGCGGTGAAATTGGTTGCTGCGATCGATGTACCGCCGGGACAGTTTTTTGGGCAGTTATGGTTTTTTTTGTCTCGAATTGGGTGAATACCAAGTATGATTTTAGCCATCTGGTATGATTTAAAATTTTGAGGCATCTGCTATGGCATGACTAAGAAAGTATGCATATTCGGTAGCCTTTTTCAGGAGGCTCGTTCTCAAACCGCTCTTTCGCAGTGGGAGATTTCCGTCAGAGCAGGGACACATCTCAGTAATGTGAATCAAGTAGAAGCGGGAAATCAAGAGCCTAACGTTATTCTTGCCGTAAAAATGCTTCTTGCCGTAAATGCCGACATACAAAGCTTCTTTATGGAGCTAGCCTCTCTTTTATCTCATTGTATCGATGTATCAAAAATTCCATCGCTATCCCAAAAAGAATTTCAGGAGCAGTTGAATTCCGTTCTGACACCACTCGAAGAAGCGGAAATTTTTGGAATGCTCCTTTCGCAATGTAGATCTGTTACAAAACTTTCCCAAAATTATATTTCTTCCATAGCAAAGTATGATCATAGAAGTCTCCAGAAGGTGGAAAAAGGAACGCAATTGCCTGGTATTATCAACGCTGTAAAGTTGGTTATGGCTACAGGTGTTGATGCTGGAGTTTTTTTTGATATTTTTAGTGAGAAGCTGGAGACAATAAAAGTAAAAAAAAGAATATGGAGCAGGAACTGTAAAGCAATGTCTGTTCGGAGCGGCACTTGTCAATATCCGGGAGTCTCTCCAGATATCGCAATACCAGCTTGCCAAAAGAACAGGTATCGCTGAGGAATACCTGAATAAGCTTGAAAACTCCAAGCGAGAGCCCAAAGCCCGGATGATCATTCGTCTTGGACGGGGGCTTGGCGTTTCTCCCGGTGACTTGCTGAACGAAATGGATCGGCTGATGCGCTTGGAAGAAGATGAGTAAGAAATCTTCTCCTTCTCCATGCCCGTTTGGAAAAATTCTCGTAACCGCCCGTGAAGAGCGTGGTATCACGCAATACCTGCTTGCACGGCTGGCAGGGCGTTCCATTCAGCAGATCAGCCAAATTGAACGCGGTGAAAGAGAACCCAAACTTTCAACGCTGATTTTGCTCGCCCATGCGCTGGGCATGGAGCCGGGAACTTTGGTGAATGAGGCGGCAAAAGCCATGAGTGTCCAACAAGAGCCGATGGTGCCTGTTGAGTGAGAAAACTGAAAGAACGCCATGCCCTTTTGGGGAAGTTGTTCTTGCTGCCCGGATAGAGCAAGGTGTTTCACGGTATCGTTTGGCAAAATTGATCGGGCGCACCCCACAGCAGTTGGCCAAGCTGGAAAAAGGTGAAAACGAGCCTGTACTTTCCACAATTGTGGTGATCGCCCATGCTCTTGAGATAGATCCTTGTATATTATTCCGTAAAACAGTTGAGCTGATGCCCTCCATCCCCGTGATAGAAGAGCCTGAGGGGAGTAGGGAGCAGCCTTGACTGAATAGCTTTGGAAAATCGACAGCACAGTGAAAAAAGTTCCCTACCTCAAAGCCGCTCTTGGTGAGCAACTGAAGAAAGCCCGGAAATCCATTCCCAAGCTTTCTCAAGAGCAAGTAGCCATAGCTCTTGGGACAGAGCGATCCTACGTATCTCGCATGGAGAGGGGCATCATTCTTCCCTCAATAAACGTGCTCATTTTGTTGGGTGAAATGTATGGGGTTCCCGCCTCCACACTTTTGTTGCGGACAGAACAAGCCTTATCAAATCATGTCTCCCCGCAGGAGTGAGAGCCTTTTCCGTGGCGCCGTTCCGTGCAAAATAAAGCGGGCCGATGAATATTCTCATCGGCCCGCTTCGTTTTGTTCCGTTTGCAGCGGATATTCCGGTTAGTCTTCTAGTTGCCGTCCATTTTGAGCAGCGTGTCGAGCGTCTTGAGGTCGGCGGAGAAATCGGTGACGTCGTTTTGCAGGAGCAGGGCGTGCTCCTTGGCAAAGGCGACCTTCAACCGGGCGAGCATGTCGTTGCTCCGGGCAAGGGCGCTGGCGACATCCGGGGATATGTCTTTGTCGTGGGCGAAACGCAGGTGCGTATCCACGATGCCGTGGGTGGCGGCGAGGTAGCGCTTGAGGAAACGCGCGCCGTGATCCACATCTCGCGGATCAGTAGCCATGCAGCCCAGAATGTTGTTGGCGGATTGCATGATGGCGCGCACGGAGGCTTGCGTCTCCGCAGGGAGGCCGGGCAGCTTGCATTCAAGTTCCGCGAGGGAAGTACGGGATGCCTTCATGGACGCCGGTTCATCCGGGGAGGGGGCTGGTTCTGGCTTCGGTTCCGGTTTGGGCTTGGGTGCCAGTTCCGCCGCACGCTTGCGGGCCAAGGCCCAGAGGACGCCCTGTCCCCCGGCGAGGAGGGCGCAAAACAGCATGGCAAGAGGCAGGGAAAGGGTTTGCCTCACTGAGAAGGCCATGATGAGCAACAGAGAAAACGGAACCCATTCCGTGCCCATGCGAAAGGATTTCACCAGAAGGCGCTGTACCCATGACTGCAAGCCTCCCCAGAACAGCGCATACGGGAACGGCATACCGAAAAGGAT
>ENA-ORUX01002384-ORUX01002384.1-human-gut-metagenome-genome-assembly--contig:-NODE-2384-length-12205-cov-2.714321_pt1 | contig 12205 bp, 10 predicted proteins | sample MGYA00242087_ERZ509225 | MGnify/ENA primary metagenome ERZ509225 (study PRJEB26280, sample SAMEA2338864) | human gut metagenome | biome: human gut; feature: human-associated habitat; material: faeces... | reverse complement strand
GTAAAGAGAATAAGAGGGAATAATTGTACAGCCATGGAGAATACTACTTATAGAAGTAAGAAAGGAGTATGTACCATGGCTGTTGATTTTAGTAAAAGTAAGACAAGAGAAAATTTAATGCGAGCATTTGCAGGAGAGAGTCAGGCAAGGAATCGTTATACAATTGCGGCAAAGCAGGCGAGTCGAGATAATCTGTATTCCATCAGCCAGATTTTTTTATTCACTGCAGATCAGGAGCGGGCACACGCGGAAGTGTTTTATGAATTATTGAGAGGTCAGACAGAGCAGACGAGTGAAATTTGTGGCGGATATCCAGTCAATCTTGCAGAAAATGTGACAGATCTTCTGAAAAGTGCAGTGCATAATGAAATGCAGGAGTTTGAAGACGTTTATCCGGAATTTGCTAAAATTGCAAAAGAAGAAGGTTTTGACCAGGCAGCAGGAGCATTTGACATGATCGCAAAGGTAGAAGCTGTGCATGGACGTCGTTTTGCGTTGCTTGCAGAACTGCTTGGAAAAAATCAGTATTTTGAAAATCCAGATGGAGGAGAATGGATGTGTATGAATTGCGGACATATTCAAAAAGGGAAAATGGCACCGCCTGTATGTCCAAGTTGTCATTATGATCGAGGTTATTTTATTCCGGTAGAATTGGCACCATATTTGATGCCTGAGCTCATTTAAGGGAGTAGAAATGCAGAGTCAGAAATTAGAAAATCTCTTGAATCAGGCATTGAATGCCACGGAAAGTGAACGTGAACGATCTCAGGAATTGAATGTAGGATATAATCCTGTGGACCAGGTGTGGGAGTTGATTATCAAATATTCCGGTAATTTGGAGACAGTCCGACAGATTTCCGAGAGAGTCACAGAGCTGTTAAAAGAATATGCTATTATCCATATACATCAGTCACAGATACCGGATCTGGTGCAGATTGTAGAAGTAGAATATGTGGAAAAACCAAAACGATTATTTTTAGCAAAACGTTCTGAACCATTGTATCCGAAACTACCTTCTAAATAATAGCGTTCTTTAAAACCATAGGAGAGACGCATTGAAAGTCCCATGTTCCGGTGTTTGATAGCATCAAATAGCGTTCGTCCTTGGGAAGAGGCAAATTGTGATAAGTTAAAAAGCCCGGTATAACTCACCGTATGATCACCCCAATTACCATTATAATACAAACGGAACTCCCCTGCCAATTGAGTTTCGTCTATTGTAACCTTACTATTAGGTTCTACTTTCAAATTTTTTTCTCCCTCTACCAATTGTTCCAAAGTATGCTTTCCCGTCTGGTGATTATAATCTAAAAGTCTATACTGATACGGAACGGTTATAAACGGAGTACTATTATAAGATTCCTTATAAAGAGAAACATTCGCCCGAATCTCCAACCCCTTCAACAAAGCGGATAGATTCTGTATATACTCCACCCGGTTTGTCGTGGCGAAACGACTCCGTTCCACGTATCCTGATTGAATATCTGCATAAGGATTCCTTGAATTTACTGTTTCATACCCGTAACGGATATGCGGGAACACATACGTATCATCTGCCGGATACACGGCCGCGTAATCCACCGGATTGGCATTAAAAGCTAGTCCGTACGCCGCGGTCACATCCTGTTGCGGCCCGTGATAGCTATCATACGTGGAATTTGAATTAATCACTAATTTAGCAGAAGGCGTCATATCAATATTCATGTTGATACGCAAAGAAGTCGTATTATTCCGGATATTGACATTAAACTGATTCAAACGATCTGTTTTCAACATACCTTCATCATAATTGTGTCCCAAAGAAGCGTAATACTGCATGATTTTCGTTCCCCCGCGGACACTTAACCCCAGATGGTGATTTATCGCCACATCTTTGAAAAGAAGATCGTACCAGTCATTTGCCGGGTACAACCACGATGGGAAACGGTCACTTCCCGTGTTAGCAATCCGATCGGCGGTATATTTGGGTTGTGCCAACGGATCGCGGGTCTGTAACGCCTCGTTGTATGCCTTCATGTAAGTAATGGGATCCACCACGTCAATCTTCCTTGTCGGCATGGAAGCAATAGCCTCGTAACGAAAAGCCGTATAAACCGATCCTTCAACCCCCTTTTTCGTTGATACGAGAATCACCCCGTTCGCACCGCGGGCACCATACATGGCCGTGGCCGAAGCATCTTTCAACACGCTGAACGAATCAATATCCTCCGGGTCAATACGAGACAAGTCAAGCACGGAAACCTCTACCCCGTCCATCAAAATAAGCGGAGCCGTGTTCACATTATTACCAAAAGACGTGATACCGCGAATCGAAAACTGCGTGTTCAACTCGGCTTCCGTCAATGCACCCGGCTTACCTCCTTTAAGATAACCGATCATACCCGGAATACGCCCCACGAAACTCGCCGTTAAGTCACTATTGGAAGTTTTCAATGAATTCGGTCTCACCGTCGTGATTGAACCCACCACGCTCTCCCGCTTCTGTTCCCCGTAAGCAACCACCGTTACTTCTTCCAACGCTTCCTCCGCGGGTTCAAGAGACAAGTTAATGGTAGATTTCCCTTCTACCGGAACCGTGGCATCCTTATAACCGATAAACGAAAACTTCAACACGTCATCCGTCCTGACAAGAATATCGTAATTCCCGCGATGATCCGTTGCCACCCCTCTTGTCGTCTGGTTAATCACCACGCTCACCCCGGGCATAGGATTTCCCTTTTCATCCGTCACGCGTCCTTTCACCGTTATAATCTCTCGGGCAGAAGCTTGTTGTTCCTTTGCTTTTTTCTTCACGACAATCACTTTCCCCTCGATCGAATAATCATAACCATGAGCCGTAAGCACCTTTTTCAACACATCGTCAAGCGTTGCATTCGTGAAGGTCTCCGTAATTTTCACGGTGTTGGATATATCGTTCTGTTTATGCACAAACGTATATCCCGTCTTCGTTTTCAAATCCTCCAAAACTTCCAGAATCGTCTTGTTCTGGTACTTAGCAGTAATTCTTTGCTGCCGGGATGACTCACTCTGTGCGTACAAAGATACACCCGACAACAGCACCAAAATTAAATTTACTAACATAATCTTCCCCCATTTTCGAATTTCCACTCGAAAAATGGCGTGCCTTGACTTTTTTTTCATACATTTGTTTTTGAATTAATAAGATATCGTCTGTCGCCAACAGACGTTACACACTGCAAGCGGGAGAATTCCTTGAATTCTCTCTCTTTTTTTACTTTAATTTCTGAACTTCTATTTTACCATCGGCTCTCATTTTAAATTTTACATCTGCGACTTTACTCAACACGGCAAGAAACACCTCCAGCGTCTCGTCACTCGAAATACTTCCCCGCAGAACGATATCTTCTGCCGACAAAGCATCCGTTACAAAATCCACGTCGTAAGCACGCGAAACGACTTTTAGGATTTCACTCAACGCCATGTTCTCTATATTGATAATACCATTTTTCCACGACACCACATCATCGATATCCACCTGTCGCACGATCAAATGATCGGCATCCACTTTCAAAACAGCCTGTTCTCCCGGGGTTAGCACCACGCCCCCCGTTCCATTCTCCGGCATTACCGTCACCTTTCCCGATGCCAGCGTGGTCATCACCGGCTCCGACGGATAGGCCGACACGTTAAATTCCGTACCCAGCACGGTCACCGTCTGCCGTTCCGTCTCGACAACAAAAGGTCGCAACGTATCCCGAACGACATCAAAAAACGCTTCCCCCGTGACACGTACTTTCCGTTCCCCCTTGGCGAACTTCTCCGGATACTCCAACCGACTATCCGAATTCAACCATATCACGCTACCGTCATTAAGTGCCACACGATACAGACCGGCTCCCCGGGGAACCGTAATCTTGTTATAAACAAGCACATCCTCTTTCTCCACGTCCTCCCCCCGCTTTTTATCATATACCACCTTACCGCTACTAATCGCCACCTGTACACCATCCTGCTCCTTAAACACAATCTCGTTACCCCCCAGATAATGATGCTCCCCGTCAGCAAGCTCCAATATCGCCGCACGTGCCGGAGGACCGATATAAGCAATCTCGTTATTGTTCTCGTCAATAGAAAAACCTTTCCACAACAAAACCGAAGACACGAGAATCCCTACCACGGCAGCTGCCGCCACCCCGTACCACCACCTGAACACCCGATGGCGTCTCCCCCCGATTCGCTCCCGTATGGCAGAATAATCTCCCTTGATCAACCGGGCCCGAACAACTTCCCGCATAACAAGATTTTCTTTCCGAACAGCATCAAACAACCTACGGTTCTCATCGCAAGCCTCCCTCCACGCCAAAACCTCCCTCTCTTCCGAGACAGAAAGTTTGCCGTTAAAATAATCCAATAACTCGGATTCGGTAATTTGAGGTATTTTCTCCATTTGTCAGTAATTATTTTCTACCGACAAGACCGGAAACGAATAAAAAAGGTTGATTCAAATTAAGAAAAAAAACGCGGGAAACATGAAAAAACTTTTCGCAGCCGTTTTAAAGCATTTACTAACAACGTCTTAACCGTGGCAATAGAAATAACAAATTTTTCTGCCGTCTCCCGATAACTTAGTCCATCGATATACACGGCCTTCAACACCTCCCTCATACGCGGGGGTAACTTTTCGATCTCTTCCTCCATCGCCTGCAGAATTTCTTCCGTGAGCCATCCGGCATCACTTTCGTCCGCCAACACGGGCAATTCCCCGTCTGCTTCCCGCAAAACATCTCTTTTCTCCAGCAACTTCAAGGCCCGATTCCGCACGGCGGCAAAAATATACCCCCGGACACTACTCGAAGTAATCCTCTCGTACGCACGTTGCTCCCAGAAATCCACGAAAAAATCCTGCACAATATCCTCCGCTGCCGGAATATCATTCAAAAATGTATCTGCCCACAACACCAACGGTCGATAATAATACTCAAACAAGACCTCCATACCCCGGGGATCATGTTCTTTTAAAAACCTACATATCAACTTATCATCGACCTGCATAAATTCAAAAGTTCACACACGTGTATAAATTATCGGATTACAAACCTACACAAAAACATTTAAATTTTATACACGGACAATAAAAAATACGGCTCTACTCATTTCCGGTATTTCTCGTCACCCTCCTCAAACATATTCACGTAACTAAAATAACGGCTCTCGCTGATCTCCCCGTCTTCCACCGCCTGAATCACCGCGCAGCCCGGTTCGTGAATATGCGTACAATTATAAAAACGGCAATCTTCCGCCCGTTTGAATATCTCGGGGAAATAATGTGAGATTTCGGTTTTCTCCATGTGAATCAACCCGAAAGCCCGGATTCCCGGGGTATCGATGATAGAGCCGCCGAAACTCAACGGGAACATTTCTGCAAACGTGGTGGTATGCTTCCCCGTGTCATGGGAATCGGATATCTCCGCTACTTTCAAGTTCAATCCCGGTTCGACACGATTGATCAGTGAAGATTTCCCCACACCCGACAGGCCGGAAAACACGGTCACTTTATCTTTTAAGGCAGCCACAACGTCCTCCATCCCCTCCCCCGTCAACGAAGAGGCGTGCAAACACGTGTATCCCACCTGCTCATAAATCCGGGTCAAAGCTCCCAGTAACATCAAATCGTCATCGCTATACGCGTCTATTTTATTAAACACGAGTATAACCGGAATCCGGTATGCCTCCACGGATACCAAAAAACGATCGATAAAAACAATGGACGTCACGGGATGATTCACCGTCACGACCAACACCGCCTGATCGACATTCGCGGCGATAATATGCGCTTCCTTCGACAAGTTTGTCGATTTCCGGATAATATAATTCTTCCGGTCTTCGATCCGGTTAATCACCGCGCCATCGGGATTCATCTCCACCTCAACAACATCCCCTACCGCAACGGGATTCGTGGTTTTAATCCCTTTCATCCGGAATTTTCCCTTTATCCGACACTCCATCACCTCCCCCGAATCCATGCGTACGGAGTACCAACTTCCGGTAGACTTCACAACAATCCCTTTCATACGATCAATTTAATGGTTTCTGTTTTACTTGAATGCAAATATACACGATATAATTTTCTTCCCATACGGAGCGAGGAAAATTATAATATCAAGGCGTATAAATTGTCCTACCCACGACAGCCCCTTGTCTATCCTTACTGGATGAGTCATTCAGTATTACTACCGGATCACTAGCGAAAATCTCGCTCTTACTCTACTTTTAAAGCACTTATAAAACGCTATTCCGTATAGCGTTTTAATAGCGTTCTAATAGCGTTCTAATAGCGCTTTACATGGTAGTGGTCCGGTAGTAATCGTCTGGTGATCATGATTTTTTCACATTTCACGGTATTTCCAGGGATAAACGTTAGCTTCTACCCCCGATTTCATTACCTTTGCCACGTATAAAATTATTATCGGCCATGAAATTAGTTTTTGCAACCAACAATGCCCACAAGTTGGAAGAGATAAAAGAGATGTTGGGTTCCCGGCACGAGATCGTTTCCCTGAAAGAGATTCAATGCCACGAGGATATTCCCGAGGAACAGGACACGCTCGAAGGCAATGCCCTTCAAAAAGCCCGGTATATCCACGAGAAATATGGTCTGGATTGTTTCGCGGACGATACAGGCTTGGAAATAAAAGCTTTGAACAACGCTCCCGGTGTCTATTCCGCACGCTACGCGGGCAACGCCCACGATTCGGAAGCCAACATGAAAAAGGTTTTACAGGAGATGCAACATATATCGGAGCGTCAAGCTCGTTTCAGAACGGTTATCGCTCTAATTCTCGGGGAAAAGGAATACCTGTTTGAAGGCATCGTCAACGGGGAAATCCTCACGAGTAAGCACGGCAGCGAGGGATTCGGTTACGATCCGATTTTCCGGCCCGAAGGTTTCCAGGAAAGCTTTGCCGAAATGCCCCTGCACGAGAAAAACAAGATCAGTCACCGGGGACGAGCCGTCCGGGAATTATGCCGTTTTTTAAACGACTTGTAAAAAACATGCACACGATAAAGGCCATCATATTGAAAAGCATACCTCATTCCGAGCAGCAACAAATTCTACACGTCTATTCGGAGGAAAGGGGGTACATGCAAATGATCACCCCGTTGGCCTTGTTCAAGCGCAAGGCGAACACGTCCGCCCAGTGTATGCAAATCGTGGAAATCGAGTTCATCCCGAATGAAAGGGGCGGTCTCCACAAGCTGAAATCGCTCTCCCCGCTCGTGAACACATCGGCCATCTATTTCGACGTGTACAAGATGAATATTGCCCTGTTATGGGGTGAAATATTAAATCTCGTGTTACGGGATTCCAACCCGAATCCCGATCTGTACGAGTACATTAAAACTTCCGTGGAATACCTGAATTTCACGCGGGATGATGTTGCCAATTTCAATTTGCTGTTTCTGTTCCGGCTGAGCAAACTACTCGGTTTTAGCATAGACAACAGCACGTATCGCCCCGACCGCGTGTTCAACATCAACGACGGATGTTTTTACCCCGCGAGTTCCCCGGGGAGTTACCATACCGGCCCACATGCCGCCAAGGCCATCCACGCCCTTTGCACGTGTCAGTTGCAAGAATTGAAAGACATCCCGCTCAATCAACAGGGACGCAAGATTTTACTCGACATAGCCCTGCTCTTTCTCGGATTCCACCTGAATTTGGATTTCAACACGAAAAGCATCCGGGTCATCCGGGAGATTTTTTCTTAACGGAGTGTGAAAAAGTTCGTGAAGGAGATCATGTCTGAAAGCCCTCATCGCTTTATAGACCTCACGAATTTTGTGATCTTTACGACTTTTAGCCTTTACAGCCCGATTGTGTTAATGTTTTGTTAAAATAATAAACCTTTTTAAGTAAAACGTGTCTTATACATATAAGATATTTCACATTTTATTAACATATATTCTGCCTTATTATGCTTAGATTTATACCAACTTAAAATATTAGCGTTATGCGTATAAAAATTGTAAATCTGAATAAAGTCTACCCGGGAGGTAAAAAAGCCTTGAAAGACTTGAATTTGGAAATCGAACCGGGAATGTTCGGTCTGTTGGGGCCGAACGGAGCAGGCAAGACCTCCCTCATGAGGATTATGACTCTATTGCAGAGTTGCACGTCGGGAACCATCTATTTCGACGATTACGATATCGCCAAGGACCGGAAAGCGATTCGCTCCCTGTTGGGCTACCTGCCACAGGATTTCCGTTTTTTCGAGAAGCTGAAAACGTGGGAATTCCTCGATTATGGTGCCGGACTTGCCGGGGTCAAGGGCAAACAACACCGGGCCGAAGTGGTAGACGAGATGCTACGCAAAGTTGGTTTGTTTGAAGTCCGCGACCGTTGGGCCAACCGATTATCCGGGGGTATGAAACGAAGACTCGGGATCGCCCAGGCCATCATCGGCAACCCGAAAGTGATTATCGTGGACGAGCCGACCACCGGGTTGGACCCGGAGGAGAGAATCCGATTCCGTAATATCCTGTCCGACATTAGCGACAAGGATTCCATTATCATCCTCTCCACCCATATCGTGGGAGATATTTCAAGTACGTGTAAGAAACTGGCCCTGCTGAACCGCGGAGAACTGAAATTTGAAGGTTCCCCGGACGAGATGATCAACCTGGCTCGCGGGAAAGTATGGGAAATTTTCGTAACCGACCTGGAGTACGAGGAGATCAAAGATAAATACCCGATTATTTCAACCATACCGACGGACGGCGGAATGGAGATTCAGGTGGTAGCCGACGGTATCGACGGTTATTCGCATAAAGCCATCGAGCCGAATCTCGAACACGCCTACGTTTACTACATGGACTACTTGTTGAAAGACAAGATGAACATGCAGGTTGAAGCCATCAAAGAAAACGAATTATTCCAGTAAATTATAGAAGAAACCAGCGATGAATATTCACAACATCAGCACCATATCGAGATACGAGACCAAGCTCCTGCGGAGAAGCTGGCTATTTCGTATATTCGCTATCTTATCCCTTTTAGTGATTGTATTTTTTCACATGGGTACACAGTCAAACCTAGGGTGGTTCGAATGGGTCATGGTCGCCATGCCGTCTTCCATCCCGTTTGTCAATATCTATCTTTTCAATATCGCACAATCTGTCATTGCCATATTCTTGGCAGGAAGTTTTTTAAAGCGAGACAAGAAGTTAGATACGGCCGAGGTGATTTACGTACGACCGATGAGTAACGCGGATTACATTGTCGGGAAAACCTGGGGGATCATGAAGGTGTTTGTATCGTTGAACATTGTCGCTTTACTCATCGCTGGTTTCATTCACGTATTCGCAAGTGAATCCCCGTTTGCCCTGTTCCCCTATTTCTTCTACCTGCTCACGTTATCGATCCCGTCACTGATTTTCGTGCTGGGATTATCGTTCGTGGTCATGAGTTTTATTCGCAATCAGGCGGTGACGTTCGTCATCATGCTGGGATTTATCGGGGTAACCTTATTTTATCTCGGCAACGCGGAGCACGGGGCATTTGACTTCTTCGCCCTCACGGTGCCGAATATGTTTTCCGATGTGCTGGGACACACGAATTTGCTCCCCTATCTTATCCAGCGGTTTACATTCCTGTTCTTGGGAATGGGCTTGCTCACGTTTACCATTGCCATGGTCAACCGTTTACCGCTGCATCCCAAGAAAAATATCTTGCTGAATGCCCTGGGATGTATTATCCTGATCATCGGGGTCGGCTGCGGTTTCATGTACTACGCCCGTTTTGACCACATTGACAATCAACGCAAACTATACTCTGAAAGGTATAAAAAATACAGTAACTTTGACAAGGCTCACTTGTTAAACCAAGAAATTATATTCTCCCAGAACAACAACACGATCACGGTAAGTTCACATGTAAAAGTCCAAAACCGGAATCATCAGGAGATTGACAAGATCGTGTTCTACTTAAATCCTTCTCTACAAGTTGAAAAAATAACCCGACAAGGAGAAGATGTTCCCTACGAAAGAGACGCGCAAGTTATTATCGTAGAACACAAACTCCGCCCGTACGAAAGTCTTGAACTGGACATCGCGTACAACGGTTCCATCGACGAGAACATTTGCTACCTGGACATCACGGACGAAGAATATTACGACACGCAAACCGGAAGCAGTATTCTCCGCTTCGGGAAAAGATACGCTTTCGTGCAGGACCAATTTACCCTGCTGACCCCGGAATGCTTATGGTACCCCTCTACTTTTCCTCCGGTAAATCCGGAAGCTCCTTATAATATCCGGAAGAATTTCTCGAATTACACGCTAAAAGTGATTCATCCCGACAACCGGACGATTCTTTCACAGGGGATGCCTTCCCAATCGGGGGACACGACCCTATTCCAAAATAACGAGCAATTGTCCGGCATCAGTTTAGCTATCGGAGACTACGAGAAGAAGAGTATCCTGGTTGATTCCGTGCAGATCGAATTATACAATTTCAAGGGACATGATTTCTATTCCGAAATATTTCCCAACATGCCGGACACGTTAGCCGGACTCCTTCAAGATGTGAAGTCCGAATACGAATTGAGAAAAGGGCGCAAATACCCGTACTCAAAATTCATCATGGTGGAAACGCCCATTTCCTACGCGGGTTACGTGCGCAACTGGAAAGGGAATAGCGAACAAACGCAACCGGAGATGGTTTTCCTTCCGGAATTTGCCACTACCCTACCCAGCAGTAATTTCAAATTCGCTAAAAAAAGAATGGCCGAATGGGGACGTAATGATCCTCGCGGGGGAGGCATGGAAGATATCGACGTGGAGATGAACGTGGTACGGGATTTTGTCCGTCGCGTACTTCTCTCGGAAGAAACGTACCAGTCAGAGGGGAATACTTTCGTGAACATGTTTTCGAGAGAATGGTCCGGAACGTCCAAGTTGAACAAGTACGATGTGTCATCCATGTATTTCAATTACGCCGGCTCTATCTATTCCCAGAATTTCCCGATCATCGACATCGTGATGAACACGATGCTGAAACAGGAGGAAAGTTCGCAAGGCCGACACTTTTTCCGCATGTTCAGTGGAATGGGTGATGACCAGCGGGCAGCCGCTTACTTGAACGGAAGAAGTTTTGAACAGGCCGTGCTTGACAACACGCTTTCAACAGAGGTGTTCTACGAAATGATGAAACTGAAAGGTATTTACCTGAGAAACTACATTAATTCTCGCCTCTCAGCCAATGAATTCAAGAGTTTTATGGCAGATTTCATGAAAAGATACCCGTTCCAAGAGATCAATTTTACCCGCCTGAATAGTGAATTTATCCGCAAATACCATTTCAATTTGATGGATTTCATCCCGAGTTGGTACACGATCAACAGTACTCCTCGATTTATCGTAAAAGGCATTGATGCCGACCAGATAGAAATCGGGGACTACACGAAATACATCGTGAAGTTTAAAATTTACAATCCCACGAAAGTGGAGGGAATTATCTCTGTCAACATCGAGGAAGGAGGAGGCATGTTCCCCGGAGGTCCGCGAGGGAGAAGAGGACGGGCAGCACAAATGGAAGAAAAGCCGGCGAAAAATTACATCATCGAACCTCAGAAGTACAAAGAAATTCGCATTTTGTGTGACGAACGTCCGAGCAATCTCACGATTAACACGAATATCTCGCAGAATCTGCCCAGTTCGATCATGCACAGCTTTGCAAAAGTGACCACCACGACCACGGATTCGACAACAGGAATTTTCGACACGGATGCCGCCTTGTTCACATTCAATCCGAAAGAGATCACGGTGGATAATGAAGATCCCGGATTCCGAATCATTGAATCCAATCAAAAAAACAAACTGCAATCTTTATTTAAAAAAGAGAGCGAGGATAAATACAAGCACCTGAATTTCTGGATGCCACCCAGCAGATGGACAGCCACGATAGGCCCCAATTATTACGGGGATTATATCAATAGTGCCATGTATAAAAAATCCGGAACCGGAAGCAACAAGGCCGAATGGACTACCCAGATACAAATTCCGGGCTTTTACGAAGTATTCGTGTACACCTCAGAACTCCCCATGATGGGATGGTGGCGGCGTGGAGGAGAAGAGAACGCTTTTTCATAGCTTCATGCATTTTTTTGTAGCAGTCCTGCAGGAATGCTTCCGTGAGTTCCATGGGATCCTTTGTTGGATTCAGGGTATGATGATACCATCTTTC
>ENA-ORUX01002381-ORUX01002381.1-human-gut-metagenome-genome-assembly--contig:-NODE-2381-length-12213-cov-2.370127_pt1 | contig 12213 bp, 10 predicted proteins | sample MGYA00242087_ERZ509225 | MGnify/ENA primary metagenome ERZ509225 (study PRJEB26280, sample SAMEA2338864) | human gut metagenome | biome: human gut; feature: human-associated habitat; material: faeces... | reverse complement strand
TATTCACCTGTGTTGATAATAAAATACCGCTACCTGAGTTCTGTCCCTTAATTGCAGTTTATCCAATATGGTACTCAGATAATTTCTGATAGTTCCTTCACTCAAAAACAGCTCTGCCGCAATTTCTCTGTTGCTGTATCCATCTGCGATCAACCGGATAATCTCCTGTTCTCGTTCATTGATTCCATAACTGCTGTAATCGAACTTTTCTTCCTTCCTGATCAGCTCTGGTATCTTAGATACGATTTCTTTCCCAAAAACCGTCTGTCCGGAGTTTACTGCCTGCAGTGCTGGAAGAATACTGGCATAATCCTGCTTCAGAAGATATCCTTTTGCCCCTAATCGAAGTGCTCTTACTATATATTCATCATCCAGAAATGTCGTCAAAAGCAGGATTTTTGCCTCTGGACATTCCTGCAGGATGTGTTCAGAAGCCTCCAATCCATTCATTCCTTTCATCCGAATATCCATCAGCAGTACATCCGGGCAATACTGTCTGTACAGTCTGCACGCATCTTCTCCATCAATTCCAGTTGCAATCACCTCAACATCCCCATTGATCTGCAAGATCGTCTTCAACGCTTCTGTCACCAGACAATCATCATCTACAATTACTATCTTCATCTTAATTTTTCCCTCATTTTTACTGTTCTAGTCCTGTTGTTTTGGAATTGCGGCAAATATTCGAAATCCATTTTCCCCATTGATCTGCAAGGTTCCTCCAAGCGAGGTTACCCGTTCCTGCATGTTTTTTAATCCTATGCCTTCGCTGTCTGCTTCCTTTTCTGAATATCCTTTTCCATTATCTTCGATGCAAAGCTGATACAATGCCGGATGCTCTCTAAGTACTATTTTTACGGCTGTTGCATTACTATGTTTTATAACATTCGACAGTGCTTCTTTTATAATGGCCGCAAAGCAGTATTTGATGTTATTGGGTATTATTTCGGACATATCATATTCCACCGTGCAATTTTCAAAGTCCTTTGTAAGTCCCTCTATTATCTCTCTGAGATTTTCAGATGTATCATGAAGATTATGTACGCTTGAGCGTATACTGTTCATAGCAGAATTAAGAGATGTATCCAGTCCTTCCAGCAGACTTTCCATATTTTTGTCCCGATTTACGGTCTTTGCCGCACCGGTTAATAAGATAGTCCTTGAAAGCAAATGTCCTACATTATCATGGATTTCGCGGGCAATTCGGTTTCTCTCACGAAGTGTTGCCGCATAAATTTCATAATTTTGTTTTTCCTGCAATGCTTTATTTTTTTCTGCAAGAAGCAGGGTACGTTCTTCGCTGTCATCTTTTATTCTTCTTATTTCAAAGTACATTTTATCGCACTTTATTGCATCAGTCGCTAATATCCACGCTAAAGCCTCTATAATCAGTAATATAGTTGTCATTATTGGCAAAGATGTATCATTTTTTATCAGTATTATTGTTCCCAGAACCCCTCCTGAAAGTGTCGTCACCGTCTCCTGTTCTCTTACGAGAATATAGATCAATACGGGACAGAACAATCTTATTTCCGGCATTACAAAAAATGATACCGCAAATATACTCCATAATAAGATTTTGGTGTATTTCCTGTCAAAGAAGTAACTGCCACATATTAATATCACTGTCTCCAACATTGCCAGTATCAGCCCTCTGTTCAGGCCGAGTGTACATAATGGCAGGATTCCTCCCAGAAAAAGTATTCCTGTATCTCGAAAATACCTCATCACTCAATTCCTCACTATTTTATTGATACTGCTGCAAACAATCACGTAAAAACATCTCTGTTCAGAATCATTATAATATATTCCCCTGCTACATACAAAGTGACAAATGTCACGTCTCTTTGGTGACATCACGCACTTGGTATTCTTTCTGATTTCTTTTATAATGATTTTATAACCTCAAATTATATGAAACCGGAGGAACTATTATGATTCATATAGAAAATCTTGTAAAACGCTATGGCGATCTGGTTGCTCTGAACCATCTCAGTCTGGATATCAAAGAAGGAGAGATCTTCGGTCTTCTTGGTCCGAACGGTTCCGGCAAAACAACTGCGATCAACTGTCTCCTTTCTCTGCTGAAATATGATAAGGGCGACATCGAGATCTTCGGACAGAAAATGACGCCTGACAACTACGAAGTCAAGCAGCAGATTGGTATCGTACTGCAGAATGTAGCGGTTTTTGATGAGCTGACTGTATCTGAAAATATCGATTATTTCTGCGGTCTGTACATACATGACAAAAATCGGCGAAAGGAACTTGTCGAAGAAGCCATCCGGTTTGTCGGACTGGAGGACTACCGCAAAACACGACCTCAAAAGCTTTCCGGCGGTCTTCTCAGAAGGCTCAATATTGCCTGTGGAATCGCTCACAAACCACGGCTTATCATCCTCGATGAGCCTACTGTCGCCGTAGATCCGCAAAGCCGCAATAAAATCCTGGAGGGCATTCAGGAATTAAACCGCCAGGGTTCCACGATCATCTACACTTCACACTATATGGAAGAGGTCGAACAGATCTGTACACGAATCGCGATCATGGATCACGGACGCGTCATCGCATCCGGAACCACTGAAGAATTAAAGAAAATGATCAAAACCGGCGAAACGATCACCGTCGAAGCTCTTCTTCTGACCGAAAAGCAACTTCAGGATATCCGAAATCTTCCCCATGTATTTGATGTACATTATGAAGATCAGATCCTCACTCTTCGCTGCACCGGTGCACAGCATAACCTGATCCGGATTCTGAATTACCTCCAGAGCCAGAATCTCACATTTGGCAGGGTTTTCTCTGAACTTCCTACACTGAATGATGTATTTCTTGAAATAACGGGAAAACAGCTTCGTGATTGATGTATAATTATGCATTATTATGTATATTTTTAAGAAAGGATCTTTTCTATGCTGCATTTAATAAAATATAATCTTCTGATCAAGCTGCGAAATTTTAATATGGTCTTCTGGCCGCTTGTTTTTCCGCTGATCATGGCTACTTTTTTCTTTTTTGCCTTTGGAAATCTGAATGATGCGGACTTTGAAACCGTGCAGGTCGCGCTTGTAAAAGAGTCTGCTAATCCTGTATTTGTTTTTTTCCTTGATCAGGTTCAAAGCGGAGATTCTGAACTGATCGCTCTTCATGAAATGAGTGAAAAGGATGCGCTTGACGCATTAAGTCAGAAAAAGATCTCCGGCATCTACTATGAACAGGCTATCCCAGGCCTTACACTCAATGGACAGGGAATTCCTGAGAGCATTCTACAATCCGTCCTGGAAAGTTATGAAAACAATCTGCATACGCTGCAGACCATCCTGAAAAAACATCCTTCCGGACTTCTCTCCGCTCTCCGGCAGATGTCAGATACAAAAGACCTTGTCCGGGAAGTCTCTCTCGGCGGCAAAACAATAGATGGGAATTCGCAGTTTTTTTACGCTCTGGTCGCAATGGGATGTCTTTATGGATGTTTTATCGGCTTTGGCTCTGCGATCACTTTACAGGCCAATTTAACGGCTCTGGCGGCACGTCGCTGCATCACGCCTACCCACAAGCTGAAACTGATCCTTTCAGAACAGATTGCCTCTTTTCTGCTGGGGTACGCAGATGTGATCGTTCTGCTTCTGTATCTGCGAAATATCCTGAACCTGGATTTTCAGGGACAGTTCGGCAAAATGTTGATTATTTCTCTGTTCGGAAGCCTGATCGGTGTATCTATAGGATTGTTTATCGGAAGTCTTAGCAGACTGAATGAAAGCATCAAGATCGGAATCATGCTCGCAATCTCCATGTCCTGCTGTTTTTTGTCAGGACTTATGAACGGCTCTATGAAAGACACTGTAGAAAAACACGCTCCGATCATCAACAGGTTCAATCCTGCTGCACTGATCTCCGATGCTCTTTACTGTATTAATGTATATGACGATGCCTCACGCTATTACAGAAATCTGATCACACTAATCGTCATGAGTGCCGCGCTCGTTCTTGCTTCATTCTTGCTTATCCGGAGGGAACGTTATGACAGTATTTAAAGGATACTTAAAAATTTTAAAGAAAAATCTCGGAATGCTTCTGATATATCTGGTGATCTTTTTTGCAATTGCCATCGCACTTCAGGCTTCTGCCCGCAAAGAGCATCTCGGTACTTTTGAAAAAACACGGATCAATGTTGCCGTCGCAGACAGGGATCAGAGCGAACTTTCCCGGGGTCTTATCAGATACCTCAGTACTATCCACAATGTATCTGAAATCTCCAGTGAACCATCCGTTATGCAGGAGGAGCTTTTTTACAGAAATACATCTTATATCGTGCAGATCCCGGAGAATTTTTACCAGACATGTATTGAAGAGGAAGAACCTCTCTCCGTCACCAAAGTCCCTGGTTCTTATACCTCTTTTTACGTAGATCAGCAGATCAGTACATGGATCAATTCCATACGTACTTATACAGCCGCAGGTTTTTCCCTTAAGGAAGCCATGGATGCATCCATGGAATTGCCTGCCTCGGAAGTAACTATGTACAAAGGTACGGAAAATAATCTTGAAACACCACCTTATATTTACTATTTCCGCTATGTTCCTTATCTGTTTCTTGCTGTGCTCAGTTATTCCATGGGGTATGTTCTCCTGGCTTTTCAGAAAGAAGATATCCTGAAACGAATGCGCGCCTCAGCAGTCTCGCTGCGTCGTCAAAATATGGAAGGACTGCTCGCAATGTTTATGCTCGGAGCTGTACTCTGGCTGATCTCAGTCGCAGGTGTCTGTGTCCTTTTTGGTAAGGAGTTCCTTACTTCTCCTCTGATTGGATACTATGTTCTGAATACGGCACTGATGCTTGGTATTGCCCTTTCACTCTCCTATCTTGTGGGGATTTTTGTCAAAAACAGCAATATGCTGAATGGAATCTCCAACCTGCTTTCACTGGGAATGTGCTTTCTGTGCGGAACATTTGTCCCGATGAGTATTATGAACAAAAGCGTCCTTAAGATTGCTCAGTTTCTGCCGGTCTACTGGTATGAATCTATAAATGAAACACTTGCACAATACAAAACCCTGCCCGTACCTGTTGCAGAAGAAATCTGGAAATCCATGGGAATCGAAGCTATGTTTATTGCTGCCTTTGTGTTTATGATTCTGGCGATTTCGAAGTATAAACAGCAGAGCTGATATTTTCTCCTCAATTGAAAGAAAGCCCCGTGGCCGGCTGAACTTGTTTATCAACTGTTCAGTCAGCTACAGGGCTTGTGCATTAAAAGAAAATTCCAACCTGTTCCAGAAAATGTTCCGGATCCTCTACCTGTGGAAAATGTTTTGTTTCGTTAAGAGTAACTGTTTCCACAGACGGGTTAATATTCTGATAAGCTTCTACTGTCGCTTCTCCATTGTTCTCTGCTTCACCCTCTACAATATAAAGACTGTTATCAATCTCTTTCAGTGCACGGGTGATATCGATATCCATGTATTTTGATATTTTGTTTGCATATACATTCTTTGCATAACATCCGCCTTTGTGGGCAGCCTCATAATAAGCGTCCTGAAGATCGCGAAGCGGGTGGAATGGATCAAAGGCAAAGTTCTCAATAAACTCGTTATTGATCGCGGCTCTGGACACAACCATATGGTAAACCAGAGTACCAAATACCGGAACTTCCAGACACTTGCGGAAAATTTTATCTTTCTTTGTCGGCATCTGTTTCAGGACTCCCGGACTGACCGGATTGATCATCATGATCTTGTTGAACAGTTTTTCTTCATTGCGGCATGCCATAATAACAAAGGATCCTGAATAACCGCTGACGATCACATCGGTTTTCTCTCCGATCACATTTTTGATGAAATCGCAGATGCTCTGAACATATACATAATTTGTGTAAGTCATACCTGGTTTCTCGGAACGTCCACATCCTGGAAGGTCTATATTATACACGGTATGCTCCAATGCAAGATCATCCTCTATCCTGCTCCATTCATATCCGGAACCGCCTGGAAGCATATCATGGATCAGAAGGATCGGGCTTCCTTTGCCTTTTCTTGTATAATAGATATCACCAAAACGCCAATGGTAATAATTTTTGCCATTTGTATCAAGCATTTCCTTCAGACCTGCTGATGCCGCAACCACTTTGTTTGCAATGTGGATGATAGCTGTTGTCGTTGTTGCCAGTGCTGCGAGAGTTATCAGTCGTTTACCGTGTCTATTCATGTTTTACCTCCCTTTTCATGTCTGAGTAGCCTTATTATACGACAAACAAAAAGGTTTTACAATCTATAACAGACAAAGAAGTTTCTGTACATCTTCCATTCTGGTTGCCCAGCTTGTGGCAAATCTGACTGCTGTATGAGAAGCATCTGTTTTTTCCCAGAAGCTGAACTGCACATCCTTTCGAAGTTCCTCCAACCGTGTATCCTCAAGGATAATAAACTGCTGATTTGTTGGAGACTCCAAAAGAAATCTATATCCTTTTTCCTGTAGACCTTTTTTCAAAACTGCTGCCGTTTCGATCGCGTTTCTGCCGATTTCTTTATAAAGCTCATCGGTAAAAAGTGCATCAAACTGCACTCCCACAAGCCTTCCTTTGGCAAGCAGTGCTCCATGCTGCTTTACTCTTGTAAGAAAATGCTTCGGCATGCTGTCTCCCGTGAATACAACTGCCTCACCGCAGAGTGCGCCTGCCTTGGTCCCACCAATATAAAATACATCGCAGAGTTCTGCAATATCCTGTAATGTCACATCTGTTTCTGCCGCGGCAATTCCATAGATCAGTCTTGCACCGTCAAGGTACAGGGGCATTTTGTATTCTCTGCATACGGCTGACAACTCTTCCAGTTCTTTTCTGGAATACAGAGTTCCATACTCTGTCGGATGAGAAATATAGACCATCCCCGGGAAAACCATATGCTCGTGATTCTCATCTCCATAAAATCTCTCTGCCAGTTTCTGAAGATCTGCTGCACAGATCTTGCCATCCTTCTGTGGAAGCTCCAGAACTTTATGTCCGGTAAATTCGATTGCACCGGCCTCATGTGTACTGACATGTCCTGTCTGAGCCGCTACAACGCCCTCATATGGCTGCAGAAGTGTGTCAATGACAATCTGATTGGTCTGTGTTCCTCCTGTCAGCAGAAAGACTTCTGCGTCCTCACAGCCGCAGGCCTTCTTAATCTTCTCCTTGGCTGACTCGCAGTAGTGATCCATGCCATAACCGGCAAGCTGCTCCATATTGGTGTCAATCAGGTGCTGAAGAACTTTTTCGTGGGCACCCTCTGAATAATCATTTATAAAATATAACATTTCCTGTTCCTTTCTTATGTAGACTCAAGTTTATTTTATCACTGCACACGCTTTTATGCTACCAGTAAACACAATATTCTCTATTGTATAATCATGAAAAAAAAGATACAATACAGTTATCAATATCAAGGAGGAATAAAATCTATGAAAAAGAAATTTTCCAGAAAATTATTTGCAGTTCTTATTGCAGTCTGTATGATGGTTCTTTGTATTCCGGTCACTTCACAGGCTGCAGTCAGGGTTTCTGCTCCCCGGTTAAAGAGTGCCCAAAATACCAGCAGCGGAATATCTCTCAACTGGACACGGATTTCAAATGCTTCTGGCTATGTAATCTATCGAAACAATAAATATATTGCCGGTGTAAAGGGAAACAAAAGTCTCGCTTACCGGGACAAAAAAGCCAAAGCAGGTGCCCGCTATACCTATTCTGTGAAGGCTTTTCGTCAGTATGGTAAAAAACGGATTTACAGCAAAGCCAGCAATTGCCTTAACTGTGTCAGAAGAGCAGTTTCCAACAATGGTCTAAAGGCACCAGTTCAGACAGGCGTACGTTTCTGGAAAAATCTCAGTGCCACCGGAGCGAATGGAGTAACTTACGGAACCACCTGGAACAAAATCAGAGGAGCTCACGGATATCAGGTGCAGATTCGCGGATATGAATATGGAAATGTCCTTACCTATTCAAAATTTACAAAGCAGACAAAATTTGGTGAAAGTTTTTCTTCTTTTGATAAAATCGGAATGAGAATAAGAGCCTACAAACTGGTAGGCAAAAAGAAAGTATATGGTCCTTTCAGTAAATGGTCCTTTAGTAAAGTTTATTAAGCACCCACGCAAAACCAGCCCGGATCGATAAATTACTATCGATCCGGGCTGGTTTTTATTCGTTACTGTGAACAGTTCCTTTTATTCTTCTGAAGCTGTTTCTTTATCTTTTCCCATCACATCCTGATATGCCTCATCCATATCACGGACATTCATTTTATTTACCAGATAGACCTTATCTCCGACAACTGCTGCATAGAAGTTGGTATCGTATTCGTAGTATTCTGCGGTTATTTCATTACCGTCTGTATCTTTAAATACGAAGGTATATGCAGGATCATCTTCCGGAGTATAGTCTTCGGTAAGACGCTGCTGGGCAGTCATATTGATGAGTTTATTGTAGAAGGTCGTAAATGTTGTTTCATCCAGATCTGCGTCATCCAGTTTATAGGTAACGGTTGTGGTTTCCTCTGCATCTTCATCATCGCTGTCTTTGGTCGTTTCTCTTGTTACTGTTACTTTATGATCACCGTCCGGATTTTTTATTTCCAGGGAATCCAGATTGTTTACAGAAAGATAATTCACAGATAAACTGTAAAAATCAGAGGCTGTGCTGTCCAGGATATCTGTCAGGGAATCTTCTGTGATCGTGTATACTTCTTTGCTGTCATCTACTTTTACGTAACGGTCACTTCCAGTCTCATTACCCACACAGATGGTGATTTCTTTCTCAACAGTCTTAGTCTCTGCTTCCTCGGAATCATCCTCTGTGTCAGAAGAATCTTTCTTTGCATCGCTGTCTGCTGAGCTTTCATCTTCGGAATCTGTATTGGTTTCATTTGTAGTTTCTGATGTATCTTCAGAATCATCTTCTACGGTTTCTTCTTCCGTATATTTCGCTGTGATCACTGCATACGGATCATCAAATCCATATTTGGAATCATCTGTGCAGTTATAATCCACAAAGCTGTCATATGCCAGTGAACCGATTGCTGATGTCACCGTTCCGGCCTTATCGGTATCTGCTTTTTCGGATGTCTTTCCGTCTGACACATTCCAGAAGAGATTATCCGGATCCTGGGTCAGTTCATAGCCATCTTCTTTATCAACTTTAACCTCTGTGATCGTTGAGGAAGTTACAGATGGGAATGTTCCGCTCTCTGCAAAGTCATACAGAGTTCCCATGAACGGCTCTACTGCGGAACTGTCTACCAGATATACCTTCTTGTCGTCATCGCTTTTCCTGACATAATACTGGCTGGTAGATTCGTTTTCCATACCTATTTGAAGTACGGTATCTCCATCGTCTGTCGTAAGTGTAATCTCATTCTGCGGAGAATCCAGATCATATTCACTTAAATCTTCTACATCTGAGATTTCCTGTGCAGCAGAGAGGGATGCAACCCCTCCCACTGCAGTGTTTAACGTATCCTGATTTACCGGAAAATCAGCATCCCCTTTTTCTGACCAGGTGTCGTCTTTTTTGTCAAATTCCACCTTATCCTGTCCCGCTGTAAATGCAACGGAAGTTATGTTATCCGTATCCAGACTGGTCAGTTCAACACTTGTATCCTCTGCCTCGGATTCTTTTTTCTCCTGAGAGGAAACATAGGAATTCACTCCCATATAAGCACCGGATACCACACCAAGTACAACCACGGCAGAGACAAGTTTTACTGTTTTTTTCTTCATTATGCCTTTCTCCTTTTCAGCCATACTCCAAAGCCAATTACCAGGAATGCAAGTGGGATCAGTCCCATGATAACAATCTTCCAGAAGCTTGTATCATATGCTGTAAGGGTCAGATAGGAAACCTGGAGATCCTTTGCCGGAACAGAGATCGTAGAAGTCTCATCGGAACTGCACATCCAGCTTAAGGATTCCATGATCATCTGCTCATTTCCACCGGATACCATCTGATTGATCTGGCTGTCCATCAGGCTGGAAGAAGAATAATAAACAATCTGTGTTTCTTTATCATCATCCAGAGTTTCTGTGATGCTTACACCAAGATCAAATGGTCCCTCGATATCATCATCTGTTTTTTCAATGCTTCCACTGTTTACATCTACCTTGGAATATGCACTGTCTGATGTAGTAAGAAGGCTCTCTATCGTTACCGTATCTCTCACATCATCTGTTTTCTGGATACCCTGTGCTGTAGGCATCAGCACATAATATCCCTTGGAAGCAAAATCTGTAATCGCATCTGTACTGTTGACTGTAGGAACCAGGTAATATGGCATCTGTGCATAATGCTGTGAATCGCCCTCTACTACGACTCCCTCTGTTCTCTGTACTCCGTAATTTGCAAGTATGGCATCAAAGTTTGTCATGCCTTCTTCTGTATAATCAGAGAAGATCATTGCCTTTCCGCCATTCTCCAGATACTCAATGACCGCATCTTTTTCTGTTTCGGAAATATCGCTTGTCGGAGCATTGATCAGAAGGCAGGCCGCATCCTCCGGTACTTTCTCTTCTGTCAGAAGGTTCAGCGACTGAATATCGATGTTTGCCTTCTCGATATCTTCTTTTAATGTAGAATCAAGATCTTTCTCACCGTGTCCGTCAAGTGTATACAGGATCGGAAGGTTTTCGGAGGTTACATAGGAAATCGCACTGTCAATCTGTCCTTCCCCGTCAAACCCTGTAGTGTTGGTCTGGTAGGTTGTATAATCCATTTCTGTTTCATACAGATCGCTGTAACTGATCACCTTACTCTTCTCCCCTGCAACCACGATCAGACTGTTATCTGCCACATCATCGCTGGTATACTGTGAAGTAAAGTTCGGATATAACACCGGGTCTTTTTTCTCTACTTTAATATGTTTGGACTCCTCTTCGTATCTGGTCAGCATTTTTTCCAGTACCGAGTCTTCTTTTCCTGACTGTACGATATGGTAGATCGTAACATCCGTGTTCATATCTTTCAGATACTTCACTGTCGTATCAGAGATCGTATACAGCTTCTGGGTACTTACATCCACCTGGGTATATTTTTCCGGAATCTGTCCAACGATCAGGTTTATAACGACCAGCACCGCGATCACAATAGCAGTGATTCCCATACTGTAAGAACCGTTTTTCAGGGATTTTTTATCGATGCTTCCCATTCCTTTGATGGTGCTTCCCGCCGATTTTAATTTCTTTTTGATATTGATTTTCATTCTTCCAGCCTCCTAATTCCATCTTCTCTTGGTAATGGTCTGAACCGTAAGAACCAGGAAAATAATGATCACAGACAGGAAATATACCACTCCCTGCAGGTCCAGAATACCGTTGGTAAAGTTATCAAAGTGACTGGTAATATCGAAAACAGACAGGAATTTCTGAATACTTCCCTCAAATAGTGTGGATTTTACCACATAGGTGATGGCAAGTGCCGCTTCTCCTGCGATACCGATAACTGCTGCGATCCACAGATTCCGGATCATATGGTATATCCACACAGCAGCCAGCAGCACCAGAAGCATATAGCACGCCAGAGACGCCATGGAACTGTCCGGGATCAGAGATCCGATACCCGTGATCATATAACAGACAAACAGTACGATAAAGGTTACGACTGCTGCAATGACCGGATTTTCTGTAACGGAGGACCAGAAGACTCCGACTGCGATCTGGGCAAATCCAAGAAGGGCAAACCCGAGCACTGCCGTATATGCCATCGCATAAGATACGGTACCATATTTTCCCATGATCATCGGGTACAGACAGATGATCAGTACCGGGATCGCATAAACCGTAGCTACTGCCAGAAACTTTCCAAGAACAATCTCACTGACTGATACCGGAGCTGTCAAAAGCAACTGATCAGTCTTCTGTTTCCGTTCTTCTGCAATCGTTTTCATCGTCAGAACCGGCACCAGAATCAGAAAAATAAAGGTAACGGCACTTAATGTGGTTCCAAATAACGGGTAGGCATTCTGCAGGTTATAGGCAGTAAAATAGATGCCTTCCAGAAGCAGAATGAAAAATATAAATACATATCCGATCATAGAGGTCAGATAACTTTTTACTTCTTTCTTATAAATTGCTTTCATCATGAGCCTCCTGTTCTGTTTCATTCTCTTTTTCCGTATCTGTACCGGTCTCATCTTCCGGTGCAGACTCCGGCTTGGTGTCTTGTTCATCCGGAACAGGGGCAGTTTCGT